>SDBV01007332.1_pt1 | contig 15114 bp, 14 predicted proteins | sample 2277081 | NCBI WGS metagenome assembly SDBV01 (sample SAMN10402039, study PRJNA504765) | marine sediment metagenome | isolation source: marine sediment core GS10_PC15, 223 cmbsf | place: Arctic Ocean: Southern Knipovich Ridge | collected 2010
TCTAAATTCAGGGGCAACACTAACAGCTTCTATGATGGCGGTTTTTGGGAAGGGTGAAGAATTGGAACTATCTGAGTCAAATGCGTTAATAACGTTGAAGGTGGATATTCCATGCCCAGGACACGCTCCATTAATTATGGGAGAACTTGAGACCATTGACGGTACGGAGAATATTCAATTTAGATCCCCAAATGTCTTTGATGTAATTTATAATCCAGAAAAAACATCAAAGGAGGAGATTCTGTCATTAGATGTTTTTAATTCGTATAAGCCGATAGTTATAGGCGAAAAATCAGGCGATGGTGTAAGGGTTGTAGAAAGTGAGGCAGATTCCAAGCCAATAATCAATAACGGCGGTAGCGGTTGCGGCTGCGGCAGTAGTGGCTGCGGCGGCGGCGGAAGCGGCGGAAGCGGCGGAAGCGGCGGCTGCGGCGGCGGTTGCGGAGGATAAAAAACTAATTAATAAATATATGAAAAACAATTTTAAAAAAGAAAACCAACAAAAACAATTTTGTATAAAAGGAATGCATTGCAAAAGCTGCGCTGAATTGATTGAGGGGAAGCTAAAAGGCCTTAATGGGATTAAAGAAGCTAAAGTAAGCTATGTTCAGGAACATGCTTTTATCAGGTTTGATGGAGAGCTGGTAAACATTGAGAATATAATTAAGGCAATTGAAGAGGCTGGCTATAAAGCAAGTGTTGCTGAAAGTCAAAATGATAATTTTCAAAGAGAAAAGCTGATTAAAGTTAGAATAGACAAATCATCTTTTTCAACAATTCTAATAGCTGTACTTTTAGCATTTGTTATTGTGAATGTTTCTTATACCATTAGTTTAAAAAATAAACTTGCTACTGTAACTAATGGAGAAATTACTGAAAGCGAAGGCCAAACTGGCCAAACTGATGGTACGTTAAAGGAGATACAACCCTCTCAACAGGGAACGCAGCCAAGCCAACCATCTCGGCAGCAGCCTTCTGGCGCAAAAGTCGATGTTAGCGCAGATGACGATCCAGTAAAAGGTTCTGAAAGCGCTCCTGTCACAATAATAGAGTTTTCTGAATATCAGTGCCCATTTTGTAAAAGGTTTTTTGACCAAACTCTTTCTTTAATAGAAAAAAACTATATAGAAACAGGAAAAGTAAAATATGTTTATCGCGATTTCCCATTAGACTTCCACGAATATGCTCAAAAAGCAGCTGAAGCTTCAGAATGCGCAGATGAACAAGGCAAATTCTGGGAATACCATGACAAATTATTTGAGAACCAAAATGCATTAAGTGTAGAGAGCCTTAAACAATATGCAAGAGATTTAGGTCTGAATACGGCAAATTTTGATAGTTGCTTAGATTCAGGAGCAATGGCTTTAGAGGTTCAGAAAGATTTTGATGATGGCTCAAAATATGGCGTGAGTGGAACTCCGGCATTCTTTATAAACGGAGTAAAAGTGGTTGGCGCCCAGCCTTATAGCGCATTTGAAGAAATAATTGAACAAGAATTAAATAAATAATACCAAATATGAAAAATAAGAAAATTTTAATTTTAGCTTTATGCTTATTTTTAGTCATAGCTTTTTTTACAAAAGGATTTGGTCTTTTTAAGTCAAGCCAAAATAATCCAGCCGATAATATAGAGGATGAAGATGTTGTTGATATAGATGATTTTATAACTATTCCATTGTCAGATATAACAGACAATGCAAGATGGTATGAATATGATTTCGGCAGCAGCAATATAAAGTTTTTTGCGGTTAAAGCGAGTGATGGGACTATAAAAACGGGCTTTGATGCTTGCGATGTTTGTTACACACAAAAAAAGGGCTATAGGCAGGAAGGAGCTTTTATGGTCTGTAACAACTGTGGAAACCGCTATCCAATAGATGGCCTTGGGACAGAAAATAAAACCCCTGGCGGGTGTTGGCCGGGTTATTTGCTTAATGTAATTGAAGGGGATAATATTCTTATTAAGAAATCTGATTTAGAAAGTAACAAGTGGAGAGCATCATGAAAACTAAACTGATTATTTTTGCATTAATAGTTTTGACAGTGTCAGGGGCTGCGATATTTTATAATTTAACAAAGGCCAATGAAAGTAATTTTGAACAGAATAGAGAAAATATTCTATCACAGCTTTATTCGGCAATTGAGGACGCAAAGGAAATAGGGAAATATAAATGCTGTATAGAGCCACCATGCACGATGTGTTATCTGGGTGATTGGATATGGGAAGATGGAACTTGCGGCTGCGATGAATTAATAGCAAAGGGTGAGTGGGATAAAGTTTGCCCTCAATGTAAAAAAGGGATAGAAGAAGGGAATTGTAAGTCAGAAATTGGCAGTTGTTCTGTTCCTATTTAATAAAAATGGAAAAGACAATTCTTAAAATTTCAGGGATGTATTGCGCTTCCTGTGTTGCCTCCATAGAAAACACCCTTAAAAAAGAGAAGGGTGTTTTTGAAATTAATGTTAATTTTGCTTCCGAAAAGGCAGCTATAAAATTTGATTCAGAAAAAATCAGTATTACTGAAATTCAAAAGATAATTGAGAAACTGGGATATAAATCCCGAGAGGAAACTTTTGGGGAGGGGGATCACCATGCCGAGAAGAACAATAAGGAGATTAATGACCTGAAAAATAGGTTTTTTGGGTCACTATTTTTAGGATTGCCTCTTTTTTATTTAGTAATGGGCAAAATGATTGGTTTGCCGGTTCCAGCAATGTCTTTAAAGTTAAATATTGTAATTCAATTAGTGATTACCACAATAATAATATTGCTGAATGCCAGCATTTACACTCGTGGTTTTAAAAAATTAATTCAAAGAAGCCCTAATATGGATTCTTTGGTAGCTACCGGTACAGCGGCTGCATACTTATATAGCATAGCTATTTCTATTAATTTCTGGATAAAACCAGAAATATCAAAAGAACTACATCTCTATTTTGAGAGCGCCGCTTTTATTTTAGTTTTTATTTCGCTTGGCAAGTATTTGGAAGTAGTCACTAAAGGAAAAACTAGCGAAGCAATTAAAAAATTAATAGGGCTTCAACCAAAAGAGGCTGCCGTTATTAAAGATGGAAAGGAGGTAAAGATCCCAATCTCTGAGGTAAAAGTTGATGATATTGTTTTGGTAAGACCTGGCGAAAAAATTCCAGTTGATGGAATTGTGATTGAGGGTTATTCAGGAGTTGATGAGAAAGCTATTACCGGAGAGAGTATTCCAGTTGAAAAGAAAGAGGGAGATGAGGTGATTGGAGCCACAATTAACAAAACAGGTGTTTTGAAGTTCAAAGCAACAAAAGTTGGCAAAGACACAATGCTGGCTCAGATTATTAGGACAGTGGAGGAGGCAATGGGGTCCAAGGCTCCGATTCAGCTTTTAGCTGATAAAGTGTCATTTTATTTTGTTCCTGTAGTAATTGGTATAGCTGTTATATCCTTTGTTGTTTGGTTGATTTTAGGCCAGCCCTTTACTTTAGCTCTAATGGTTTTCATCTCAGTTTTAATAATTGCTTGTCCTTGCGCTTTGGGATTGGCAACTCCAACAGCAGTAATGATGGGGACTGGTTTAGCAGCCCAAAACGGGATTTTGATTAAGACCAGCAAGGCATTAGAAGTGGCTCATAAAGTTGATATAGTTGTTTTTGACAAAACAGGAACTTTAACCAAAGGAGAACCAGAAGTTACAGATGTAATAACTGTTTCAAACTCTAAATCCAAAAAACAAGTTCTTCAATTAGCAGCTTCTATAGAAAAAAATTCTGAACATCCTTTAGCGCGGGCGATAATGAACCACGCTCAAGGAGAAAATATATCTCTACTAGATATTCAAAACTTTGAAGCAATACCAGGTAAGGGCATTATTGTTCAACTTGAGAGTCTGAGGACATTGTTGGGGACAAGAAGACTAATGACCGAGAATAAAATAGAGATAAGTTCTATTGAAAAAAAATTAGCAGGATTGGAAGACCATGGCAAGACAACAATGATTTTAGCCCAAGGCCAGGAAATCATTGGAATAATCGCTGTGGCAGATACTTTAAAAGAATATTCCAAAGAAGCTGTAAGAGTGTTGCATAAATTAGGTAAAAAGGTAGCAATAATTACCGGTGATAATAAGCGGGTAGGCGGAGCAATAGCTGAACAACTTGGCATAGATCAGGTTTTAGCTGAGGTTTTGCCTCAGGAAAAATCCGCAGAGATAAAAAGATTAAAAGAACAAGGCAATGTAGTAGCAATGGTGGGGGATGGAATTAACGATGCCCCGGCTTTGGCTCAAGCTGATTTAGGAATTGCCTTAGGTTCTGGCACTGATGTTGCTATCGAGACAGGAGAAATAGTTTTAATTAAAGATGATTTGCGGGACGTGGTTAAAGCTATTGATTTGAGTAGATATACCTTAAGGAAGATAAAACAAAATCTTTTCTGGGCATTTTTTTATAATTCAGTAGGAATCCCCATTGCCGCTGGAGTGTTATATCCCTTTACTGGCTGGCTTTTGAATCCAATAATTGCTGCCGCTGCCATGGCTTTTTCTTCAGTAAGCGTTGTTTCTAACGCACTTTTAATGAAATGGTATAAATCGGATATCGTAAAAGGTAAATAAAAGCTTTTGCTTATTTGATTATAATAATTGCGCAAAAGCTTTTTAATTTGTTAGAATAAGTAATAATGCGGAATCAACCCAAAAAAGGAATATTAATTGCATACGGAGAAATGTTTTTGAAATCAGAAGGGGTGAAAAAGCTTTTTCAGAAGAGATTAATTAATAATCTTCGCTTTTTTCTTAAAAAACTAAAAATAGAATTTAAAATCCATTCTTTTAGAGAAAGAATTTTTATAGAAACAGATGAAATTAGAAAGGTATCAAAAATAGTAAAAAGAATCTTTGGAATTGCCTGGTTGGCTGAGAGTTTCTGTTTTTCAAAAACAACCCTGAGGGAGTTCTCTGGTTTTATTAATAAAAATTATCCTGATTGGATTAAGAAAGGTGAAACTTTTGCGATTAGATTGAAATTGGAGAAGGGGATATTAAAAGAGGGTAGAGAAAAGATTATTGATAGGATTGCTAAAGATATTAATAGAAAAGTTAATTTAGGAAAACCCCAAGGGGAAATCTTTATAGAGATTAGGAAAAACGGATGGTTTCTGTATTTTAAAAAGATAAAAGGAGCTGGTGGATTACCGGTTGGTTCTAGCGGCAAAGTTTTATCTATGGTGTCTGGAGGAATAGATTCAGTCCCAGCTGCTTATCTATTAGCAAAGAGAGGGGTAGAGAGTGTATGGGTTCATTTTCATAGTTTTCCTTTAGTTTCTAATGTCAGCATTGAAAAAGTGAAGGAATTGGCTAAAATTTTCTTAAAATATCAGTCCCATCTTAAAATTTATTTTGTTCCTTTTCAGAAAGCTCAAATAAAAATTAAGACCAATACCCCGGCTAAATATAGAATTTTGCTTTATCGCCGACTAATGCTAAGAATAGCTGAAAAGATTGCTAAAAAGGAAGATTGCTACGCTCTGGTAACGGGTGAGAGTTTGGGTCAGGTTAGCTCCCAAACCCTGCCTAATATTAAGATTATTGAAGAAGGAGTAAAAATTCCCATTCTAAGGCCATTGATTGGCTGGGACAAAGAAGAGATAATTAAATTAGCTAAAAAAATAGGAACTTTTGAGATTTCAATAAAACCTCAAGAGGATTGCTGTACTTTATTTGTTCCTAAACATCAGACAGCCGAAGGAAGAATTGAAACAATAAAAGAGCTGGAAAGGGGCTTTAAGGGCGCTAAAATAATCAGAGAAATTATTAGAGAGATTAAGGTTGAGGAATATTAGGGCTTGCCCTCACGACCAAACAAGGACAAGATCAAAAATGGCGTAGCCAGTCCTTGTTATGGTGTGAGGGCTTGCCCTGTAGAGAAAATTTGACTATTTTCAATATTAGATTTTCTTTCGGAAAATCTTGTCAAATTTCTTCTACGGGGCTTGACTAATGCTTTAAGCTAAAATAAGATATATTAATGTAGAAGAGAGCTGTGGAAAACTCAAAAGGTCGTTAATAATCAAAATTTATATCATATTTAATATTATGGAAGGATATTGTGTTAAATGTAAAAAGAAACAAGAAATACAGAACGCGAAGGAGGTAGCTATGAAAGGAAAAGGAAAAGTAAAGAGAAGAGCTGCAACTGGCACTTGCCCAAAGTGCGGCACTAAGATGTTTCGAATTCTCGGAAAGGACCAGAAAATAGAATAAATTTTTTGTTTAAAGCTTTAATCCAAAGCCACCAAGATCTAAATGGTGGCTTTGGGTTATTTAGGAATAAAAAAAGTCCAAATAGAACTTTGTTTTAGATGGCTTTTGTAAAAAATAAAAAAATAGTTTGGATTGTGCTCGGGGCTTTGGTTGGATTGAATGTTTTGACTTGGGCTGTTGTTTGTGATTTAAGCAGACCCCAAGATCTTAAGGTTGTTTTTTTTGATGTAGGGCAGGGGGATAGTATTTTTATTGAAACGCCAGATGGAGTCCAGGTTTTAATTGACGGAGGCCCGACCTCCGCTATTTTGGAGAAATTGGCGGAAGAGATGCCTTTTTATGACAGAACTATAGATTTAATAATTTTAACTCATCCTGAACACGACCATTATTTCGGTTTATTTGAAGTTTTGAAAAGATATGAGGTTGAGAATATCTTATGGACAGGAGTTGTTAGAGATACTGCTGAATGGCAGGAGTGGGTGAGATTAATTGAAGAGGAAGGCGCTGAAATAAGAATAGCTGAAGTTGGTCAAAAAATAACTATTGGGAAGCCGAGCTTCCCAACAATTCTGGAGATTTTGCATCCATTTGAGAATTTGGCAGGTCAGGAAATTAAAAATAGTAATGATACCTCTATTGTGGCTCGTTTAGTTTTTGGCGATGTTTCGTTTTTATTCACGGGCGATATTACAAAAAAAGTAGAGGCAAAATTAGTTGAGCAGGATGTTGGTTTAGATTCAGATGTTTTGAAAGTATGCCATCACGGAAGCAAGACCTCTAGCTCTTTGGAATTTTTGGAGCAGGTTTCTCCAGAGATTGCTGTTATCCAAGTTGGAGAAAATTCTTACGGTCATCCACACCTCGAGGTCTTGGCAAACCTTGAACAATTTGGTATACAAGTTCTAAGGACAGATATTAACGGAGATATAAGAATTGTTTCTAACGGAAACAATTTTATAATTCTTGAATAATAAAAATGAAAGATATTGAGTTTCCAATTTTTAAAACTAAAATTAATTCCTCAAAAAAGTTTGACCTGACTGACTTTAGCCAAAGGCAGGAGTATTTTGAATTGAAAGCAGGAAAGGAGATTAAAAAACTAAGAGAGTATTTAAAAGAAAATACTTTTATTGTTTATCTTTTAGGCAAAAAAAATTCAGGCAAAGGAACTTACGCTAAAATGTTTAAAGAAGTAGTTGATAAAGACAGAATAGAGCATTTTTCTATTGGAGATATGATAAGAGAGCTTGATAAAGTTTTGAAAGATAAAAGCAAAAAGAAAGAATTGATTTCTTTTTTGGAAAAGAATTATCGGGGATTTCTGCCTTTGGAAGAAATAATTAAATCCTTAGAGAAAAGAAGCACTAAAACTCTTTTGCCGTCTGAGTTAATTTTAGCCCTGGTAAAAAAGGAAATAGCAGAAAGAGGGAAAAAAGCTTTTTTTATTGATGGCTTTCCCAGAGAGATGGATCAGATTTCTTATTCATTATTTTTTAGAGACCTAATCGGCTACCGGGAAGACCCTGATGTTTTTGTTCTTATTGATGTCCCAGAGGCAGTAATTGATGAAAGAATAAAATATAGAGTAATTTGTCCTCTTTGCCAAACCTCAAGAAGCTTGAAGCTTCTTCCGACAGAAGAGGTTAAGTATGATAAAAAAGAAAAGAAGTTTTATCTTATTTGTGACAATTCTGATTGCCCAGCCCGCCAAGGTTTTGCAGGGCAAAATTTAGGCGGGCAAGGAGAGAGAATGGTTCAAAAAGAAGGAGATGAGCTGGGCATAGAGCCAATTAGAAAAAGATTAGAGACAGATGAAAAATTGATAAAACAGGCGTTTTCGCTGTATGGAATTCCAAAAGTTCTTTTAAGAAATTCCGTACCGACAGATAAAGCTAAAGATTTTGTTGATGATTATGAAATTACTCCAGAATATAGTTATCAAAAGGATAAAAAAAGTGAGGAAATAAAGAAAAATGAGAAACCCTGGCAGATTTTAGATGATAATGGGGCTCCTTGTTATAGTTTAATGCCGCCGCCAGTAGTAGTTTCTTTAATTAAGCAAATAACCAAAGTACTCGGGCTTTAGGATAAACGCCGTATTAAATCAGTCATGGCTGTGTTAGTACGGTATTAGAAAGAAAAATTACTCAAGATTATCATGGGTTTGACATAATCTCTTGGTGAATGCTATAATGAAAATAGCCTTGCAGTAATTAGATTCTGGACTATAACCATTTTTAAGGGATTCCAATATTTGTATTCGCTTTGGCGGGTACGTGCGGACACCCACTTGGAAAATTCTCTGAGAATCTGTTCGCTGCAAGGTTTTAAATACATAATCTTTAATTAAAAACAGCCCCGCCAAGGCGGGGCTGTTTTCTTATCCCAAAAAATGTCGGGGTGCCGGGATTCGAACCCGAGTCACACGCACCCCATGCGTGCATACTACCACTGTACTACACCCCGGATGAAAACTAATTTCTTTTTCCCAGTGTCTTTATGCATTTAGCGCAAGCCAAAACTCGTTTTCCAGCAAACTTTTTGTAAGCCTTCTTTTTTATGTCAGCAGGAACACGAAGCTGTTGCAAATTGGGGTATTTCCTTTTTTTGATGGTTGGGTTGTATTTCCCCCGAAGTTTTTTTAACTTCTGAACCATCATTGATTTTTTTCCGCAAATTGTGCATTGTTTAGCCATACCCAGTAGAGGAATTTCGAATGGGCGAAGCCCGATAAATATCTTTTCGAAAATCCTCGTGTTATTTATTTTAGAATTTAATAACTATAATTTTTAATCTTTTTTGCTACTTCGCCCAATAATGAAGATATTTTCGAAATTCTCCTACTGGGCATAATAATTTATTCTACCAGAAGTTTTAATTTTTTTCAAGCCGTGTTATCATATAAAATAATATGGAATATATTTTTCTAATCGTTATTTTAATTTTTTCTATTGTTATTCATGAAGTTTCCCACGGAGCAATGGCAAATTATTTGGGCGATCCGACAGCAAAATACGCCGGCCGTCTTACTTTGAATCCGATTAAACACTTAGATCCGATTGGTTCTGTTATTTTGCCAATTTTTTTAGTTATTATGGCAAACGTAACCGGGGGAGGGATTATTTTTGGCTGGGCAAAGCCTGTACCAATCAACCCGTACAACTTTAGAGATCAAAAATATGGCTCTTTGAAAGTATCATTAGCAGGCCCCGGAGCAAATTTGGTAATAGCGTTGTTCTTCGGGTTGCTCTTAAGATTTCTTCCTTTTCTATCTGCTTTCTCGGGACTTATTGTGATGTTTTCTTATATCGTTTATATTAATATTTTGCTGGCAGTGTTTAATTTATTACCTATTCCTCCTCTGGACGGTTCTCATATCCTTTTTACTTTTCTGCCCGATTCAATGCAGAATGTAAAGGCATTTTTAAGCCAGTTCGGTTTTTTTATTTTACTGTTTATTGTCTTTTTTCTTTTTCCCTGGTTGAGCTATATTATTAATTGGATTTTTACTTTAATTACAGGATTCTCCCTATTTTGATTTTGTATTGATTGACAATTTTAGATTTATTTGTTAATCTCTAAAATTAGCGTTCGTCGCTAACTTTTTATTCGTAAAGCAACCCTGCGGGGAGTCTCATTTTTTCTTCAGAAAAAATGATCCAACGTAACCAATTCGTTATTCGTTGATAATTATATGCCTACGATTCATCAACTTATCAAAAAAAAGAGAAAGAAAACTAAAAAACGTTCTAAGACGCCGGCTTTGGCATTTAGTTTTAATGTTCTCAAAAACAGGCCGAAAGAATTTAGTTCACCGTATAAAAGAGGATTTTGTCTTAAAATTTTTACCGTTACTCCCAAAAAACCTAACTCAGCTTTAAGAAAAGTGGCTAGGGTTCGTTTAACTAATGGGATGAAAGTCACAGCTTACATTCCAGGCGAAGGGCACAATCTCCAAGAGCATTCGGTTGTGCTTATCCGGGGAGGAAGAGTTAAAGATTTGCCCGGAGTAAGATATCATGTAGTGAGAGGAGTTTTGGACACAGGAGGAGTGGAGGAAAAGAAACAGGGGAGAAGCAAATACGGAACAAAGAAAGCTAAAAAATAATATTTATGAGAAAAAAGATAAAAAAACATCCAGTAGCCCCAGATCCTGTTTACAATAATATTACTGTTGCCAAATTTATTAATCAGATTATGAGACGGGGTAAAAAAACGACAGCAAGAAAAGTTGTTTATCAAACTTTTGATATTATAAAAGAAAAGACCAAAAAAGAACCCTTGGAGGTTTTCGAGCTTGCCTTAAAAAATGCCTCTCCTTTGCTTGAAGTGAAATCAAAGAGAGTTGGTGGGGCAACTTATCAAGTTCCAATAGAGGTAAAGGGGAATAGGAAATTAGCTTTATCCATGCGTTGGATAATTAAGGGAGCCAGATTAAAAAAAGGAAAACCAATGAGAGAGAAATTATCTTCGGAACTGATTGATGCGGCAAATAACACTGGCTGGGCAATAAAAAAGAAAACTGACACGCATAGAATGGCAGAGGCAAACAGAGCATTTGCGCATTTTGCATGGTAGGTACTAAAGTTGAATCTTGAATCTTGAATTTTGAATGAGAATTTAGAATAAAGAATACAGAATTCTACTGGATCGAGCGAAATGAGAGGCTCCCCGTAGGGTTGATTCATTATTCCCATTCCAGATTCTATATTCTAAATTCTATATTCTAAGACATGCCAAGACAATATCCAATAGAAAAAGTAAGAGATATTGGAATAATAGCTCACATTGATGCCGGAAAGACAACCGTTACCGAACGGGTGCTTTTTTATACTGGAATTTCTCATAAAATCGGGGAGGTTCATGATGGTCAGGCTGTTATGGATTGGATGGAACAGGAAAAAGAAAGAGGAATTACTATTACCTCGGCTGCTACCACTTGTTTTTGGGTTTTAAAAGGAATTGATGAAAAAAAAGATAACAAATACAGGATAAATATTATTGATACCCCTGGCCATATTGACTTTACTGCTGAAGTCCAGAGGGCATTAAGAGTTTTGGATGGAGCAGTTGTTGTTTTTGACGGAGTGGCCGGAGTAGAACCTCAGTCTGAAACGGTCTGGCGCCAGGCAGATAAATATAAAGTGCCCCGAATATGTTTTGTAAATAAACTAGACAGAATGGGCGCTTCTTTTAAAAAGAGTTTTGATTCTATTTTAGAAAAACTGACCCCAAATGCGGTTGCTCTACAGATTCCAATTGGAGAAGAAGAAAATTATGAAGGAGTGATTAATCTTTTAAGGATGAAGGCTATAAAATTTGAAGGAGATTTTGGCCAAATAGTGAAAGAAGAAGAAATCCCTGAGAATCTATTAGGAGAGGCGAAGAAATGGCGGGAAAAAATGGTGGAAAAGATTGCTGCCGAAGATGAGAAGCTTTTAGAGAAATACTTAGCCGGTAAAGAAATTTCAATAGAGAGCCTTAAAGAAGTTCTGCGTAAATCCGTCTTAGAGTATAAACTTATTCCTATATTTTGCGGATCAGCTTTGAAAAACAAAGGAGTTCAGCTATTGCTGGATGCTGTTTGTGATTATCTTCCCAGTCCGAAAGATATATCCTCGATTAAGGGAATCAATCCTGAAACCGGCGAAGAAACCGAACGCAAGCCCGAAGATTCAGAAAAATTCACAGCTTTAGCGTTTAAGGTTGCAGCCGATCCCTATGTGGGAGCCCTTACTTATTTTCGGGTTTATTCTGGTTCATTGACAGTTGGTTCTTATTTGTTAAACTCAACAACAGGCGAAAAAGAGAGAATCGGACGAATTTTAAGAATGCACGCCGCTGAAAGGGAAGAAGTAAAAGAAGTTTTCGCTGGAGATATTGCCGCTACGGTTGGTCTTAAAAATACCCGAACAGGACATACTCTATGTGATGAGGGGCATCCGATTGTTCTTGAAAAAATTACTTTTCCCGAGCCTGTTATTTCTATTCGTATTGAACCAAAATCCAAGGCTGACCAGGAAAAAATGGGTTTGGCTCTTAAAAAATTATCAGAAGAAGATCCGACCTTTAGGATAAAAGGTGATTTGGAAACCGGAGAAACTATTATTTCAGGAATGGGCGAGTTGCATCTTGAAATTATAGTTGATCGAATGAAGCGGGAGTTTAAAGTTGAAGGTTCGGTTGGAAGGCCTCAAGTCGCTTATAAAGAAACGATTAAGCAAGAGGCTGAGGCAGAAGGGAAATATATCAGGCAATCGGGAGGCAGGGGTCAGTATGGGCATGTTCGGTTAAAGATTAACCCAAAAGAGCGTGGAAAAGGATTTGAGTTTATAGATAAGATTAAAGGCGGGGTTATTCCTCGGGAGTTTATTCCGGCAGTTGAGAAAGGAATAAAAGAATCAATGGATAAGGGGATTGTGGCTGGCTATCCAGTGATGGATGTGGAGGCAACCTTATACGATGGTTCTTTTCACGAAGTCGATTCTTCAGAAAATGCTTTTAAAATAGCAGCTTCCATTGCTTTTCAAGAAGCGGCAAAGCGAGCTAATCCGATTATATTAGAGCCGCTTATGAAATTAGAAGTTATAGTTCCTTCAGAATTTTTAGGTGATACAATAGGAGATTTATCAGCCAGACGGGGAAGGATTGAGGAAACCAAAGACAGATTAAATCTAAAAGTTATTGATGCAAAAATTCCCTTAGCTGAAATGTTTGGATATGCTACTGCTTTAAGGTCTTTGACTGAAGGTCGAGGAACATCTACTATGGAATTTGATCACTACGAGGAAGTTCCTGTAAGTATAGCTCAGGAAATCATTGAAGGAAAAAGAAGATAGGGAGCTTGTCCTCACACTCCGCTAAGCGGGACTGGTAGTGATGGGCTTGACTTTTTTTCAAAAAATAATAAGATAATAATATAACTTAACTTACATACTAATATACTAACATTTTAACATTTAAACATTTTTGTATTTAAATTTTGTTAAGATGTTAATATGTTAAGATGTTAAAATGAATTATGGCGGAAAAAGAAAAATTTGAGAGAGGAAAACCTCATATTAATGTTGGCACCATTGGTCACGTTGACCACGGGAAGACCACTTTAGCTGCGGCAATTTTGAGGGTTTTAGGCCTAAAGGGTTTAAAAGCTCAATCAAAGACAGTTGATCAAATTGATGCAGCCCCGGAAGAAAAGGCCAGAGGTCTTACCATCTCTATTTCTCATCTTGAATACGAAACAGAGAAAAGGCACTATGCCCATATTGATTGTCCTGGTCATGCCGACTATATCAAAAATATGATTACCGGGGCAGCTCAGATGGACGGAGCAATTTTGGTAGTGTCTGCTTCTGATGGTCCAATGCCTCAGACCAGAGAGCATATTTTGCTTGCTCGTCAGGTGGGCATACCTTCGCTGGTCGTATTCTTAAATAAATGTGACCAAGTAGATGATAAGGAAATGATTGATTTAGTTGAATCTGAAATTCGAGAACTTTTGAAAAAATATAAATTTCCCGGAGACGAGATTCCAATAATCCGAGGTTCTGCCCTTAAAGCTTTGGAGGTTAATTCCGCAGACGATGAAGCAGCTAAACCAATTTTAGAGCTGGTTAAAGTTTTAGATGAATATATTCCCGAACCCGTCCGAGAAATAGACAAGCCATTTTTAATGGCGATTGAAGATGTTTTTTCTATTGAGGGTCGAGGTACTGTTGCCACTGGAAGGGTTGAGAGGGGAGTGATCAAGCCCAATGAAGAAGTAGAATTAGTTGGCATAAAACCTACCACAAAAACAGTAGCTGTAAGTATGGAGATGTTTAACAAGATTCTTGATGAAGGTAGGGCAGGAGATAATGTTGGGGTACTGCTTCGGGGTGTTAAGAAAGAGGAGATTGAAAGAGGGCAGGTTTTAGCAAAACCAGGATCAGTTACTCCGCACACTGAATTTGAAGGCGAGATTTATATCTTGACCAAAGAGGAAGGTGGTCGTCATACCCCTTTCTTTAAAGGATATAAGCCGCAATTTTATATCCGAACAACTGATGTAACTGGGGACGTAACTTTACCAGAAGGAACAGAAATGGTAATGCCCGGCGACACAGTTAATTTGAAGGTTAAATTGATTGTTCCTGTCGCCCTTGAAGAAAAACAAAGATTTGCAATCAGGGAAGGGGGTAAAACAGTAGGAGCTGGAGTAGTAGTGAAAATAATAAAATAATTAGATAGAAAGCTAACCCCGCCTTCTTTATAGAAGGCGTGGTAATAACTAATTGATGCCCTGTAGAGAAATTTCGAATTGCTTTACAAAAATTTAATTTTTCTGAAGAAAAATTTTTTCGAAATTCTTCTACGGGGAATGTTCCTTTAAGAAATGCCGACAAAGGCTAAAAAGAAAGTAGTTGAACAAGAAATAAAGCCAAGGCTTAGGATAAAGCTGAAGGCTTATGATTATAAGGTGATTGATAACAGCGCTCGGCAGATTATAGAGACTGCTTTGAGGCATGGAGCCGAAGTTTCGGGTCCTGTTCCCTTGCCAACCGAGATTCATAAATATACAGTGAATCGTTCTTCTTTCGTTCATAAGGATGCCCGTGAGCAATTTGAGATGAGAGTCCACAAGAGATTAATTGATATTCTGAATCCGAATTCCAATATAATTGATGCTTTGATGAACCTAACCTTACCCGCTGGAGTTGATATCGAAATCAAGATGTAGATATCAACTCGATCGCGTATGCGCGGTTGATATCGAAATCAAGATGTAGATATCAACTCGATCGCGTATGCGCGGTTGATATCGAAATCAAGATGTAGATATCAACTCGATCGCGTATGCGCGGTTGATATCGAAATCAAGATG
>SDBV01007333.1_pt1 | contig 15114 bp, 16 predicted proteins | sample 2277081 | NCBI WGS metagenome assembly SDBV01 (sample SAMN10402039, study PRJNA504765) | marine sediment metagenome | isolation source: marine sediment core GS10_PC15, 223 cmbsf | place: Arctic Ocean: Southern Knipovich Ridge | collected 2010
CGTCGTTGTTGCCGAACCTCGTGACAGGACGTGGTGCCGACACAGAACTCGTCGACGAGTACCGCAAAACCTTCGGACGCAATCCCGGCATCGACACCCCAGCCGGACAGGCTGCCGCGCAGGCCTGGTTCGCCGGCGTCGAAAAAGCTGGATCGTTCGACGCTCAGGCCGTTGCCGCGGCGTTGCGCCGTGCAGGGGCGGTCGAGACGTCGATCGGGGCGCTCGGCTTCGACGCGGCGGGCGATGTCGTCGACCAGAGGATCTACGTCAACGTCGTCGAGGGCGGAGAACTGGTCCAACGCAAGCAGGGCTGAGCTGGACGTAGCGATATTCGCCCGAATTGTTGGAGCCGCAAGCGTAAGAAGCGCGCCCGATGGTCGAGCTAGGTCACCCCGATCGAGTGGAAAGTCGGAGCAGCTGTGCTGCGTTGTCGTGGAGGACCGCCCGACGTAGCTGGGGCGGCGCCCCGTCGGTCGCGATCAGGACGCGTGCGAGCACGACCGCTTGGTGGTAGAAGGGCCAGTCGGTGCCGAACACGATTCGGTTCGGCGGGATTCGTTCGAGGACGTCGCGCACGGCTGCGAGGCCGAGGCTCGACAGCTCGAAGTACGTGTTTTCGTAGCGCTGTCCGAGAGCGATTGCCTCGTCGGATTGGAGTGCGCCGGAGTGTCCTAGAACGAATGTCGTCTCGGGATGTTCGGCGATGACTTTTTCGTAGCGGGCGACCTGGCAGCGGCGTTCCGCGGCTTTCGGTTCGATCCCGACCGGGCCACAGTGAAACAAGACGGGTAGTCCGAGCGCCCCGCACATTCCGCATAGTCTCACAGTCTTGGGATGGTCGGGGGCGATGAACTGAGCGTTCGGATGCAACTTGATACCGAGTGCGCCGGCCGATTTCAGCTCAGCGAGCCGCGATCGTGGGTGGCGGTCGAATGGGTGGACCGAACCGTATGGAACCAGCTCGTTGTGGTTACGTGTCGCGGCGAGGATCGCATCGCTGTTCTGCGCCCCGATTGGCAGGTCGACCGGCAGTACGACCGCCCGCTCGATTCTCAGGTCGTGTAGGTCGCGGACGAGGTTCGGGGCGGTGTGCGTCGTCCGTTGACCTTGGCTCGTCAACGCGAGGGCGGTCAGGTCGAGTTTCATCGAAAACATCGCCGCGGCGTCGATGTTCTTGTTCGCGTACAGCTCGAGGTCGAGCGGGAGTGTGACGGGCATGTAGTACGCCGTGGCGCCGGTCGCCGCGTCGAGGTCGACGGACAGTCGCCGGAAGAACGCCATCGCGAGGTGCGTGTGCATGTCGATGATCGGGCTGATCGAGTCGTCGACGACAACGAGTCGTGAGTTGTCGCGGAGTTCGAACCAGGGGAGTCGGGCAAGGTCGAGCGTGCTCGAGAACTTCGTCGGTGTTCGGTACATCGTCAGCCAATCGTCGCGAGCGGGCTGTGCGCACACCCCTAGTGCTGTTGTTCGGTAGTTATTTCGGGATCCTCGATCAACTATGGCGCGATTCGGTCGATATTTATTGCGACAGCACCGTGCGACGGGGTGAAGGGGAATGCTACGTGTGCGACCGGAATATGCGATGAGGGTTGAACAGGACGCGGGCGGCGCCGGGAGCGCGCCCAGCGCGCGCCTCGATGGTCGACCATCCGCACAACAGTCGAGCGGAGAGCGTTCGGTGAAGGCTCTGTCGACGAGCAATCCGCCGCCGCGGTTCAAAGACATGTTCGTCCACCGTGCCGATGGCACGGCCCATCGCGTGGGAAGGGCCCTGGACCAGGATCCAGTCCGGCTGCGCCCAGCCGTCGGTCGGAGCGAGAGCGAGATCCGACTGCTCGAGCCGGTTCTCGGGCCGAGCGACGCTGTGAGGAAGTTCGGTCGCACCCCGTTCTCGTTCAACTGTCTCGAACAACCCGATCGATACGATTGGCACCGCTGCGAGTCTGTAGACGGATTTGTCCCTTATATCCGCGTTGGACGGACGAACATCGTGATCGGTGAGCCGCTGGTGGCCGAAGGCGACATCGCGGCGGCGTGGTCGGAGTTCACTGATACGAGTCGGCAACGCGGACGACGTCCATTCGGGTTCATGGTAACCGAAGCCCTGCGTGACGCCGCCGTCGAGTTCGGAGCGATCACGGTTTGTCAGTTGGCCGAGCCGCGTGTCGATCCGTCGACGTGGACGAGGTTGGGTCGTCGCAAGCGGAACCTGCGCAACGGATTGTCGAAGATGCGTCGAGCCGATGTCGTCGCAGACAGCGCGTTCGCCGGCTCGGGTGGCCCGTCCTTGGACGTTCGCGCAGCAGCGAACCGACTCGTTGACGATTGGCTCAGTGAGGGAGTGCGCCACAGAGGGCACATTCACGGTGTCAATGCTTGGCACAATGTCGACGAAAAGTCGTATTTCTGGGTGCTCGATCCGAACGACTCGGGCCGGATGCTGGCGCTGCTGATTGCGCGACCGATCTATGGCAACGATGGCTGGTGCATGCACCTGATACGGCGTCCGGGCGTTCCCGACGGACCGGCCGAACTGGCCGCTGTCACAGCGTTCGAGGTGTTCGGCAACAAGGGAGTCCGATACGCAACGTTCGGACCATATGCATCGCCCGCCGTATCCGAGTGGGCCAACGCCGGGCGGATGAGCGAACGCATCCTGACACGCGTCCATGACAAAGCCGTGACGAATGGCGGGCACGCCAACGTGGCGCGCTACTATAGGCGCTTCGACGCGGAACTCAGGGCGATGTACAACGTGTTTGCGAGCCGGGGAGCCATCGCCCCGTCGCTGATTGCCGCTGCGACGCTCACCGAGACCTTTCCACGCTGGGTCGGTGCGCTCGTGCGGGCGATACGCGTCTGATTCAGTGCGGTAGATTCGGGCGGTAGCGTCGAACTCAATTAGGCTGGTCGATGATCGTCGCGGGCACAGTGTGAGTTCAAATGTTCTCGCGGTTGTCCTGGTGTTGATAGCGGCGGTCATCCAGGCGCTCAGCAACGTGATCCAGCATAAAGCGGTATCCGGCGGCGACGGCGGCAACTGGTTCGTCGATCTCTTGGGTTCTCTCAAGCGCCCGCTGTTCATACTCGGAATCTCGCTCATGATCGTCGGATTCGGATTCCACGTGTGGTCGCTCGGCATCGGCACGATTGCCGTTGTTCAACCCGTATTCGTGACGCAAATCATCTTCATACTTCCCTTTGTTGCGTGGATCAGTCGCGTACATGTCGCGGGGCGTGACTGGGCAAATGCCGCAATGGTGACCGTCGCGCTCGCTCTGTTTCTCATCGTTGCGAATCCGAGCCAAAGTCGTTGGTCGCCGACATCATCGCAGTGGCTGATCGCCGTGTTCGGCACGTACGCGATCTGCGCCGTGATCGTCGGCACCGGTTACGGGTTCAAAACGACAACGCGGGCGGTCCTGATCGGAATCGCCGCCGGGCTGATGAACGGACTCGTCGCGCCGCTCACCAAGGTCGCATTCGACACCGGCGCCGAAGGGATGACGCAGCTGTTTACGAGCTGGCTTTTCTACGCCGCGATCGTGTCGGCGACATTCGCAGTCTTGCTGCCGGTGATGGCCTATCAGGCGGGGCCGATCACGAAGTCGCTGCCTCTCATCATGACCATCAATCCGGTGTATGCGGTCACTTTGAGCATGTGGCTTTTCGGCGAGGACATCAACTCTTCGGCGGGGGCACTGGCCGTGATCTCGGTTACGGTCGTCGCGATGTGTGTTGGGATCGTTTACTTGTCGCACTCTGAGGCCGTGTCGGGTTCGTTCGAGGACGTGATCGACATCATGCCACCATAAGGGGCGGCGCTCTAGATCGAGTCGAGCAATCTCTTCGTGCTGCGCTCGATGATATCGACGACGTCATCGAACGCGCTCACGCTCGATGAATACCACGGGTCTGGCACGTCGCCGTCACCGTGGGGATCGAACTCGCGGAGTCGTCGGATCTTGGCGGTCTGACCGTCGGGAGCGACCGCCCTCAAGTCGGCCTCGTTTTGGGCGTCCATCGCGATGATGAGGTCGTAGCCGAAGAAGTCGTCGGCTGATATCTGACGGCCCCGGCCTGCGATGTCATAGCCTCGACCGGCCGCTGATCGCGTCATCCTCGGGTCGCGCGGTTCGCCGACGTGCCACGGCCCGGTACCGGCCGACGCGATATCGAATTCGTCGGCACGTCCGGCACGACGTGCTTGCTCGCGAAAGATGGTTTCGCCGGTCGGAGAGCGGCACAAGTTGCCAAGGCACACGAATAGGACTCTCGTCTTCATTGGCTCTGAGCCTAGAGCGCGGCCCAGACCGATCCGGATGTCGGCGAAGCGGCTTCGGTGCTGGTCAATCGGAGCGGATCAGCTCCGCGTTGATGAACAGATCGATGTTGTCGCCGACGACCACGCCGCCCTTGTCGAGAGCGCTTTGCCAGCTAACGCCCCAATCGTGGCGGTTGACGCGCCCGCGCGCCTGAATTCCGAGACGGGTCTTCGGGCCCTTGTCTTCGTCGTCTTCCCACCAGGGAGTTTCCCATCGGCCGAGGAACCGCACGTCGAGGGATACGGGTTTCGTGATGCCTTTGATCGTGAGGTCGCCTCGAGCTGCGAAGTCGGTCTCCGAAAGCTGTTCGAGGTTTGTGCTCTTGAAAGTCATGGTCGGGTAGTTCTCGACGTCGAAGAAGTCTGGCGCTCGCAAGTGTCCGTCGCGTGCGGCTTCGCCCGTCCAGAGATTCGTCGTGTCGATCGTCGCGTCGAATGACGAGTTGGGGGGATTGTCGAAGTCGATCTCGGCGCTGCCGTGCACATCCTTGAATAGCCCAGTTACGTACGTGACCATCATGTGGCGGGCGCGGAAACCTGCCTCGGTGTGTCCGGGTTCGAAAGTCCAGGTCGTTGTGCTCATCAGGGTTTTCCTTGGTTGGGGCGGTTGCGCTATTTGGTTGAAGATTAAAGCGTAATGGTTGAACTGTCAACTGACATCCGGTAGGTTTTCAATATGGACAGTCCCCGATGGTTGAACGAAACGGAGATGGACGCGTGGCGCGCTCTGTTGCACATCCACCTCGCCGTGTTTGGAGAGATCGAGCGCGGCATACAGGGCTTCGGGATCAACTCGGTCGAGTATGGAATTCTCGCCTACCTGAGCGAACAACCCAACGGATCGCTCACGATCAGCGACCTCGGCGAGGTCGCATACCTCTCTCTCAGTAGGTTGAGCCATCGACTCGACAATCTCGAATCGCTCGGTTACGTCGAACGTCAACCTTGTCCGTACGACAAACGAAGCAGCTACGCCGTCCTCACAGATGCGGGCCGCGACCTGATCGAACGGGCGGCGCCACACCATGTCGAAGATGTGCGAGCCGCGATCTTCGATCACTTGACGTCAGACCAGACCGATCGCCTCGCCGACGCCCTCGTTGCGATCGTCGGCGAAGACACCCTCGCTGTGCGTCGAGCCCACAGGTAATGCTCTGAGTCTCAGAGCGAATTTCGCCGCAGGAGGCGACACGCATCGTCGTTGCAAATCAGTCGGAACACACCGAGACTTTCGTACTGCGAATCGTCCCCGGATCAGTCCGAACCCTGCGAAGCGCCGCCGGCTTTGTCGGGAAGGTATGCGCACAGTGACTGCGCCCCGACACCAATACACGTCAATTCGGCGTCGATCGGAGGGAGAGGTCGGGGCGCGTCGCTCGCTACGAGACGAGGCAGGTCTGCGGCCGGCGAGGAATGTTCGAGTGCCGTCGCAGCGCGCCTGATTGTCGTTGCCACCCTCTCGGAGAGGTCACGTGTGGGCTCACTCAGGCTGAGCTGCTCCGCGTTGAGCGTCGTGTTCAGGTCTGCAATGGCGCTATCTATTTGCTTGATCTGGATGACGATGGAACGGAACTGGTCGAGCTTCGCTTGGGAGTGTCCCGGTTCTTTCGAGTACTGCTCGACACGAAGGCCGAGTTGGCCTTCGTGTGCTACAACTCGTCGTCGTTGCGCCTCGACGTCGGCTGGAGAAGCACGCCCTACGACGTCGGTGAGGCGCTTTGCGAGTTGGTTCAATACCAGCGCACATTCGCGCGGGACCAACGCCTTGCCGCGGCTCGGCCACAGCGCTATGAGGCCGGTGCCGACGAATGCGGCCGCGATCAGCGTGTTGGCGATTCGCCATCCGGCTAGTCCCCAGCCGCCTTGGATGAGTAGGCCAAGGCCCGCGATGATGAACATCGAAATGCCGATCGCGAACGACCAATACGTCTTGAGTACGAACGCGGTCATGCAGAAGAGGGTGCCGGCGGTGATCGCTGCGATCGCGATCGGCATCGATCCGAGCGCTACGCCGATGACCGCTCCTATCACCGAACCGATGACGGTGCCGACCGAAAAGATCTGGAGCCGCGTGAAACCGGTTCCGAGATCGGGCTGCAACATGATGTTGATGCCCATCGGGATGAAGAAGCCGTCGGGGATGTCCAAGAGTTTGTAGAGCAACGTCGACACGACGATCAGCGCGAGGTACCGCAGCAGGTGTCTTCGCAAGATCGTGTCGTAGCGCAAGTTGATGTAGACGAGACTGAGCGGACCGCGTCCGAATCGGACTCGAGCAATGCGAGTCTCAGGAGCGTCGGGCGTCGCTGTTTGTCGGTTGTCAATGTCCAGCGCGACGACGGAGCGTCGCAGATCAAGCAGTGCCCCACCACCAGTAGCGATCGCCGAGTCGTCTCGGATCTGTGCCGACACCGCACTGAAGGCTTGAACGGCGCGAGCCAGATCGACGGGCTCGGATCCGCCTGAACGGATCCGATCTGCCTCGGCTGAACACACTTGGCCGACTGCCCCATACATTTCTCTGATCTCTTCGGTGTGCGGCCGACTTGTGATCGCCCGCACATCTGTGAATGCGCTCGCCGCACGCAGGATGTTCGTCGCGAGTTCAATACGCTCGATCAGCCAGTCGCGGCCGCCACCGCCAATGATGTAGCCGGCATCGGAGAAGACATCTTGAATGACGCCGGTGATCGACGTTCGCGCTTCGATGATCGTTGTGTCCGACTGCTCTTGCGCGTAGAGCCCAACGAGATTCGCGGCCGAATCGAACAGCCGGGCAGCGATAGCACTCTTGGACCGGCCTCGCTCGAAAGGCAACCACGCAAGCATGAGCAGCATGGCGCCGCCCCCACCGACGATGCTCGCAACGCCGAGTCCGATTGCATCGTCGACCGATGTCGGGAAGCCGATCGCGAATATCGTCAGAAACATTGTGACCAGCCCTTTCTTCTGCCCGTTCGGGCCCGCGATAGCGAAGAGAACGGCGCAGAAGCCGATTCCCGCTGTCGCGACCACCGACCCGACCACGGTGTTGCCGGCGATCGAGCCGATTACTGTCACGAGCGCCCCGACGAAAGTCACGACGACCGCGCCTGCGAAGCGCCGGCCGCTGATAGTCGCGTCGTCGGTGAAGCAGACGACCCATCCGACAAAGCCGGCCTGGAATCCGAACAGAACTTCGCCCATCGCGATCCCGATTGCGACAAAGACGAACCAGACGAGCGCAGCGCGGATTGCTCGCGCCCAAAACGGGCGAACATTCGAGACGTGCACGAGGGACGCAAAGCATGACTTCACAGACGTCGCCGATGATATTCGCACTCGAGCGGGCCCGGTACATGCTCAGTCTCGAGTCGGCGGTGGCGCGCTCCACTACAGTGCGAGCCGTGCATATAGCGAGCGTCGACGGAGCGTCGAAGTCCTAGGACGGGCGCCCACTCTTTTCCGGCTCGAGCTTCGGCATCACATCTGACGACCGGATCGGGATTGTTGGCCGGAACGGGTCCAGCAAGTCGACGCTGCTCGCGATTCTCGCGGGGCGTGAGACAGTCGACGCGGGGCGGGTCGTCTGCTAGGCCGATGTGAACATCGCATTCCTTGAGCAGGAACCTGAATACGACCTGGCTGAAACGATCGACGAGATCGTCATGAGCGGCGAATCTGTACTTGTCGCGGCGTTGCAACACTATGACGCAGCGGCGCAGCGGCTCTCGGTCGATCCAGAAGACGCCGGCGCCGAACAGTCGGTGCACGCGATGTCGTCTCGAGAGTCGATCGTTGCACGGGCGTCGAACGACGAGCCGCAGACGGTACAACGGTATGAGTACAACGGCATGGTGATCTCAGATAGTTCGCTCGCCGTCAATTCTAAACGAGAGCGATCGTCAGCGCCCGAGTTTGAAGTTGTCGAGAATCGTTTGGCTGTCGGTGTTCGGGGCGACGAAGTACACGCCGCCCACACGTCGAGACTGGCCCGAAAGCACTCCACCCGACATCGCGTCGACCGAGCCGCCGAACCGAGCGAATACCGACATGGCTTCGTCGGTCGACAGACCGTCGTCGACCGTGACATTGCCGGTCAATGCTTCCGCTATGCCGAAGAGGTTTTGCACGAGAGTCACGCGATCCAAGCTGCGGGCAATAGCGCCGATCAATTCTCGCTGGCGTCGTGTCCGCGAGAAGTCGCCCCCGCCGTCGGCCTTCCAAGCCGAATCGATGAGCAGCTCGGTGTGGCGAGAACGGGCGTATGCGAGTGCCATCGACGCGTCGAGAGTTTGGCATCCGGCCGCGACGTCGAGCCCTGTCCAGCGGTCTCGCTCGGCGGTGCCCGGACAGATTTCGACGCCGCCGAGGACGTCGATCAGGCCCTCGGACCCGGCGAAGTCGACAGCGACGACATGGCTCAATGGAATTCCGAACGCCGATGTCACGGTCTCGACGGCGCCGCTCAAGCCTCCCCTCGCATAAGCAGAGTTGATCTTTGCGTATCGATTCGAGGGCTGCGTTCGCACACGGAAGTCACGTGGAACCGAGAGCAGCCGAGGCGCTGAATTCGGACTGACTCGGGCGATGATCATGACATCGGATCGTCCTCGGCCGGTAAGACCGTGGGTGGCAGCGAACCGGTGCCCGGCTCGGCTGTCAGACCCCAACAATAAGTAGAACTCGGCATCGGGCGGTGGCACGGCCGAATTTGGGTCGAGTTCGAATTCGGACGGCGCAGGTTGGGCGACGGCCTCTTCGACCGGTTCCTCGCCAGGGGATGTGGTCGTGTTCGCTGCCGGCGTCGTGGTGCTGGTCGGTGTCGGCGAGTATACGAGCCCGCGAACCGGTTCTCTGGTGATGGCTGCGTCAACTCGGTCGATACCGACGGCGACGTAACCCGCGGCGGCGACAAGCGCCACCATGATCGATGCTGCGAGAACTATTAGGACGGTGCGTCTTCGGCGACGCATGCGGTTCGAGCGCTCGTTCTTTTCGGGATCGACGCGATCCCACGACCAGCTTGGTTGTCTTGTTGATTTCGGGGCGTCAGACACATTCTCTCAATCGGTATCTCAGCTCGAGAGTTGAGGCGACGCCATCTGACGGCGACTCTCGCCACGGGTTCGGGCCGGGTGAATGGCGACCTTGCGATGCAGCGCACCTATCTGGTTGACGACTTTCCACCAGTCCATGGGGGTCAGCTGGGGTCTTCCCAGGTTCACCTTGCGCGCTTTTGACCGTCCGAGTTCGGCGAGGCGTTCTTCGGCTTTACGGAACCAGCGCTGGTTCTCAACGGTCGTACCGTCATCGAACGTGAGGAAATGTTCACATCCCCAGTCGTATGCGACGAGTTCGGCACCGCTCGTACGCGATCGTCAGCGCTGGCGGAGCCCCGCTATCTGTCATTGGGGGTCATGTTGGGGTCGCCCCAAGACATCGAACATCAAGGCTCTGCCGCCTGAGATCCCCGACCTACGGCCGGGAGCCGTGTCTCACCATCACTGGTTCTGCCCGTATGGATGGAGCACTACACAGCATTCCTGTAGAGGTTACCGGCACTGCGTGCCGTTGGGTGGGACGCTCCGCGGAGCCGATCGATCCCGGACGAGCGGGGCGTGCCGTCGTGCAGCCGCGGCACGGCGCCCCTTCGGCTGTGCCAGGATTGGGCGATGCTGAATGAGAAGACACTGATCGTCGCGGGATTGATAATCGTTGTCGTGATGATCGCATTCGTCATTCAGATCATCGTTATTGCGAAATGGCGCGAGCATCCGCTCTGGTTCGTGCCCGCGAGCGTAACCACAGTCATCTTCACCGGCGCTTGGCTGGTCGTGGCGATCGTGTTTGAAGAGTGGCTCGATTGGGCCGCGCTCGCGTTTTTCATCTTCGGCGTTGGGCTGTTCGTCGTGATTTCGCTCGTTTCGAGGTCGGGGCCACCCACCGGCGCCGGACCGGATTCGACATTCCGTATGTGAACTGGCGGCTACGAAAAGCTGAGCCGTCTCGTCCAATCCGACCATCCCGCATATTCGATCTCTGCCGGCCCACCTGCGTGTTGTTGGAAGGAAATGTCAATCAGAAGTATGGACTGGCCGATGTTGTGGTGAGAGCCCATCCCGCCACTCGAGGAGCATCCATGGAAAACGACAAATCGGAAAACGACACATGGAAAACGACACATCGGAAAACGACACACCAGAACCGGCGCAAGACGAGGTCACGGCAACGGTGACACCGCCAGCGTACGTACAACAGTACGACCCAGCCGCGGTGGCCGGTTCGAAGTACGACACGATGACGATCTGGGGGTTTGTCCTGTCGCTGATCGGCATTTTTGTGTTCCCGCTCGTTGTGGGTGTTGTTGCTGTGATTCTCTCGGCCGTTGGTTACAGCCGGATCAGCAAGTCCGGATTCGCGTTGCGCGGCAAGGGTCTCGCGATTGCCGGAATCATCATCGGAGTATTCGACATTTTCTGGGGATTCGTCTACGTCTTCCTCGTGATTCCCCGGTTCGTCGGCGGCTGATGGGCGTGCCCCGGACGGTGCGCTGGGCAGGGGGCGGATTCCCGTAGGATCGTGTCGTCGCGCCGAGACCACAGCGCGCTCGTCCGCATCCGGAGCGTGGATTGACTGTTATCGACTTCTGCCGGCGTTGGCTCTGGATCGCTGCCAGTTTCACGACCAGCATCAACTTGGCCGATAGCTGTGACGAACTGCTTGAGTTGCTCTCGCGCTGCGTCACGATCCCGGCGGCGTTGGTCTGCCATTTCTCCATCTGTGATCGTGCCATGTTCCTGCTCCCATGCGCGCACGACAGCCTCGAGTTTCGCGACACGCTCCGATCGGGCCGTGGAGTCGTCAGCGGATTCGGTCGTCATGAGATGAAGGCTATGCCGAGGATTGGCCTTCCGTCGGCGGGGGAGCCTTGACGCCTGGTTTCGATGATCGTTCGTGAGGCTGGAACCCGCACCTACGCGTTTTGCGAGCGTCGGATGGGCCGACCACCAGTAGCGTGTATTGGCTGTTCAGAGGCCTGACCGCCCAACTTCTCTGCTTGTCGTGGTACTTGCGAAAAGAATCTATTGCCGATCGACTTCTCCACTGCCGGGACGATGAAGTTCTGGCGGTATGACCCGCGTGCGATCAGGTTGCCAGTCGAAGTGGTCCAGAGCAGCCCCAAGTCGTTTGTCCACGTCTCGCGGTGACGTTGGAGTTCCGTGGCCAGATCCGCGCTGATTCGCAACCGACGTAGCGAAGCCCTCTTCTTGACTTCCCCGAGCGTGCGCTTGCCGCGGTCTTCGCTCACGGCCTGCGTCACTCTCAGGAGCCGCCGGTCGAGATCGACATCTTTCCACGCGAGCCCGTACAACTCGCCTGGGCGTAGGCCCGTAAATGCTCCGGTGAGGATCATCGATCGGTAGCGCGGGTCGAACGCTCCGGCGAGAGCGTTGACCTCCTCGACGCTGAGCAGGCGCATCTCACCGTGCGAACTGCTCTCGCGGGGCACTCCAGCTGCGGAGGGACTCGGAGACGGATTCCGCCGGATGTAGCCGTTCGCGGCGGCATTGTCGAGCGTGCGCGTCACCTCGCGGTAGATGTGTCTCAGGTAACTCACGCTGAATTCGTGTTTGGCGATCACGTCGTCTTGTATCCAACGAACGACGCCTTCGCGATCGATCCTGTCCAGCCGACGTTCGCCGATTGTCGGTCCGCAATGCCTCTGCCAGATCGTTCGGTTGAACTCCTGCGTGTTCGACTTCGTCGAGCGACCCGCATCGTACTTCTCATCGCGATACCGATTGAGCGTCATCCGCGCCAGGGTGGGATCGACCCACTCGTCCATGAGGAGCGCAGACTTCGTCGTTGTGAGAAACGATCGCGCCTGCGCGAGCTTCACGAACGTCTTCGTACGCCGGCAGCCATTCGGGTCCCGGTAGTAGGCGGCGTACTTCACGGCGCCCGTCAGCGTCGATACTCGCTTTTGGATATTGGGCTCGACCGTCGTAGTGGTCACAGTAGATGCCATCCTGGCACCCCTTTCATGCTCTTCCTACTGTCTATGCTTGATCGTCATGAGCGGATCGAGGCAACGTCTCGCCGCGCCAGATCGCCGACGGATTCCGCCAGGCCGTCGAGCCAACGATTCAAATCAGCTCTCTCGTAGAGCGCTTTGCCGGCAACGGGATACCAGACGGGGCCAGTGCCCGCCTTGCGATGTGTGGCCAACGTCCGCGGGCCCATTCGTAGATACTCGGCGGCCTCAACCGATGTCATCAAGTCCTTGACCGGTTCCATGATCTTCTCATTTCCTCGTCTGGCCGACGAGTCGTATGACCGCCCGCACGTTTTAGTATGTTCATGAACCAACGTTTGATCATTGTCTGAGCAACCAGATAATCGCTGATCAACTTATTGCAGTTGACCGACATGCGGTTAGTCATGTCACCTGTCCGGCCGAGGGCAACTGGTCGAGAAACGCTCCCGATCACACAGGTGACTGGGAGATTTCTGGGCAGTTCACCCGATCTGCCAGCCAGATGGACCTCAAACGCTGTTCGCTCCGTGTAGTTTGCGAACGGGCAATATGCGCAAGACCATCTCGACGTATGCATTGACACCGGAATTCGTATGCACGGGCCTGCGTGTTCTCCATAAGTCGGGTTTGGGGGTATCCACCTAACTGGCCTTGACCAGCTCAGGCTGCTCGCCAAGGGCGGTTTGTTGGTGGGCGGTCGAGGCTGGACGGATGGCCTCGGCCTCCGGGGGCTGTTGGCGGGTTCGACTTGGGCTTGGGGTTGTGGATGAGGTCTGTGTAGCGGACCGGGTGGTGGTCGACGGCCAGTTCGAGGACCCGGTAGAAGGCCAGCCCCCGACTATGAGAGTTGCGGCGGTTGAAGCGGAAGACGAACTCGTCGAGGTAACTCTGCAAATGCGCGTTACCTACCGACCCTTGATGGGTGCCGAGCAGCCACCGTTTCGACAGGGACGCGACCCGGTGTACGCCGGGCAGCAAGCCGCCCGGATCATCGCCACGTGCCCGTGCAGCGCTCTGGCTCCGCCGGTCGCGGATGTAGCCGAGTTCGTCGATGCCGCTGTAGCCCTGCCAGGCATCGGTGATGACCGTCGCACCCGGCTCGACATGCTCGGTGACGAAGTGATGCAGCGAGGTGGCGGAAGCATCGGTTACGATCGCCATTCGGCATCGGCCGAATCCCTTGGGTTCCTTGACCTCGACAGCTACGACGACCAGGGACTTCTTACCCTTGGCCCGGCCCCCTCGTAGCCCCGGCTCCTCACCGCCGAAGAAGGTCTCGTCGATCTCGACAGCCCCTATGAGCCGTTCGCGACCGGGCCGCACCAGCACTGAGCGAAGCCGGTGCAACATCATCCACGCCGTCTGGTACGAGCTGATCTCGAGCGCCCGCTGCAAACTCTGCGCGGAGATACCGTCCTTTTGGGTCGCGAACAGCCAGCATGCCATGAACCACACCGTGAGAGGAGTGCGCGTCCGATCGAAGATCGTCCCTGCCGTCGGCGACGTGCGCTTGCTACACCCGCCACATCGGAATGTGCCATCACGCATCCTCCACCCGCCGGCATGCGCGCAGCCCGGACACACGGACCCTTCCGGCCAGCGCAGCCACTCGACGTAGTCGACACAGTCGGCATCCGTCGCAAACCACGCTCCGAACTCGCCGACCGAACCGGGATAGTGCCGACCAGAAGTCGGGGCCGTAAACATGCCTCCGAAGCTACCGGCCCTCAAGGCCAGTTAAGTGGATACCCCCTAAGGCGCGTTATGGCGAACGCACTCGGCGCGGCGGTCAATCAACATCCGGGGCATCTCGATAATCGGAATGCTGCTCAGGTGCCCCCTGCGCGGAAACACCCGCTCGTATTACCGGATTCTGTCGAGATTGAGGATGTGCACAGTATGCGCGTTTGTGTGCGCTGGACAGGGCCACGTTCTAGTCGCTCGGCTCCGGACATATGCGCGTAGGGGACGATCAGTTGGGCCCCACCCACTGCCGGGGCTATGCCTGCCCCGATGCACGGGCTGCCCGGCGTTCTTTGAACCGCCGCCACGCCTCCTTTACGTGCTCCAGAACAATGAAAGGCATCGTACGAGCTACGTCCCAGAGTGCATCGAAACCGGCCCGTCGCCAAACACGAACGCTCGTGAATACCTGAGCGCGAAAACCGAGATCGGCGTCGTCCTCGATCTGGGCGCCCCGCTCGACTGCATCAATGTACGGCTCGAGTTTGTGAGCATCGTTCCACTCACTGCTGAACGCCACACGTCCGTCGGCATCGATTACGAATACCGCGTTTGGAACCGTGCCGTATCGGCGATGTGTCTCGCCGTCGGCGGTATCGACGACGACTTTTCGTGACACGCCTTCGAGTCGAACATGCTCGCGTGCGTTTGAACGCTTCTCATCGAGGTCGATCGGAGCCGGCACAATGTTTCCCGGATGCGCCTCACGCACGTACATCATCAGAAACTGTGTGTCGGGATGTCGACGGGCGAGTTCGTCCATGCCATGCGTGTTGCCGATCGTTTGAGGGCAGGTCATGCTGCCCGTTTCGAGCACCAATGGTCGACCAAGAAAATCTTCGAGACTCAGGGCATGGCCGTCGAGATCGGTCACTGACAACTCGGGTGCGGCTTGGCCGGGCTTAGCCTGGATCCACCGAAAAATATCGAACGTTCGCGCGATTTGTGACCGGATTGCCGCGTGAAAGGCCCCCTGACCTGGGATAATGACTGCGATTAAAGCGTTACAGTCGACCCAGAGCAG
>SDBV01007335.1_pt1 | contig 15112 bp, 26 predicted proteins | sample 2277081 | NCBI WGS metagenome assembly SDBV01 (sample SAMN10402039, study PRJNA504765) | marine sediment metagenome | isolation source: marine sediment core GS10_PC15, 223 cmbsf | place: Arctic Ocean: Southern Knipovich Ridge | collected 2010
CCACTCGAAGACCTTGGGAGACAGTCGTGCCTCGAAGACTTCTTCGTCGTCGGTCACGAGGGAGTCAGCGGCCATGTGAACCTTGCCACCGGCTATCAAAGCGGCTACGACACTCATCTAATCATCCTCCGTGCCTACTAGGTCTAGGATCGTTTCGATTCCGACGATGTGCCTGTTGATGTGCCCCCGCTTCTTGTGCCACACGTCGAGCTTCATATCGTTGCCCGATCGGAAGCGCCCCGCGTGCCAGGCGTCGGAAGGCGCCATCGTTCGGAAGGTCTCCACTGTGCAGCCCGGGTATTCTTTCACGGTGTCATGATGGATATGCCCACAGTAGTAGTGCCGGAATCGTGTTCGGCCCCAAGCCTCACGCATGTCGCTGGCCATGAAAGGGGACAGGTCTGAGGGCTTGGTGGCGTGACCGTGGTGCATCCCGAAGAGACAGTCACCAAACTCGTAGTAGTGGTGCAAACTCGGCCGAGTTACGATCTCCACTCGCGGGTTGTTGTCGAAATACTTGTCTAGACAAATAGCAAGAACCACCGACATCAAATCATCGTGGTTCCCGATCAGGCAATAGCCGATTACCTTTTCGTGTTTCCGTAGCGCGGCTAGGACCACCGCAATCATAATGTCAACGCCTGTGCGCAAGACCTTAGCCATACGACCGTCTACATCAACCGCCGTTCCGTAGGTAGTGGTGTTCTTACCGCTGTCTGCGTGGAAGAAGTCGCCGAGGTTCAGGACAATACCGGTCTTTGCAGGGGGAGCTAGGTCTACCAGATGGTCCACCGTGGCAAGTAGGTTCCTCTCCGCAAGTTTCAGGTTAAAGTTTCGGTCTCGAGTCTCCTCGGCCCAAGCGTGCATCCCGATGTGCGGGTCGCCCATAGGATAGATACAAAGTAGATCTTCGTTATTGGTCTCGGGCGGGGGGATGTATTCGCTCTTGTCCTTGACGTTTTCGGCGAGACCTTGGATCGCGTCGCAGAGCGCGTCGTATTTGTCTTGCTCTATTTGCTTGGTCTTGACCCACTGGCCTTTGGGCGTTTTCTCCCCGGTCTCCGGGTCCACTTGGTAGTAGGTCGATACCCCTTTGACTAAGAACCCCTCGGGGGCGGCCTCAGTCATGTCATGATCGGGAGAGAACCCCCGGCGAGCCGCGGCCCGACGCAGTCGACCTACACGATTTTGTAGAGAGTTCCGTGTAACACCTAATTCGTCCGCGGCGTCTTTCCAATTCCTGTGTTTCAAAACCGCAGCGACGGCGACTTTCTGCTCAAGAGTCCCTAACTCCTGCAGCAATTGCAGGTATTCTAGGACTTTTACATCTAAGTAGCCTTTGCTATGGGGTTCATTCATGTGGCTTTCCTTTTGAAAAAGAAGAAGGCGGCCCCTGATCGCCACTTCAGGGACCGCGCCAGGTCGTGCCCTAGTCGTCTTCGGGCGGATACTCTCGGAGTTCCCAGTTGCACACTGTGAACTGCTTCTGGTTTTTCTCGGTGGTGATATTGTGCGCGTCGCAGTAGAGCAGCGCTCCGTTGAAGGGATTGTTTTCACTAGTAGCGTAGTTGATTTGCTCGTCGGTCAACGCACCGTCTTCTAGAGGAGTGAACTGGGGTGGGTCATCCTCGGAGAGATCACCATACAACGCTAACAAGAGTCCCTTATAGTTGCTCGGCGCACTCGGGTGGTCTGAGAAATTCCATATCCGAGTAACCCGATTACCTACTCGCATACCGAGATCTTCGCTGTTAGTCTGCTCGACTATGAACTCCGCCACGGCCTGATCTTTGCCTTGCCTGGTTGTCATTTCCTTGAGCAAATCTAGCCGAAGCACGTGCTTGCCAGGGCTTACGTATGGGCCTTTCCTGCCCGAAGCTTTCCCCTCTTTAACCTGTTCTTTCCAATTTGACATTCGTTCTTCCTTCTTCCTCTAAGCCGCTTGCCACGACAGGCGGCGAATTCCGCGCATCAAAGTCAAGCGGTCCATTATACCATGGTAGACTCGGTTCCATTCGGCTGAATACACATCTACGTCTAACCCTCTGTCCATCTGAAGAATGTGGTTATCGGCCGCATACTCGGCGTCGGGGATCAAGTCACTGATTCGTTGGTCGTATGTCCTGTAGTCTTTTTTCGGCATCTTCTTCACCTTATTGCGAGGCTCGCTGAAAGTCAAGGGGTAAGTTTGGATTTCGTCGCAACCACAACAAACACTGTATTTGTGCACTTCACACAGAATGCTATGGTCCCGACCGTGTTGCTCGCAGCGTCTTCTCGTTTCTGGCCATCCCCTATAGGAATGAATTGATGCTGTCCCCGGTCGCAAGGTTCGAGTGTGTCCCATGGGTCATATTTATCTTTGTCGTTTAGCTCCATTTGAACCCCTTGTTAGCGTAAAGAATCTTCTGACGGTTACCCGTCGTATCCTGTAGGTAGTAGGCGTCTTCTACTGCCGAGTCCCACGCGTCGCGTAGGATCTGCGTGTGGAATAGGAAATCACCGTTGACTTCGTCGGCTTCTTGTCCCTCCCGGTGCATGCGCCCGAACAACTGCTGCAGAGTCTTCCCGGATGAAGGGCACGACACGATCAGGTTATCGCGCCAAGGCTGCATCTCCTTACCTTCGCCGTGGACCTTGATGCTGCACACGATCGTCCGTGCTTCTTCAGGGAGTTCTGTGCCCGCGCCGTAGTAGTCTTTGCCGAAGCGGTTACCGAGGGCGACGTGCTGGGTCCACACGACCCCGAGAGGATGGTTGTGCATCCAATCGTCTACATCGTCGACTAGAAAATCAGAGATCCACACAGGCACAACGTTCGGCTTGAAGGAGTCTTTGATGTCGCGCCAGTTGAGCCACGAGTCAGGCCCTCGAAAGAGAGACCCGCTTTGGTGGAATTCGCGCTCCATGGTCGAGCACTCGTTCCACACCTGTAACTCGGAGTCAAGACCCCGGCGGTTTCTTCGAAGAGTCTGGCGAACGTATTGTTTCCACTCGCGCCGCGCGTCCATCCATCCTTTCGGCGGGGTGGGGTCCCACTTGTAGTAGAACCCACACGACAACTCGCGCGCGGCCTTCGATAAGAGCGCGGCCTCGGAGATCTGATCCTCGCCCGGTGTCTCCCACTTCGCCTCGAGGTGCTCGATCGCCCGTAGCACTTCGGCAGGGGGTTTGAGTTTGTGCTCTTGTAGGTAGAGCGCTACGCCTAGTTCGCGCTCGGGGCCTGCTACTACGCCAGGTGTCTGAACGAGCCGGCGACGGAATCCCTGCCGGGCGTTCTCACCCTCCTCGCAGAAGTCGAGCAGCGCCCCGGGGGCGAGTAGGTCTTGCTCCATTACTCCGGGATCGAGCGCGCACGACCAAGTCTCCAACTCCCGCCAGGTGCGCGGCAGAGGCGAGCCCTCCCCTAGAGCCCAGTCCGAGAGGTGGCCGTAGTCTTTGATTGACTTACGGGTGATCGTCCCTGAGAGGATCACTACGACCGTGTTAGGGTAGGCCTTGAGGTATCGAGCGAGGCGCCGCACCCGTGCGGCCTGTGTATTCTTCCACTCGTGCGCCTCGTCTATGATGATCATACTTGGGCGCCGCACTTCGAGGAAATGCGCGTTCTGTGCGAGTGATAAAAAGTTGGACCCGAGCACGAGTAGGTCTGGGTGTAGAACCCAATGCTCCTCGAACTTGGGCACGACCTTGTCTAGCGTCTGCCTCTTGAGCTTCGATGGCACGAACAGCACGGGCCGTAACACGTCTCCCCGCACACCGGACACCACGGGAGCGAGAATACTAACGAGGGCTTTTCCCCCACCGACTGGGATGGGTCCGACGAGCCCGCCTTCTTGGACGATGTCTCGGAGGGCTGCGACTTGGGTCCCCCATAAAGGCAGGATGCTTCCTTCTCTTCCATACTGCACCTCGATCAATCGCCCGAGTTCATCAAGGGTCGGGTCGTTCTCCCACGTCCGGCGCTCGAGTCGTTTAATCCTCTTGAACTCGAACGTGCGAGGCACTCCACGCGATAGAGCCCGGGCGTTCGGCTTCATACCGAAACGCATTTGCGCTTCTGCGAGGATGTCGCTTAACGCCACTACATGAATCCTAGTTCTGTCAACAAGTCCCTATACTCTACAAAAGATCGCGTGGGCGTCCAAGGCTCTATGCGGAAGGGCAGCGACGGCGGGAGTTCTTTCCACGGCGGATCGTTCATGAGATCACGGGCCTCGGTTGCCAGCATGCGATTATCCATGAGCTTTATTTCGGGAGGCATCGGCCACGACAAGCCATATTTGTTTGCTAGCTTTTCAAGGGCTGACTTCTCGGCATCTCGGAAGAACTGCATTTCAGGTTGGTATTTAACTGGGCGGGCGATGTCCCCCATCGCGAACTCTATCGCGTCATGCAGAGCGAACCAACGTGCGTTATCCCAGTCGCCTAGGTCCAAGAACCAACGCGCCCCGAGCACTTGGTGCTGTGCCACCGAATAGAATGAGGTGCGGTTCGTGAGCCAACGCCAGATATGGCGCAAAATTCCTCCGTGGTTAGGCCCCGAGAGTGAGCCGCTAAATCTGCACACGTTCGGCAGCCCATGGAGCATGTAAGGGATGCGCAGATCTTTGTCTTCTAGTTGGAGGGGGTTGATGTAGCGCCCGTCGCGCATCATGATCGTTCCCTCTCGTCTCCCCGGCGCGGATCCTACAAATGACATTAGTCTACCTCCCCTTGGCGCCGGAGCTGGAAATGAAAAAAGAGCGCCGTGACTACGTCGGTCTCCTCGAACCCTGGATAAACGCGCTGCATTTCCGAAACCAATCCTGAGTAGGTGCGACAAGACGGATCATGCTCTCGTTCTAGAATTGAGAGAGGGATATCAGCCAGGCGTGTCAGTAAAACCGCCGTGATCTCAACTTCTCCAAGATCCTCCCCTCCAGTTTCGGCTACTGTGACGATCGTGCCCGGCGACACCCGGCGAGACCACTTCTCGCCCTTACGAACTGTAAGTTGTGTGAGAGGGGGATCAAAAAATACTGGGTTCTGAAATTCTAACTTGTGACTCGTGAGTCTAGTTTCCGACACGTTTTCCTCCTACTGTGTTCTCGACTTCTTCGACGGCCGCGGCGCGCTCTTCGTCTACGCCTAGGTGTTGCTCTGCTTTCCATACATGCCAAGCATCGATAGCGCTCTTTAAATCCGTCTTGGCCGCCTCGCTCGCATCGCCATCGGAGTATCCTCCAGGCCTGAAAACCAGGCACTCTCCGTAGCGGCTAGACAGGATATATAGATTACTTTTATGGCACAGCCTGTCGTTGGTCATGTCCCAGTCTTGGGGATTCTCTCGGAGATCTTTGGTTAGTCGTCTCACCAAACAACTTGGATCGGGCTTTCTCAAATACTCCTCGACTAAAGCGCCCATGAAGAACGACACCACAGCCAAGATAAGAGCACCGATGATCAACCAAAAAATCATGACACCACCTCCGGCACGAGCCGCACCCTGAACGGTTCATCTAATTCAAGGAAAAACCGCACGGCGTGGCGCTCTGCTGTGGAGCGTAAGAACGAACCTTCGCCTAACCTGTATTGAAAATTCCCACTCCTCCGATCGTAGACTTCTATGAAGTAGCGTCGCAGCATCCTGATCTGCATCTCATAATCGGTGAAACGCTTGCGCCTTCTCATCCTGGACGTGACGAACTTCCGCTTGAATTTCTTTTTCTTCTTCTTCATCGAAGCCCTCGAACTACGACGTCGTAGTGCTTCAAGAGCACCTGCTCTACGGCGCGGGTCTCTGCCGAGAAGGGTTCAGCGGCGAGCACCGCGGGCACGCCCTCTTCGGTGAGCTTCGCATCGAGCGCCTGAGCTAGCCGTGCGTCTGCGCCGTAGGGTCCGAAACCCCAGTGCTCGACCTTGTTCGCCTCGCACACGGCTTGCTTGACGTCCTCGAGTAGCTCGTAGAGTTGCGTCGGCGCACTAGTCCCCTTTACTGGGTAGCAGCCGATAAGGAGAGTCGTCGGGTTCTTCTTGGATCCCGGTGCCTTCGCACGACTCGCAGGTTTTCCAGTCGAGGCAGACCCCGTCTTCGGCTCTTCGGATGGCGCATCGCTCCCCGCGACCTTCGCACCCACCGCAGGTTTTCGTCCGCGGCGTTTCGGTGGGTTGATCGCCGGATCCGTTGCAGATGCAGCAGTCTCCCCAGAAGAATCGTCTGCGACCGCCGCAGCGCTGGCATCTTTGCCGATCGTCTTGCCCTCCCTGATCCTGTCTATCGCCGACAACTTCTTGCCCTTCTTCGGGGCAGCATCGGTAGCAGCTGACTCCGTTGATTCTTCCGGCTCCGAGGCATTCTCTGCAGCCGCTTTCTTGCCCTTGCCCGTCCGGCTCCTCAGTTTGTCCAGCATTGGATTTCCCATGAGTCATCATTCTCCCGTGTTGAGTTGAGTGAGTTTCTCTTTGTCCGCCTTGAAGCGGTCGTCTTGTTTAATCCACGCCGAGGCCTTCGACCCGGTGCGTGGGCAGATCCCTTTGTATTCGCAGCCCCCGAACTTCTCACATGCCGTGTAGTTTGGCTCGGCGTCTTTCGCGGCCTTCACTGTGCGTCGCATGTGTGCGATGGTTGCGGCGTCTTCCACGATCCGATCGAAGCCGTAGCGGGAAAGGCTCGCATCGTCCCATACTATGCTGCGCTTCGTAGTGCCTTTGGGCTTGCTACGATCCGCATTGGTAATGAAGTAGAGCCAGTTCGCCTCGACGCGCGGCGTGCCGAGGAGTATCAATCCAGCTAACGCGTAGATGATCTGTTGTGGATCGGTCTCCAACTCTTTGAGGGTCGGGATCCATTTGCGCGACTTGGTGTATTTGTAGTCGATGATTTGGGGTTGCTCTTCGTGCGGCGCGATTAAATCGATATAGCCGTGCAGGAGCACGCGGTCAAGTTCAGGTAGCTCGAGCACGAAGTGGTGCTCTATGAGCAGATCCTTGCTAGGCTTTGGGAGGAAATCCTTCTTGCCGATGCCTTGAGCGAAACATTTCCCCGCGGCGGTCTTCGGCGGAGGCGTGCGGAACTTCATGTAGTCCTCGCCCGCCTCGTGCACCAAGGTCCCGAACGCCGCGCCTGCCGATGTAGTGCGCGGCTCTTTGTCGATCTTGTCGTAGGCCCATTTGCGCTGACAGTCCCGATGCGTCTTGATCTGCGACGGCGACACGCAGACCCAACCCGGGTAGAGCTTCTTGCACGAACATTCGCGGGGCTTGTTACCCATCTGTGTCTCCCTCTTCGCCTTCGTCCCAATCAGAATACGCATCGTCGTCAAACTCGAGCGGATCTGTGTGAACATCGCAGAAAATTCTAGAAGTATTGTCGCAAGAACACACCAGGCGTTCAGCCTCCATACTACGTCTCTCAGCTACAATAGGCATGAAGCGCCGTGTATCGTCACCAAAACTAGTAACCTCTACCTCCCTAAGATCAGGCCCACGACCGGCCTCTGCGATCACGAGTCTCACTTCCATTCTTCCTCGTTCAAATCTAGCTATGTCGCCCATGTGTCGCTCGATCGTCATCTCTACGACTTCGCCATACATCGTAGGTCCCTGGCGATCTAGCTCGATGTTGACCCGGCCGCCGTAGCGGATCACGCCCGGTTGTTTCTCAGGTTCCACGAGCGGCCCGAGCCATTCGAGTAGGTCTTCGGGCGTGGCGCCCGCGGTCTGCATCGCATCGACTACGACCGCGAGGCGGTTGACCCATCCTTTACCGTCGCAGGCTTTGCACGGGGGCTCAGGCGGTGCGGGGGGCGCCTCGGCCGCTGCGGTTTTGCCTCCACCTATTGCCCCGCCATAGGTCACAAGACCTGAGCCACACCCACAGCGCGACTTATAGTCGTTCACGCGTTCGAAGAGTTCGCGCAGTCTGCCTTCTTGCGTGGTTGGGATAGCGCGTGGGCCTGCGATCGTGCTCATATTACCTCAGCACCCGCACTTTGAAACGCCCGGGCCAAGTCGTAGGCGGCCTGTGCTTCGGCCTTGGTTTCAAACATCCGGTCGAACAACATGGTGCCGAACTTTGTGGTGACCCGCACACGCACGCGACCGGTGAACCAATTTTGATCCTCTCCTCTGTCTGTGTCGATCTCGGGGTCCATCATGATGTTCATGAGACTACATCCTCCCATGACGCGGGGTGATCGGCTGGTAGTCCGAGGTAGGTGCGCCAGTCTACCCACTTGCGATCGCCGTCGACCCAGAAGCCCCACTCGCGTCGAGTCTTCTTGGTTATCATAATTGTCCATGTTGGGGTCCTGCTCAACCACGTTATACGGTGCACATATTCAGCGGGACGAAAGTGCCAACGGCGTGAGAACACGCAACCACAACCCGGTTCGATCTTGGTCTCGGTATAGGCGGTGGTCGATCTTTTTGAGAGAGGGAACGTCCAGAAGTCCCACGGGTGGTCGTGCATCACGCGGTCGGGATCGGGTGTGAAAAGTTGATGCACAAACACGCGGATCGGGAACCATCGCGGCGTGATGAAGAAGCGCCGCAGGTAGAGCCCGCCGTCAGGGTGGGGGATCTCCCGGACCTTGAACAATTTGAGTAGGATTCGTTCGATCATGGTTCAACAAGTCCATTTTCGTATAATGCACGAAACAACGCCACCACTTGACGGGCTTGGTGTTTCGCATCGTTCAAAGCTTTGTGCTCCTCGCCTTCGAACTCTACCGGTTCCGGGACCACACCCAGACGACGTGCGATGTCCGTTAGTGTGCGTTGGTCTCTATCGTCTCGGTAGTGCCAAGGCAATTGCAGCCCCATGAGTTCATAAGCGTCGAACAAGATCCGATTATCGAACATGGAGCCATTAGCCCAGACAAGCACGTCCCCTTCCCCTACGAATTCCCCGAATTTCTGCAAGGCAGTGATCAGAGACACCCCAGGCTTTACCAATTCGAGGCGTGCTGCGTCACCCTGTTGCAACCACCACTCGATTGTGTCGGCGTCAAATTGCAGCCCGCAGTTTAGGGCGCTCTTCAGACGGACCCTCTTGTAGAACTCGGGGCCTAGTTCGCCTGACTCGATGTCGAACTTAACCGCGCCGATGCTTACGATCGCTGCGCGCGTTCCCGTGGAGAGCGTTTCGATATCAACCATTACATCATTCATGCGAGTCCCTCTCTGTCACAGAACCACGTGGCGACCTCGATCGTCCCCATACAATCATCGTCCTCGATCACAGACTTGGGGATCCACACTTCATCGTCTTCGATGAGAAAGAGGATGGCCTTGTCAGTCTCGGCGACTTGCTTCTTGTAGTGCACTTGTTCCGTGTCCATCACACGCCTCGCTTGCAGAGATTCTCTAGCAGGTCCGACACGGCATCGAACGCGGATCCGTTGTCGTCAGAACAAGGGCCAACATGGAACTCTCGCGTATACACTGTGCCTAGCAGCAGATCGGAAATAACGATGACGTTCGTTTCGTCTGCTCCTTCAAATACCTGCACGGTGTATTCACCTGCGAACCTCATGAGCACACCCCCTGTCCCGGCTTCGTGGCCGTGGTCCGAATAAACGTGCGGCGGCAGACGAGACACATCTTGATGTCAGCATGGCGAGGGTGCCACACCCTGTTGCCCCAGCGGTCGAACCCGGCGAGGCGATGTCCGAGCCCAGGCACGATGCGAAAGCGTTTCTTCTCCCCCTTGAAGATGCGGCGCGCGAGACTGGGCTTGTGCACTAAGATCTCGGTGGGGATACAGGGGCCCTTGTTGAGCTTCTCTGCGGGCTTGCCGAACTTCCGCACGTAGGCCTTGCCGTATTTCTTGATCTTCTTTTGGGCGCCTGCCACGCGGCGAATATGCCGCTCCCTGACATAGTCGCTCGTCTTCCAGGGTTCGGCGGGGTTCTCAGGTTTCCACGTAGCCATTTCGCACCTCTTGTGAGCAATTTAGCATGCCTCGCTTTTATAGTCAAGCGTTATACGGGACCCACTCCCACCACACTAGCCCGAGTCCGGGGTGCGCCTTCTCTCTCCGAATGAATGTCTCGATGTTCGGTCCAGGTGCATCACCGGGGCGCGGTGGTCCAGAGAGAAAGGAATCAGTTTCTACTCTCTGCGGGAGCCGGAGAACGTCGGGCGCGTGATCCTGTCGGGTTGTTCTAGGACAATCTAAATCAGGGCAGTGGCCTCGGAGAGCGAAGCCGCAATGCGACGGGTGGAATTTCTTCATCTCCTGATATTTCATTTTTGTCTTAGTGTAACCCGAGCCGTTGCACCTGTCGCAGGGTCCACCGTCGGGACGGTAGCTATCACCCGTTCCACCACAATCCTCACAGTTCATAATGGACTCACGATCACGCTTACGACGTGGTGCCAGTTCACGATACACACTGCATCCTCTTTGGTCGTGATCTCGAGCATGGGGTGCCCGTCGTCGACCGCGGTGAGCGTGCCTTCGATTTCATGCACGAGCATCGCGCCGGTGCCGGTATCGAGGGGAGGCGTCCGGACCGCTTCGTTACTCACGAGCACCAAGACTTCTCGCCGCAGGTAGGGTTTCAACAAATCCATCGCGCACCTCCTAGTGCATGTTCAAATAGTCGATCGTGCCGTGCAGGTATCCCCAACTCATGAATACGAAGAGCCCTGCCAGTAGGAATACCCAGTCCATTATGCCTCGCTCCTTGGTTTCATGCTCCTCTTCTTGATGGCATTCGCCGCGGCGAACCCACCGACGCGTTTAGCTGCGGCGACGCAGGCCTCTCGTTCATTTTGCGCGGCTTCCCTCATGGCATCTTGGATCTCGTCTGCAATAATATCTTCAGCGGCAGGCCCGTCCCCACTTATCTCCCCGTCCTCTATGTCCAGCACCACCCGCTTCGCTCGTTCCACTAGTGTCATGCCTCGCCTCTTTTTTTGATTGCCGTTGCGACTGCGAACGCGCCCGCTTGGACTGCGAGTAGTGCGTTTGCCTTTCGTTCTTCCGCCACAGCACCTCGGATTTCATCGTTGATGATCTCGGACCCACTAAATGGCCCGAACCTGAAAGAAGCGTCATCGAGCTTCTCCCAGGCACGCACCGCTCGCCCCCAAATAGTCATTCCTCACCCCTTTCGTTCCACGACGCGTCGTTATCCGAATCCTCGGCGAGCGTCTTCATGATCGTTTCCCCGTCGCCTACTCCGGTCCTGTCCACCCACAGCAGCAACAAGCCCACGTCGATGTGGTGATACTGGATCTTCACGCCCTTCCACCCTCGGCGCACGCGGCCCTTCGAGTGTGACACCGTGCGCAGTGCGGAGGCGATGCGCTCGATCTCGGGCTCTTCGCGCGTGCTCGGGAAGTATTGAGCCCAGTGAGTCAGCAAGGCTTGCTCGTTGACGTAGAACTCCCCGTCGCGACGTCTAACAGTGCCTCGCAACGCGGGACTGACTAGGTCGGGGTGCATGAGGTAGTTGACCAACCACTGACAGACACGTGAATTCCAATGCGATCCCACCATGAGGCCCATCGACATCTCTTTGGCGTTCCCCTCGACCCAGAACCTCCCCGCCTTCACGACAGGGAGGTTCTGGGCTAGGTATAGCACGTGCTGTGCGAATAGATCTTTGCGTCGCCACGCGTCTAGGTCGGTCAACGAGAGAAGGTAGTCGGTCGCCTCTTTCGGGACAGTGATCATTAGGAAACGCTGGGCGATAGCGTGTAGATCTTCTTGGGTGTTGATATCGGAGCGGAGTAATTCGTCGTTGTTCGACGAGAGAATTAGTCGGATGTATCCTCGCATTTCTGCAGGCGTTCTATATTTGCGCAGCAACTCTCGACTTGGCTCAGTAATGAGCGCGCGCAGACGAGTGGTTGCGGGCATACCGCGCCAGAACTTAGGCACAGCTTCTTCTGCGTGGACAATCGGCACTCGCACAAGGGATTCATTGAATGAGTCAAATATGTTATGTAGCTCCACCGGTGTAGAGTCCCAGAGACGCGCGAGCGCAACCGCAAAAAGGCTCTTTCCTGAGCCCTTAGGGCCTTTGAGGTAGAGCGCGCACAATGAGCGGTCGAGGTAAGGAGCGCTAGCAAGCCAGTCACAGAGTTGATCATAGTGTTCCCCTCCGAATATCTGTAACCACGCGTCCACCTCTTCGTGCCACACCGCCGGTATGCGCGCGTTGATCTGGCACACGGTCTCGGTGAACGTGTGGGTCTCTTTGTCGAACGTCGAGCGTTCGGCGGTCATATCTAGGATGAGTTTGTCAATACGCTCGCCGTATTCCTCGGTGAGCACGGTTAGGCTTTTGTTCTTAGGTCCCTTGTCGGTCCACACGGTGGTTTCGATGTGTGACACGTCTTCAAGTTCCCGGCGAAGGAACGCGTTCGCCTGCGTGCGGTCGAAGGGCCCGGTGTAGACCCCCTCGGCGCTCAAGGTGTAGTAGATCGCGTTCACTCCGAGTAGGATCCAAGCGAGTTCGGTGTAGCTATCCTTGCCGTGTAGCTCGGCGATCTCGGCGAGGTGTTCTAGCTCCGCGTCGGTGACCTGGCGTTTCGGCGAGGTCCCTCGCTCCTCGGAGACCTTGGTTACTCCGCTCTCGTAGCAGCCCCACGCTTCCTCGAGATCCCATGACATCGCGGCGACGCTCGGGCCGAAGAGTTCCTCGAACGCGGGGCGTTCCATCGGCGCGGCTTTGTTCGCAAGCCATAATGTAAACGGCAAGGTTTTCTCGCGGCGCAATCCCTCTTCGGCGTAGGGGAGGCCCTGCCGAACGGCGTCGGCAATCGGTTTGATGTCCGGGTCTCGCACACCTCGGAGCTTGGCTCTGATCTGTTCTACCGAAGAGGATGGGGTGTCGATGTCTTCGACTGAGAAGAACCGCCCCGTGCCGTTGTGGTGTGACTGAGGCTCGGCGTCCGGAGGGCAAGACGGCATGAAGTGGAGGCGAGAGCAGTCCTTCGTAGCCGGGTCGTTGATCATGCCGAGGAGGCGGTTCACACCCGCCCAGACGTCCGGCCAGTCCTTCGGGTCTACTGGGTCGGCGAAGGGGACCACGATGCGGTAGCGGGGCTCCTCGTCGGTGTGTGAGTAGGTAGTGTAGACGACGTATTCGTAGGGCTCGAGAATGGCGAGTGCGGCTTCGATCTGCTCTTCGGTCTTGTGCTCCACGTCGATCCCGATAGCGTGCACCGATTGGACATTCTTCTTCGCCCGGCGTTCTCCATCGGGGATCAGCCCGAGGACGATTGCGGTCCCATCTTTCGATTTGCGTCGATGGTAGGTAGTTAGGTCGGGCACCCAGCTAGCCCACCCCATGGTCACCTGGCTTCCCTTGCGGGAGGTCTTATTTTCGTAGACTGTGAATGTGATTTCTCGCACTAGAGACACCTTGGCATGAATTCTAGCGAAGGTCAAGGTCTAAGATTTAGGCTGCTAGGCGCTTTGAAGCGGGATGTAGGAAACCAGCACACAGAATATGACCTACCTCCGAGCTAGTAACCAAAAGACCGAAAGAATCCTACTACTATATTGTATAACCACCTACCTACCTAGTAGTTAGTAAATAGAGTAGTAGGTAGAAGGTAGGTAGGTAGGAGAATAATATAGCTCTGAGGTTATTTCCGTCCGCCGCTGAGTTTTTCGATCATATATGATCGATTTTAAGGTTGACCCATGGCGGGCGTTGTGCGAAGGTGGAGACTGTGGATCCCCCAGAGCCCGCGGCCGGCTCTCTCGCACCTAGTCGGCCGCGGGGCTCACTTTTCGGAAGGTGGCTAGAATGAAACGTTTGGTTCTCATCGGTCTTCTGTCTCTCTTTTCTTCGGTCGCCGGCTGCAAGCCGGACGAATCAAACCCCTGCCCCGAATGCCCCGTTTCTTGCTCAGGCGCCTACACGATGGAAGGACATTTCATCGGTGACGTGATCGTCACTTCGGAAGGGGAGGTTCTTTTCGAAGGGCTGCGGTATTTCTCGGTCGACCAATCTTCCCACCCCGCGACGTTGTTCCTCGGTGCACTAGGTCTCGCACTCGAGACTGAAATTTGGATTCAAGAGTCAGGGGCCGCAGTCTACGACATCGCCGATGGATGGAACTATGTGCTCTTCTACGAGGTAGCAGGCACCGCGACGATTGATTCAGCCTTCATTACCGTAGACCAATCTCTTCGGGAAGAAGGTGAGACCACACAGGTATGGGCGACGGTCACATGGGAGATCTCCAACATCGAACGCGTTGAGGACCCTTACGGTTCGGATGCAGCGATGCCCCCGTTCAGGGCGGTTCTTCCTCCCTCGATTAAGGCGCGTATACATGAGCTAATCCAATAGGTGCAGAGATGATGATTCCTCCGCAATGGATCGAGGATTACCCGTTGCAGATTGTGGTCCTAGACAATCCCACCGAGACGTCCGTGCCCATCACTCTTTGTTCTCGATGTAGTGAAGCGGGTGTTGAGCTAGATCCAATCACGCGAACGACTCGTTACTCATGTCACTGCGTTCTACGAGAGTTGGAGCAGCCTTGGTTCTGGACAATTAAACACCTCGATCAGAGGGAGGTTCGGAATGACTTAAGACCCGAGTAGAGAGCTGGGCATGGCAGGAGCGTAGATCGTTCTGTAAGGGTTCGACCCCCTATCTACTCGGTATAAAATGGGCTGGACCTGTCCAGCCGGCGAACGCCTCCTCAAAGTGGCTCCCGTCGATAAGTCGGCGCATACGGTGAGGGGGCGTTAGCTTTTACAGCCACATACCCCCCCGACTTGTCAATACCTATGAACCTGTGCAATCTTGTGGTATGTCAGGAAAGCGCAACAAAAGCGCACCTAAAAAAAGGGTGCATGGGAATTCGTCCGAAGCCGGGTCCACCAGGGAACGACAGGCCACCTTTCTCGAGGCCTTCGCCATCTACGGCAACATCGTTCGGACCTGCAGCGAGATAGACATACCTCGGACCACAATCGACAACTGGAAAGAGGAAGACTCGGAAGGGGAAGACTTAGACCCTGAGATTATGCAGCTCTACGCGCTCGCCAAGCGAGAGGCGGTCAAGACGATGGAGGCCGGAGCGTGGCGCCGGGGAATCGAAGGCGGGCTAACCACGACCAAGGTAGCGGGCGAGCGCATCGACGTCCAGC
>SDBV01007336.1_pt1 | contig 15110 bp, 12 predicted proteins | sample 2277081 | NCBI WGS metagenome assembly SDBV01 (sample SAMN10402039, study PRJNA504765) | marine sediment metagenome | isolation source: marine sediment core GS10_PC15, 223 cmbsf | place: Arctic Ocean: Southern Knipovich Ridge | collected 2010
ATGGCCGACGGGGCCAATCCGGTCTACGACAAGGAGATGCGAAGCGAGCTGTTCGGCCAGGGTACGCTCATGCTCCGCTTGGTTATCCAGTCGAGCATGTTCCTGGCCTTGCCCTTGATGGCCGTCTGCCTCTACATCAAGCCGCTTTGGATCCCCTGGTATACGAGCTACGTGCTGCTGTTCAACATGCTGGTCGGGCCGGTCTTCTCGGCGGGCACAATCACCGGCGAACGCGAACGACAGACGCTCGACCTGCTGCTCTGCACGACGATTTCACCCTGGCAGATCCTCTGGGGGAAGTTGCTCTCCAGCCTGCGCGTCTCCTGCGTGCTGACCAGCTTTCTGACTTGGCCCTTGTTGTTGGCATGGTTGCTGCCCCCGTGGACCTATTGGCACGATACGGGTTCGATCTTCGGCTACATCGTGATCGTGGTTCTGGCCAGCCTGACGACGACCGTGCTGGCGATGTTCTGTTCGATCCTGTTCCGCAAGACGACGGTCAGCCTGATCACGGCGTACCTGGTGATTATCGTTCTGTTTGCCGTACCGGTGGCGGTTGAGGCCTTTGCCCAATTGCTGTTCTCCGACTCGACGACCACGGCCTGGATCAGCCAACTAACGTTCACCAGCCCGTTCTCGGCCTCGTTTGCCTTACCGCTGAGCCTGGAGAAATTGCGTCACTCCTCGGCCCTGGCGGCCAATTGGCCCGTTTTCGTGGGCCACCTGGTGTTCTACACGCTGATCAACCTGGGCCTGTTGGGCTCGATGCTGTGGCTGTTCAAAGTCCGCTGGCGGGTCCGTTCCTAGCTGATTCGGCCGGTCGATCGTGGGTGGCTGGGGCAAAGCGAAGCGGTGCCCCAGGGATATCCGGCTCTGAGGCTTCGCTGCGCTGCGGCCGCCAGCCACCCAGTGTTTCGCCCGGTCGATCGGTCGGATTCCCGTTTTTCACCGCCGGAAAGAGCCGACTCCTTGGCGCACCGCGAGCGGCTGCTACAATCGAAGGGAGGATTCGGTAGGCCAACTTTGCCGAGGCGGCGACATGACCACGGAAACGATCGAACTGGGCCCCGTGCCCGAAAACTGGACCCGACGACACCTGCTGGGGTTGGAAGACCTCTCGGCCGAGGAGATCACGTTGATCCTCGACAAGGCCGCGATCTTCAAGCGGGCCATGCTTTCGGGCCCCAAGAAAATCCCCCTGTTGACCGGCAAGACGTGCGCGAACCTGTTCTTCGAGAACTCGACTCGCACCCGGATCAGTTTCTCGCTGGCCGCCCGGCGGCTGGGGGCCGATACGGTCGATTTCTCGGCTTCCACCAGCAGCCTCTCGAAGGGCGAAACGTTCATCGACACGGCCAAGAACATCGAGGCCATGGGCATCGACCTGGTGGTGGTACGGCATCGCACGCCCGGCTCGCCTCAACTGTTGGCCCAAAACCTCGACTGCCCGGTCATCAACGCCGGTGACGGGCCGCACGAGCATCCGACCCAGGGCCTGCTGGACATCATGACCATCCGCGAGCGTCGCGGCAGCCTCGAAGGGCTCACCGTGGCCCTGATTGGCGACATCGCCCACAGCCGGACCGCCCGATCGAACATCTGGGGCCTGAAGAAGCTCGGCGCCCATGTGATCGTGTGCGGCCCCTCGACGCTGGTCTCGCCGCGTTGGGCCGAGATCGACGTGGAATTCTCGTACAGTCTCGACGAGATCCTACCGAGGGTCGACGTGTTGAACCTGCTTCGGATCCAGTTCGAGCGGCAGGCCTCGCGTCCGTTCCCGTCGGTCCGCGAATATGCCCACCTTTACGCCATGAACGCCGACCGATTGGCCCGAGCCAAGGAGGACATCCTAATCCTGGCCCCCGGCCCGATCAATCGCGGCGTGGAGATTACCCCCGACGTAGCCGACGGCCCCCACTCGGCCATCCTAGAACAAGTCACCAACGGAGTAGCCGTCCGCATGGCCGTCCTATGGCTGGTCGGCGGCGACAAATAAGCCGCTTGCGGCTTTGCACTACCCACTATCCACTACCCACTATCCACTACCATGCCCGCAATCCTCATCAAAAACGGCCGTGTGATCGACCCCAGCCAGAACATGGACCGGGTGACCGATCTTTTGATCGAAGACGGTCGCATCGCTGCCTATGATGCCGAACCGGCCGAGGGACAGACCGTTATCGACGCCACCGACCGGATTGTCGCCCCGGGCTTGATCGACATGCACGTCCACCTGCGCGAGCCGGGCCAAGAGGAAGACGAAACGATCGCCACCGGCACGGCCGCCGCCTTGGCCGGCGGGTTTACGTCGATCGCCTGCATGCCCAACACCAACCCACCCATCGACAGCCAGGGTACGGTCGAGTTCATCCGCGGCAAGGCCGCCCGGGCCGACAACTGCAACGTCTTCGTGGTCGCCTGCGTGAGCCAGAATCGCGAGGGTAAGGAACTGGCCGAGATCGGGCAACTGGTCGAGGCCGGCGCCGTCGGATTCAGTGACGACGGGGACCCGATCAACAGCCCCGAACTGATGCGCCGCGCCTTCGAGTATTGCCTGATGTTCGACAAGCCCGTGATGAACCACTCGGAAATCCGCGAACTGACCGAAGGGGCCGTGATGCACGAGGGGCTCACGTCGCTGATCCTCGGTCTGTCCGGCATGCCGACCGCGGCCGAGGACGTGATGGCCAGCCGCGACATCGCCTTGGCCGAGGCGACCGGCGGGCGGTTCCACTTGATGCACGTCTCGACCGGCGGCAGTGTCGACGCCGTGCGACGCGCCAAGGCACGCGGCATTCGCGTCACGACCGAGGTCTGCCCCCATCATTTCACGCTGACCGACGAAAGCCTCCGCTCGTTCGACTCGAACTTCAAGATGAACCCGCCCTTGCGCGGCGCGGGCCACGTCAAGGGTTGCATCGACGGGCTGGTCGACGACACGATCGACGTGATCGTCACCGACCATGCGCCGCACGCAAAGGAAAAGAAGATGCAGGAGTTCGATCGGGCCCCGTTCGGCATCGTGGGGCTCGAGACGGCCTTGGGGCTGGTGGTGACCAGACTGATCGAGCCGGGCCACCTCGACTGGCCCACCGCACTGAGCAAGATGACCTGCAACCCGGCCCGCATCCTGCGAATCCCCAAAGGCACACTGCAAATCGGGGCCGACGCCGACATCACCATCATCGACCCCAAGGTCCGCTGGACGGTCGACCCGGCCGAGTTCCACTCCAAGAGCGCCAACACGCCGTTCGCCGGCTGGGAACTAACCGGTCGCGCCGAAGTCGTACTGGTCGCCGGCCGTGTGAAGTTCGATCGCCGCTAAGGGCCGCTTGCGGCTTTGCAATCCCATGCCCCTATTAATCGACGGCTACAACCTGTTGAACGTGGCCGGCATCCTCACGCGAGGCGTGGGGCCAGGTACACTGCAACGGGCGCGCTTGGCCATGTTGAACTTCCTGGCGGAATCGCTGCCGCCGGAAGAAATCCGTCGCACCACGGTCGTGTTCGACGCCCAGGACCCGCCGCCCGGCTTGCCGCGCACGCTGAACCATCGCGGGCTGACGGTCCGTTTCGCCCTGGCCGACGAGGAAGCCGACGACCTGATCGAGCGGCTGATCCTCGAGCACTCGGCCCCGCGCCGCCTGACGGTCGTCTCGAGCGACCACCGTCTACAACGGGCGGCCCATCGCCGCCGTGCCCGGGCCATCGACAGCGACCTCTGGTACGCCGAGGTCGTCCGCGGTCGCCAAGAGCGACACCAAGCCACGAAGCCCTCGGCCCGACCGGCCGTACCGTTGCTCAGCGAAGATGTCGAATACTGGCTCCGCCAATTCGGTGGCGAGTCGGCCCTGCAAGCGTTGATCGACGAAGAGAGCCGCAAGCCGGCCCCGAAAACGAAAGAATCCCCGGACGACAAGCCGGAGATCGAAAACCCGTTCCCACCCGGCTATGGGGAAGATCTATCCCTGGACGATGAGTAGGGGGAGTTCCGTGCCCGAATTATCTATGCTGTCCCCGGAACTCCTACTCTAGCTCCGCTGTGGTTTGGAATGTCAGTATTAGACCTGTCCCGTTTACGCGTCCGATGGGCAACCCCCCTCTAGGCTTACAGATTATAACTCTCTAGAAATCAACTGGAAGTGTTGACATTCCTAGCGGTTCTGGTATACTAGCGGCTGTACCCAAATCTTACTGCTAACCTGAAGAGGCAGCGTAGTAGCACCTAAAGTCCGTCTTAACCTTTGTGGTGCTGGAGGAATGAACTATGTCTCGTTTGACACACTGTGGGGTGGTGCTGGTCGCTCTGGGAATCTGCCACGCTGGTCCATCCGTCGTTTCTGCAGACGTTTTGACTTTCAGCAATTCGGCACCCATTACAGTTCCCGAAACGGGGTCGAGTGGACCGGCATCTCCCTACCCATCCGAGATTGATGTGAGCGGTATTGATGGGGAGGTCTTGAAAGTGACGGTAACCGTGGACGGCATCAATTCTAGCTGCTCACCCGATCTGGATGTCCTGGTTCAGGGGCCCTCATTGCAGGACGTTTTGCTGATGTCCGACAACGCCCATTGCTTCATGGATGCCAGCGACGTTACTCTCACTTTTGATGACGCAGCGGCGGATTACCTGCCAGAAGCTGGTACGACCGCGCTTGTTTCGGGCACTTTTCGGCCTAGCAATTCAAACCCATCGGACGATTCCGGCGATTTCTTCGCAGCACCTGGTCCGACCGCCCCTTATGGTACTGCCCTATCTGCCTTCAACGGCCTTGACCCAAACGGCACATGGAAGCTCTTCGTGATGGATGATACGTTCGGCGATACTGGAAATATCAGTCGCGGCTGGAGTCTGAACATTGAGGTAGTCCCAGAACCCTCTACGATCACCCTATTGCTAACGGGTGCTCTTGGGTTCTTGATATATCGAATTCGTAGAAGATAGTTTCTTTTCGGGACATAAAGGACATAAACGGGACAGGTCTAATATTCGGTGTTTGGGCGAACTTTACTTGGCCTTCCGCGGCGTCTCATCGTCGATTCTAGACCTAATTCCCGTGCAGCCTTTCTTACCCAGCTTTCACTTCCGTAGGGTTGCCCTTTCTTGACGCAACGTCGAATGGCCTCTAGCTCCGCTTTGGTTTGGAATGTCAATATTAGACCTGTCCCGTTTTCAGAGCCCAATTCGGTGGCGAGTCGGCCCTGCAAGCGTTGATCGACGAAGAAAGCCGCAAGCCGGCCCCCAAGGAATCCCCGAACGACAAGCCGCAAATCGAAAACCCGTTCCCGCCCGCCTACGGGGAAGATCTCGAGTTGGATTAGCCCGTTGTGAGCGGAATGGCGCTAGCCACCGGTATTCTCGGGTGATAGGCCCGTTTACAGATCTGTCCCGCTCAATTCGGCGTTTCATTCGGTCGTTTCATTCAGTTTAATTCCGTTGATTCGTCCGGGACTGAAAAAACGGTTGGGATGATGGACCTGCTGTCAAGACAGTTCGCGATAGTCTGGTAATGGCCCGTGATCAGGAGCTGAATCATACTGGAGCCAATCAGGGCTTTGGCAGGGCACACCGAGCCGCATTCCACAGCCCTATTTCCCTTCCAAGCCGCGGAGTCGTTGGGCCGTCACAATCTCGCTGCGCAGGTCACCGAAGATGACCTGGTACTTGCCGTCGTCGAGCTTCCAGCGGAGCAGTACTTTGTCTTTGTTGTTCGGCCCGACGGTCTTGCCGTAATAGGCGGCGTCGGGATTGGCTTGGAGCACCCGATTGAACACGGCGAAGCCCTGTTCCGCGTCGAGCACCTTACGATACTGCTTGTTGTGCAGCATCTGCTCGGCAGTCCCTGGATAGGAGATGCCGGCGGCCTTGTACATTTCGTCGCGAACCGGCTCAGCGAAAGTCCTTGTGATGTGTGGGTAATGTCCACCGCAGAGTTCGGCGTAAACCCTCAGCGCATACGTAATACCCTCTAACACCTTTTCCGGCCCGGGATACTCTACCTTGCTCTTCTGCTCCTCCACGTAGCCTTCGGGGGCCTCTGCCTGGAAGAGCTTCGGAGGCAGGTCGATATTCCACTGGAAATCCTCCATCTGCATAATCATCGGTTTCGGCATTACAGGCGATTTCATCTCGTAGCGGACGAAGACGGGCAGGTTGGACTCGGTGTCAAGCCAGATTTCCACCGGGCCGGGGTACGCGTCAGAGTCGATCTTTTTGCCATCGATCTCAAATCCCCAGGCCGTTTTGCCATCGATCTCTTTGGTGCCCAGCTTGCGGTCGGCTTGGCCGGAGAACTTGCTCAGCTCATCGAGCATCATTAAGGGCGACTCATGCCTCAGTCGAGCCGGCTTGCGCCGGAATTTCTTTGTTTTATGGTCGATGTGGATCCCCGGCTTGCCAGCGGGAAAGATGTCCGTGGTATCCTGCCCCTGGGTGAACTGACCTCCTTTGAGCTCCGTCCGATAGGATTTGGGCGCGAGCCAGTAAGCCTTTTGGGTCATTTTCGCTGTGACCGGTGGTTTTCCGAGCTCGCGGACGAACTGAATCTCCATAATCATCGTCACCCGGTAGGATTTCGCCTGACGGATGTTCTCCGCCATCTCTTCCATTGCCGAGACCGGCTTCGCGACGAGACCTCCCCAAAGCAGGAGGAATCCCAGTGTGGCCGCCGAAGCGACGACGCCCAATGCAATACGTTGTCTCATGGTAACTCCTCCTATCCAGTGGGTAATTCGATTCCAGGGGCTTGCCACGTGCGGCAACCGGCTAGTTGCCGGCAAACGCTGTGTCTGGCGTTGCTCGGAATCGGCCAATTCGCTCAGCAACCGTTCGTGTAGCCGATTGACGAACTGATCCGTCGGTTCCGAGGCGCCATAGCTTTGTCGGAGCAAGGCTCCCAGATCCTCGTACGGTTCTTTCTCGTTGGGAAACATGACCTCGACCTCAACGTACTAGGCGGTTCAATTCTGTTGACGGGCGTAGATGGTGCGGAACGAGATTCTCGCCCGGTAGAGAATCGCTTCGACTGCTTTTTCCGTCCGACCCAGTCTCTCGGCAATTTCACGCACGGATAATGACTCGATGTATTTCCACTCCAGAGCGAGCCGTTCTTCGTCATTCAACGCATCTAGTGTTCGGATTACAGCATCCGTGGTTTCCGCCGTTATCAGGCTGCTGTCAGGGCCGGCGGAATCCGTATCGGCAGCCGCGCTGGGCTCTGCCGGTTCCCGATTGACGGCCCGCCCCGCCCTGCGGAAATGGTCTCGCAGCTTGTTTCGGGCAATCCCCCGCAACCAGCCGGATACTGTCCCGCACTGTGGGTCAAATCTCCGGATGGTACGGATCGCAGCCAAGAACGTTTCGCTCACCACGTCTTCTGTCCCTTCACGGTCCCACGACAGATGCGCATGCACATACCGCCAAACTCCATGCACGTGCCGTTGGTAAAGCGTCGTGAGCGATCCGCGATCGCCCCCTTGAATGGCCCGTATCACGTCAGCATCGTTCATTCGGGCATTTCCACGGTTACGGCCATGGTTTATTCTTCTGTGAGTATATTCGCACGGACAGTGAAAATCACTCAGAAAAGTGCAAACAAATCTGCCAGCAGACTACCTAGTTTAACACGTGGCCTCTTGTCGGCCGGACAATCCGGGCCGCCTACCGATGCTATGCCGGGACACGGGCAAATCAAACGGAAGTGGGACCTTACTGGCTCTCGTAGCCGTATTCTTCGATGAACCGGCTCCAGCGGCGGGTGATCTCGGCCCTGGTTTGCGGTGAGATTTCGTAGCGGTTGGTCTGGTAGTCCTTTTGTTTGGCTACGTACTCGGTCAGCGCCGGGAGTACGTTGTCGAACTCGTCGAGTTCCAATCGGTCGTAAATCAGGCGCATCTGCTCGATCGGATCCGCGACCAGATCTTCGTAGCGGACCTCGCAGAATCGGGCCGGCGGGATGAGTTGCCGGTCTCGGCCGAAGCTCTCGTACATGCGAGAGAACGTGTCGAAGACATGCTCCTCCAGACCCTCGTGTTTCGGGACCTGCAAGCCCTGGTCGCGGGAGAGTCGTTTCCAAAGGTTCAACGTCGAGGGAAACACGATGTATGGATCGCGGACGATATGCACAAACCGGGCGTTGGGGAAGAGCTCCAACAGGGTCTTCAACCGGCATGTATGAGCCGGGGATTTCAGCACGATCCGCTTAGGATCGCGGACGGTCAGGCATTTCAGGAACCAGACCATGGCCCGCTTCCAACGCGACAATTCCTCGTCCGAGAGGCCGTCCAACTCGAGATACGCCCCGTCCTCGGACGGTCGGTTGGGAAAAAGCAGTGAAAGGTAAGGTGATCGAACGCCCATGTTGCACAGGGCGAATTCGTCTTCCTGAGGGCGATTCCAGCCGGCCGCCATGTTGTCCATCGGACGACGTGAAGGCAGCAGGATCCAAAGCCACGGCCTGACCATCCAGCCGGAGATCAGGAAGTGATTCGGGGCGAAACAATCGTACGTGTTCGGGTAACTATGCCTGGGGTCCAGCACCATCAACTCGTGCACTAACGTGGTGCCGGAACGCCAATGGCCGATCACGAAGATCGGATCGTGCTCGATCTTGGTACGGTCGATCCGCCGGCCCAACAAGAGCTTCTGAACCGCCCATAAGAACGAGTTCCCCGGCGCCAGGGCCGAATTGATCAGCATCATGGCGATCCGAGTCGGCGCCACGGCAAATCGGTTCCGCCACAACAACGGAAACCAGCCCGAGACAGTCATCCCGTTCCAGAACCGAGGGTGCCAGAATCGGTCTTTCGATCCGCTCGAATTTTGAGCGGCATTTTCCTTGGTCAAAGTCATTCTCGCCAGCCGGCCGACCCCGTCAGCCCCCGAAGTTGCCTAGTTTGTCTCAATTTCCCATGCTAAACCCTTGATCCTAGCAGATCGGCGTTTGGACTTGAAGGGCTCGGGCGGGGATAGCGGCAGCCGAGTGGAAACGTGGGAACGAGAGGCATGATAATGTGCCACGGCTGTGTCAGCCGTATCCAAGTCGGGCCAGCTTCCCCAGCTTCACACGGCCGGCACGGCCGTGGCACACTTGTGAATAATCCCCACCAGGCAAACCGGCCTGGACAGTTCGGGTCCTTTTCGATATCTTCCCGCCTCTATTCTTCTACTGTCTAGTACTTCTCTTCACACGTTCGAACACCGCGTCCGGAGACACGGATGGCTACTGGGGTCGCGGCGCCGACGACCCGTGGGTCGTTGGCCCGAATTGGGGAACTGATTCTGCCCGTGGCGATCATCGGCAGCGTGCTGGTGATTTTGGTGCCGCTGCCAACAGCACTGATGAACATGCTGCTGGCGGCCAACATCACGGTAGCGGTAATCATTTTGCTGACGACGATCTACGTCCGCACTCCGTTGGAATTCAACATCTTTCCCTCGCTGCTGTTGGCCACCACCTTGTTCCGGTTGGTGCTGAACGTAGCCACGACGCGCCTGATTCTCACCCGCGCGGAAACCGACGGCCTGTTGGCGGCCGGCGGAGTGATCAAAGCGTTCGGCGAATTCGTGGCTGGCGACAAGATCGTGGTGGGGTTGATCATCTTCGTGATTATCGTCCTGATCCAGTTCGTGGTGATTACCAAAGGCGCTACGCGGATCTCCGAAGTGGCGGCCCGCTTCGCCTTGGACGGGATGCCGGGCAAGCAGATGGCCATCGACGCCGACCTGAACGCCGGCATCATCGACGAGCATCAGGCCCAACAACGCCGCCAGGAGATCACCGCACAAGCCGACTTTTTCGGGGCCATGGACGGTGCCAGCAAGTTCGTCCGGGGCGATGCGATCGCGGGAATCGTGATTACGCTAATCAATATCGTCGGCGGGCTGTTCATCGGCGTCGTCGAAGCAGGCATGAGCGTTTCCGAGGCGGCGTCCCTGTTCACCAGGTTGACGATCGGCGACGGACTGGTCAGTCAGGTTCCCGCGTTTTTGATCTCGCTGGCCGCCGGTCTGTTGGTCACCCGCAGCAGCCGCGACTCGAACCTACCGAGCGAGTTCATCAGACAGCTCTTTTCTCGCCCTCAAGCCTTGGCCGTCACGGGGGCCTTCCTGGGAGTCTTGGTTTTTACCAGCCTGCCGAAGATCCCCTTGCTGGTGCTCGGAGGCGGTTGTTTCGGGATTGCGATAACGCTTTCGAGGCGAACGGCCCAGGCGGAAGTGGGCAAGGAATCCGAACGCCGGGCCGAGGCGGCCAAACCGAGCGATGAACGGATCGAAGACTACTTGACCGTCGATCCGATGGAAGTCGAGATCGGCGTGGGGCTGATCCGGCTGGCCGACCCCAAACGGGGTGGCGATCTGCTGGAACGCGTCCAACGCGTGCGACAGAACGTGGCCTCCGACATCGGTGTCATCCTGCCGAAGGTCCGCATCCGCGACAATATGCGACTCGAACAGAGCCAGTATCGGGTGAAGATCGCCGACATGGTCGTCAGCGAGGGGACCGTCTATCCGGACCAGTTCCTGGCCATGGATTCCGGCATGACCACCGGCAAAATCCCGGGCATGGAGACGAAAGACCCGGCGTTTGGCACGCCGGCCGTGTGGATCGATCGCAACCTTCGCGATCAGGCCGAGATGTTCGGCTACACGGTGGTCGAACCCGGCAGCGTGATCGCCACCCACCTCACCGAGACCGTGCGACGCCATGCCGACGAAATCCTCACTCGCGATGCGACCCGGCACCTGATCGACGAGTTGAAGCAGACCTCTCCCGCCGTGGTCGAGGAGCTGATTCCCACCGTGCTGAAGCTGGCCGAGGTGCAGCAGATCTTGCAGATGCTCCTGCGCGAGAGCGTCCCCATCCGCCAGTTGGGAGCCATCCTGGAGACCCTCGGCGATTACGCCGCGCGCTCGAAGGATCCGGTCTTGTTGACCGAATACGTTCGCCACCGTTTGGCCCGGGCGATTTGCACCCGATATCGCGACCAGGAAAACCGTTTGCACGTGATCACGCTCGATCCGGCCTTGGAGGATCGGATTCGCGCCGGGTTCGAGCACAACGACAATGGGCTGTTCATTCGCATGTCGCCGCCGGCCGTCGAGGAGACATGCCGAATGATCGCCGCCGATTTGGAAAAACTGACCCTAGCCAATCACCAACCCATGCTGCTGGTCAGCCCGCAGATCCGTGCGGCGCTGAAGCAGATAACCTTGCCGCACCTGCCGCAAGTGGTCGTGCTCAGCTACAACGAGATCACAAGAGACACGATCATCGAATCGCTGGCCATGGTCTCGGATGCGAAGACACAGTAGGAAGTAGGCAGTAAGCAGTAGGCAGTAAAATGTTTAGCGGTCGCCGGCACGGCGACCTCCAATCCCTAATCCCTAATCCCTAGCCCCTAACCCCTAACCCCTCATCATCATGAAAGTCAAAACCTATCGGGCAAAGTCGATGCGGGAAGCATTGACACTGGTACGACGTGAACTGGGACCGGACGCGTCCGTTCTGCACACCCGCGAAGTGCAACGTACTCGGCTGTTGGGGCTGATGCCCGGCGCCCGGGAAATCGAGGTCACAGCCTCGGCCGTGGTCAACGTCCCCAGTCGTTTACCTCCCCAAGAGCCGACCACGCCGCTGGCATCGCAGGTGGCCACTCCGCCTTCGCAAGCCGGACCGGAACTCTCCGGCCAAATGAAGGACCAACTCGACGATCTACAGCAGATGGTTCAAGAACTCTGCCGCCGCTCACCGTCCGAGCCCCGGCACGAGTTGCCCGAGGAACTCTTCCGCCTGTTTACCGATCTGCTGGACTCCGAACTCAGCGAGGAATTGGCGCGAGAACTGGTCGAGCGGATTCGCCTCGAAGCGCCCGACGCCGAACTGGCCGATCCCGTGCTGCTGAAGGCGCGTATCGCCCGGATGATCGAGGCCGACGTCACGGTTTCCGGACCCATTCAACTCACGCCGGGCCAACGCCGACTGGTCGCCTTGGTCGGGCCGACCGGCGTGGGTAAGACGACCACTATCGCCAAACTGGCCGCCAACTATCGGCTGCGCGAAAAACATCGCGTCGGGCTGATCACGGTCGACACCTATCGAATTGCCGCCGTCGAGCAGTTGCGGACCTATGCTGACATCATCGATCTACCCATGCAGGTCGTCTCCACCCCACGCGAAATGCGAGAGGCCGCCGACAAGATGCGCGACCTGGATCTGGTCTTGATCGACACGGCCGGACGAAGCCCCAAAGACGAAGTGAAAATCCGAGAGCTAAAGGCCTTCCTCACCGAAGCGGGAACCGACGAAGTTCATCTGGTCCTCAGTGCGGTTGCCGGCGCCACGGCGCTGGTGAAAACGGCCGAGCAATTCGCCGCGGCCGGCACCACCTCGATGATCTTGACCAAGTTGGACGAGGCCACCGGCTTGGGGAATGTCCTGCCGGTGCTGCGGGCTTCGCATCTCCCGTTGAGCTACTTGACCAACGGACAAAACGTCCCCGACGACATCGAACCGGCCGCGACCGACCGCTTGGCTCGATGGATCCTTACCGGTACCCCGCAATAGGACTCCCGAGACGCCAACCCATGCACGATCAGGCCAACGACCTTCGCCGACTTGTCAGACAGTGTACCGTCGTAAAGACGGGCGCGGCCGATCCCTCGGTTCGTCTGATCGTAGTTGCCGGTGGTAAAGGCGGCGTCGGAACCACTACGCTGGCCGTGAATCTGGCTCTTGCCTTCGCCCGAGCCGATCGCCGCGTGGTCCTGGTCGATGCCGATCCCCATGGCGGCGACCTGGCCGTGCTCTTAGGAGTGCAGGAGCGGCATACCTTGGCCGATGTCCTCTCCGGCAGCCGCGAAGCGACCGAGACCCTGCACCAAGGACCCGAACAACTGAAGGTCCTGCCCGGGTTCTGGGGATGGGAGAGTCTGCTAGGTTCAAGCGGTTCGGCCGGTCAGCGACTGTTGGCCCAAATGCTAGCATTGCAGCAGCAGGCCGAGATAGTCGTGCTGGACGCCGGAAACGGGCCGCATCCGATTCTCCGGCCCTGTTGGCACGCGGCCGACCTGAGATTGGTCGTTACCACGCCCGAGACCTCCGCAATCCTCGACACCTACGCCCTGATCAAACAATGGTCGGATCGCGACACGCCCGAATCGATCCACGCCGTGGTCAATCAAGCTACCGACGCCACGTCGGCCGAGGCGGTTTACGGCCGGCTGGCCCAGGCTTGTCGTCGCTTCCTAGGTCTCGAGCTTTCCGCCGCCGGCCACGTTTCCGCCGGAGAGGCCCAGCAAAGCCTTTCACCGCAAATCGCCCGCATGGCCCAAACTATCCTCGCCGAGCTCGATGACCCCCAAGCCAACGAGCCGTCAGCAACCGACCCCTTGCAACAGACGGCCGAAATGAGAGCCTAGGCAAATCAGTAACTGGACTTTTGTAAAACGCGAATTCAACTCCCCTCTCCCTTTGGGAGAGGGGCCGGGGGTGAGGGCATAGAGAAGACACACAAGCCCTCACCCTAACCCTCTCCCAGAGGGAGAGGGGACCAATTTGCAAAAGTCCAGTCAGGAAATATCGTTAAGAGAACCCAGGAGACAAAAGTCGATAAAACGGAAAAAACGGTTCAACCCCGATCCCACGCCGGTCGATAAGGCATGAAGACTATCGGCAGTCTTTGGGCTGTTAAGCTGGACTAAGTGCACTGAGTTTGACGGCGATCGGAAGGACGGAGTCGTGGCCCACGTTTACGCCGGAATCCTTGGCCTCTTGGCTTTTCTGACCGTTTTGATGCGCGGACTGATCCAGGGTGGCGAGCCCGACTCGGTCCTGATCGGCGCCTGGTGCTGCCTATTGGCCTTTTCGGCCATCGGGTATGTGCTCGGGCGGATCGCGGTTCGGGTGGTTGCCGATTCGGTCGAAGGGACGATTTCACTCGAGTTGGCGGCCAAACAAGCGGAGGAACCGCAGGCCTAGGAGTGCCTGGTGATGTGAAAACTCCTTGCCGTCCAGCCCCACAGGATGGGCCCGGCAAGGTGGTCAAGTAGGAAGAAGCGAGAAGGAACTCAAGCAGCCGGTGCTTTCGAAGCACCTTCATGGAGGAATACATGGCCCTTATTGTTGCCACAGAAGACATTCAGCAACTTTGGATCACTTTCAAGGGGGATATGTCGAACCAGGAGCTTCGCAACCGGCTCGTGGAGATGTATCTGCCGCTGGTGAAATACAACGGCGAGCGGATCTGGGCCAGGCTTCCCGACGGCGTCGAGTTGGACGATCTGATTTCGGCCGGCGTGTTCGGCCTGATGGACGCGATCGACGCCTTCGATCTCTCGCGCGGGGTCAAGTTCGAAACCTACTGTGTCCCGCGGATCCGCGGCGCCATGCTCGACGAGCTTCGCACCATGGACTGGGTTCCGCGACTGGTGCGCTCGAAAGCCAGCAAACTGAACGAAGCCATCAAGACGGTCGAAGCCCGAACGGGCCACGCCCCGACCGAACTCGAGTTGGCCGGACAATTGGAGATCAGCGTACCCGAGTTGGAAAAAATGATCCTCGACGCCAACGCGGTGAACCTGATCAGCCTGAACAAGAAGTGGTACGAGACGGACAGCTACAAGGACGTTCGCGAGATCGACATCCTCGAGGACAAAAAGGGCGAGGACCCCACCAAGCGGATCCAGAAAAACGATCTGATGCGATTGGTCACCAAAGGCTTGAATCGCAACGAGCGGCTGATCATCATCCTCTACTACTACGAAGAGCTCACAATGAAGGAGATCGGCGCCACGCTGGACCTCTCCGAAAGCCGAGTCAGCCAAATGCACAGCTCGATCGTCCAACGCCTCCAAGGCCAACTCAACCGCCGCCGCCCCGAGTTCGGTAGTTGAGTCGGCATTCTGCAAGCCCCGAACGGGCGCCGGTCAATAGCCCAGGGCGTTAGCCCTGGGAAACTCCGGCGCCCATCCCACCAAGAGCCCCAAAGGGCAACGCTGTGAAGCATTTCTAGGCGGCGATTTGATCGTTGAGTTTTCTCAGTTTTCTCTGTTCTTTACGGTTGAGTTTCCTGACTTTTGGTTGCCCTAACGGCTTCTTGTCGGGGTTCTT
>SDBV01007337.1_pt1 | contig 15108 bp, 13 predicted proteins | sample 2277081 | NCBI WGS metagenome assembly SDBV01 (sample SAMN10402039, study PRJNA504765) | marine sediment metagenome | isolation source: marine sediment core GS10_PC15, 223 cmbsf | place: Arctic Ocean: Southern Knipovich Ridge | collected 2010
ATGAGTTCGCTGGTCCTGCAGTCCCATACATATACTGCATTTAAAACAATCGCTGCCACCAGTTTTCCATCAGAACTTATCTGTACACGTTGGGGCGTCTGAATTTTCGAGGTATCCTTGTTTTCTTTTACTGGCAACAATTTATCTAAAAGCCGGCCGGTACTGACCTCAAACTTATATACTGTACAGTCGCTGCCTCTTGCGTAAATCACTTTACCATCCGGCGAAAAAACCGCGTTGAAAAACAGTACGACCCCAGGCTGTTGCACTTCCCACAAAAGCTCTTTGCTATTTGTGTCAACAAGTCCTACCCAGCCCTGACTTTCATTTGCCCCTACAACTACAACTTTGCCGGCATCATCACAAATACTCAGACCCCTTAATCTGTCGAACTTTTCAATTATCGTAAAGAGCGGAATAAGTCGTCTCTGTTCGAGGTCTACAGCCTTAATTTCACAAATCTGCTTTGATATACTGCCGATGTTTCCGACCAATGCCAAAATTACTGCCTTGCCTGTGCGGCCGGCTCGCAGATAAGCCTTTCTATTATAAGTAAACAGCGAAATCTTATCCCGCTGTTTGTTTTCTTTTAAATCGGTTACAAGCACGAACCTGGGATTTTGGCTTTCCACAGAGATGACCCTATCAGGTAATATCAAAACCATTTCCGCAGAATCTGTAGTTGCGGTTTTATATTCCTGCTCCAAATTATTCCAGTTCCAAACATACATCTTATTATTGCCGGAAGCTGCGGTTAGCAGGTTGCCGCAAGTCGTCAGTGACAGCACTCCATTGTTTAGCGGAAAACGCAACTCGCATACTAATGGGGATTTGATGTTAGCGATAAACATTACAGCTAAAATCACTGCAAATATTCCGAAGAAATACAGAATCGGCGACCGTTTTTTTCCTGATTTATTTATCAAAATATGCCTACTGGTGATGTTATCCTTCGCTTTTATCTGTTAAAAATTCTGCAAGGTGATATGTCGGTATCTGTTGTGCCTGTTTTTCTATAATGTTCGCGATACTTGTAAATTCGAAATCCGACAAGAGCCTTTTTAGCTTGTCCGGCATCGACCCTTTGTTCCGCATCGCTATCTTCAACCGCAGTGCAACATTCATTTTGTCTCGTCGGCCCAAGTGGTTCACAGGCAGTGGCACCACTTCGGTGCCGAATTCATACGGATGCATGTAAACTACTACCGGCCGTTGCTTTTGGAGGTGTTTTACCACTTGCTTCGTCAAAGAATACGGAAAATGCCTTAGATAACCGCCGCCGGTGCCGAACCCCTTACCTAAAATTGGAATATTCAATACCGACATAGGAACTTCAATAATGCTTCGGCCACCGCCTAAGTCAATTCTGCAAATATCTCTACTAAAACAAGCCCAGCCATAACGTTTGTTTCTACAGGGCATTACACTCGAATCATAAGCAAACCCAACTTCTGCCAGAACTTCAAACGCCCAGCTCGTCTGAGGCATTACCGAAAAAGCCGGTGCCCTGTAACCCCTTACCTGAACGGAACAAACATCTTCCAGTAGTTTTTTTGTATATGAAATTTCGTTGCTAAACTCTTCCTTCGTTAATTTAAAAATTTGTTTATGTGAGAAACCATGAACGCCTATTTCATGCCCACTGTCAGCTATTTGTTTTATAAGATTGGGAAATGTTTTTGCTACATCACCAAGTATAAAAAACGTTGCCTTTACATTTTTCTGTTCGAGAGCTTCCAGAATCCACTGTGTATCTCTCACTACTGTATCGGTTGGTTCTATCTCTTTGGCCAAAAGGTCTCTGGAAAAAATACTCCAACCATCTTCAATATCAAAACTAAGCATATTTAGCATAATTTTAAGTAAATATTTTGATTATGTTTGAAGGTTATTTGAGACATTATGCTAAATATCGACTGATATATGGACCAATCAGACGTGTTACCCATAACGGCAGCCGCTTCCATACTTTAACTTTCCTTTTGTATTTCGGATTGTCGGGGGTTAGAATACCAAGTTGCCTGCCGGGTTGTAACCAGTATTGGTAATGCAGGTCGACCGGTTCGGCACCCCATTGTTTTTTGAAGCGATAAGTAGAACTATTAACAGAACACCGCCCGAAATCAAAGCATTTGGCGCCGGCAAGACAATAATATTTAATGGCTGACCAGTATAATAAATTGTTGGGACATAATTTGTTGTATTTTACCAACGTAGCTGCCCAGGGAATTTCGACAAACTCCTTGAAACAAGTTGTAAATCCTCCCCCTATTGTCAAATTGCCAAAGCGAACAGTGAATATTTGACTATTTTCCGGAAACGTTTGTAAGGCTTCGAGCATAAGCTTGCGAGGGTAGCATGGAGTGCCGAGTTGTCGCATCCGGACGGTATATACGCGATAAAAATCGTCCAACAGTTCCACACCACCGCTAACCGCGGTAATGTCGGATTTTTCCGCTTTGCGAACCTGATTTCGCACTTTGCAATTAAAGGATTTCCATAGTTCATCGGGATTGCAACTCAGTGGCAGATACATACATATTTTGCCTGGACGGCTCTCAAGATCATAAGGCAAAGTATCTATATTACGGAATTCGATAGATTCACAGTTAAGTTCATCTGCTAACTCTGTAGCATAGTTTAATAAAGCATCACGACTTTCTGGAGAGTCAACGAGTACCCCCCCATAATTGCTAAATGCTTGTGACACCAACCGATTGCCAAACAAACGGCAGCTAACCTGCATCAGTGGAAGCACCCCACAAATTATCTCACTGTTTCTTCGAGCGATTAAGTAAAAGTTTTTTAATCCCGCTGCTCGCGCAACAGCAACGCTCCATGCCGACAGATGTGAAATCTTAGCACCTGCCATTTGTGTAACAAAAGCATCACAAGCAGGGTCCGATGTGTTCAAAATTTCTACTCTTATGCTCATTAATCATTCCCATTACTATTCCCCAATCATCAAAGTTGTGGATTGTTATGAGATAACTGACTCCAGGTGTCTTTATCGAAAATAGTTAGTTTATAACTGATTTTAAACAATACCTTTCTTCTTTCCACAAGAACAACGCGTTTGCAGCCGGCCTTTTCAAGGCCACACGATGAAGCGGTATTGCTCAGATCAAAATCTACAAACGCTTTATTAATACCTGATTGTGCCAGTATTCTTGACATATAAAGAATAATGTTTGGATATAATCCATGTCCACGAGCACTTTTTATAGTAATAGCGTTATACATCCAACATTGATTGTTACCTAAATTGAATTTCATGTGGAGTTCACGAAGGTTTTTTACGCCGAACTGAGCCCAAAAATAGCAGGTTATTTTGTCGTTATTAAGAACGGCGAAACAGCGATCCCCTCGCTCGAATCTTCTTTGTAAACCTGCGGGGCTTACGTACATAACCTCCAGCATCCTAGTTATATCTACGGCAGTAATTTCTTTTATCTCAAGCTCCACGTCAGGTTCCTCAGCAGAAGGCAGTTCAAGTTTGACTATATATCGTGTATTGTTCTCGTATAAGGGCTTGATTAAAATTCGCCACGATCGGTCGAACAATTCGCCAAGGCTATGATGCCGAAGAAACTTAACAATATTTTTAATAAAAACCAGCATCGTCATTGACTTGATTTTCTATGTTTGTATTGCTCGCATACTTGCTTGAACGTATTCAATAACTCTTCCGTAATTCGACGACGGTCGTATTTTGCATAGGCAATCTCACGAGCTCTATTCCCAATAGCTTTCGCTTCTTCCGGATGCTCAGCCCAACAGACAACTTTTTCGACTAATTCCTCCGGCTTAGTTGGGTCTGCGAAAGTGCCTATCCCCTCGGATTTAACCATTTCAATAGTAGTACCACGAAAGTTGACAATAGTGGGCAGGCCTGTAAACATATAATCAAATATCTTATTTGGTGTCACCATTCTATCAGGACCAACATTTAGCAGGAACATCAGGCCAATGTGGCAAATAGCTAAAATGCCTGGTAATTGGGTTTTGGGAACACTGTCTATAAATCGAACATTTGTCAACCCCATTTCTTCTGCCCGTTTTTTCAAGCTGGGTTTTTCTCTGCCCTCACCAATCATCATAAACACTATATCATCTCGGTCTTTCAGGAGACCGGCTGCATCCAAAATATAGTCCAGACCATTACCCCAGCCATGCGCACCTGTGTAAACAGCCACTGTCTTATTTCCCAATTTATGCCTTTGGCGAAATTCTTCATTAGGTTTAAGCTTGAGAAAGAGCTCTCCATTGGCGCCAAGATGTATTGTTTTGAGTTTCTCTCGCCGATACCCACGCTCAATAAGCCTGTTTTCAAAACCCTTTGAGACCAACAGAATTTTATCCGCATTTCTATATAAGAATCTCTCTAAAACCGCCATTAGCCTGATAAGAATATTAGTTTCTTTAGCCAACCCGATTATGACCCAACCTTCCGGCCAAAGGTCCCTCACTTCAAAAACAAACGGCGTACGCTTGAACCAACTAGCGATGTAACCTGGAATACCTACCGTCAAAGGCGTATGTGTAGCGAAAATCAAATCTGGCTTAGTAACTGACAAAGCTGCAAATGTTGCTAAAAAGGCAAACCAAAGAAAAACCCACATCCTGCCACAAAAACCCTGGTGATTGGAATAGGGAACGTTGCAAACTATCACATCAAAACCATCCATACGTTCTTTGCGAAACAGTTTGTACCATGGTAGTTTCTCAAGTCCACCTACATCAAGAACGCCACAGATCATGGTCACTTCGTGGCCCATATCTGCGAGATGGCGGCTTACATCATAGCTGCGAGTGCCGGTAGAGCCGGACGGTGTACAAAAATGCTGGTGAATATATACTAATTTCATTATATGCGTCCTTTTTGAAACCAATGCCACCCTCTTTATATTTGCCCGCCTTCCCTTAAAGCAGATTCCTTAACAGGTTAAAACAAAAAACTTCTTCAACTGGTTCTTTTTAATTCTTCGTAAGCTTTTTCTAAACATTTCATATTGGATTGTCTATTTCCTTGTTCAACCACCTTTTGACAATTACATCGTATCGCTGCACTAAAAAACTGAGAATTATTACTCAACTGTGTTATCAAATCTGCCAAGTGACTTGAATCGCCCACTTCAAACATTAGCCCATTAACGCCATCTTTAAGCCATGATGTGTTTGCTTTTATTTTTGAAACGATCGGAAATAAACCAACTGCCATCGCTTCCAATAAACAAATACTCGTTCCATCCCTGAGAGATGAGGAAAGATAAATATCGTATTCAGATAGTATCTTCGGCAATTTATTATTGTCAACTTTTCCAGAGAAAATAACTTGGTCGGATAGCTGTTTTTTCTTAACTTGCTCCTTTAATTGATTCATTAAAGTTCCATCACCAATAAATGTCATATGAAAATCAATGTTCTTTTTTTTCAAGATCGCAAGTGATCTGATTATCGTTGGATGATCGTAAACTTTTTCTAAGCTTCTTGTGCAAACCAGTTTTAATGTCCGATTAGGTGCTATAAGTGCTTTTTGTACAAAAGAGAATTTTTCCGTATCAACACCAAGAGTTAAAACCTTTATTTTTTCAGGAGCAATGCCAAGAGTTAAAACCATATCTTTCAAACCCTGTGAAACTACATTAACACAGTCAGCATGGTTGAAAATAGCTTTTAACAGAGGCCTCCATACTCTTGACTTTATCCCCATCGCTAAATCACTGCCATGTACGGTTACCACAGTCGGATGGAAATTACAAACCAGGCCCGTGAGGCCGCCACTTGTAGCATAATGTGTGTGAACAATATCTGGCTTCAACTTTCTTACTAATCTTCTTGCACGAAGCATACTTAGCGGGTATTTCCATTTTCCTTCTGTAGCCGAATATTTTATACCAAACCCGACATTGTAACTGGGCACATCCCGTTCTATATCCGGTGATAGCGAAATAAAATGCACATCATGGCCAGCGTTTTTGAAGTAATCCAAATATGCTCCGATATGTATAAACTTACCGCCTGAGATAAAACAAATACGCATTTTCGTATTTTAACTTTTAGAAATATCAGACCTGTACTTGATTGTCTGGGCGGGGTTACCACCCACAATTGCATACTCAGGAACATCCTTTGTCACTACCGCTCCGGCTCCAACGATAGAGCCTTTCCTGATATGAACCCCTGGCAAAATCAAGACTCTTGCCCCGATCCATACATCATCTTCTATTATCACCAGTTCGGGCGGCTGACTGCCCTGTTTCCACATAGGGATGTCCAACCGAGCAAACTTATGATTTGCAGTAAGGACCATTACTTCCGGCCCCATCATTACATCACATCCAATCTTCACAGGGCCGCATAGCCGGCAGTTTATTCCTATGCCTGAGCAGTCTCCGATTTCTATCTGGGAACCATCACCGAAAAACGCGCCTTTTTCAACATTTATGCTCCTGCTGGCATATTTAAATAAGTGATTACAGACCCATCGCCTTACAAACCTTGCCCACAAACCGTATCTGTTAGTCGAAGCCGGCAAATGCCTTGCAAAAAAATAGTATACAAACAACCACCATAACCTAATTAATTTCATCAAATACTCTAGCCTCTTCAATTACCAACGGTGCCGTTTCCTGAAACGATGGAAGCACAAAGCAATTGGCCATCGTAGCGTCTTTTACTCAGCCAGCACGCAAATACCCCTCGTATAAAATGATCTAACAGCTTCGGCAAAATGGGAACGTGCTTACAATATAGGAAATTGGCTACACGATAAAAATGATACGGACCTATCATAGAGTTAAATGCTTTGAGCTTCACAAGGTTTTACCTTCACGGCTAAATTGTTTTTGCAATAATATCGACAATTTTTTCACTTGCATGTCCATCACCATAAGGATTATCTCCCTGACACATATCGGCATAAGCCTGCGTGTCATCGAGCAAACGCGAGGCCTCTGCCACAATTTGTTTGCTATCGGTCCCGACAAGTTTTGCTAAACCAGCCTCTACCGCTTCGGGACGTTCGGTAATTGTACGGGTTACCATGACAGGCTTGTGAAAAGAGGGTGCTTCTTCCTGAATGCCTCCTGAATCCGTAATTATCAAGTAGCTTTGGTCCATCAGATAGACAAAAGGTAAATATTCAATAGGCTCAATCAAATAAATACGGTCTTGCTGGTTTAAAATCTTATGGACTGGTTTTTGAACATTTGGGTTTAAGTGGACAGGATAAATCAAAACTATATCTGGATTTTCCTTTACCAGTTGACGCAAAGCCATGCAAAATTCCTCGAATGGCCTACCAAAACTTTCTCGCCTATGCCCTGTCACTAAGATCAAACGATGATTATCAAAAATATCTCCACTAAGCCCAGGTACTATAGGTTTGTTTTTGCGCACCATGTTTCTGGCCATCAAAAGGGCGTCTACAACAGTATTGCCGGTAATAAAAATATTCTTCTCAGGAATTCCCTCGGATCGCAGATTATCTGCCGCTCTGGAGGTAGGAGCTAAACACCAGCGAGATATGGGGGCAACCAGTCTGCGATTCATCTCTTCAGGCCAAGGGGCTTGGAAATCATACGTCCGCAAACCAGCTTCGACATGCCCAACCGGGATTTGCTCATAAAATGCGGCGATGGCAGAATACAAGCAGGTTGTTGTATCACCCTGAACAAGTACAGCATCCGGTTTAAGTTTGGCCAGAACTTTTTGTACTCCTACAATAACATTGGCAGAGACCTCAGTAAGACATTGGTTTGGCTGCATGATGTCGAGGTCTATATCAGGTACTATTCCAAATACACTAAGCGCTTGATCCAGCATTTGTCGGTGTTGTCCGGTTACAATAAAAGTCACCTTAATAAGGGGATTTGACTTCATTGCCAGATACACCATGGCCATCTTGATAACTTCAGGTCTTGTTCCTACCACAATTGCAATATGTTTTTCGTTCGTCAATTTGTTACTCCTTGTTTTTTATTGAGGTTTCAATTCTAAAGAGTTGTTTGAGATGGTCCAAATGCGAGTCCCATGATATATTTTCGCGCGCAAAAGCTATTGCATTATCGCGCAACCGGTCAAAATCATGTCTTTCTATGAAATTAACTATCTGTAATGCCATATTTTTGTCCTCATCTAATACTAAACCAACACCTTCTTGGGCAATCATTTCGCTGTAATCGCCTATTCCTTTAGTCAAGATAACAGGCAGACCACAGCCAAGATATTCACCTATCTTGATAGGACTAGCAACATTATTGACCGGGATATCATGTCGAATGATGATTCCCACATCCGCAGCAGATAGGTATTGTGGGACTTCCATCGGCATGCAGCTTCTAATAACACAACGCTCAATCGATAGACCATGTTCTGCAATCATCTGCTTCAGTTGGTGGACCTGCGGGGTAAGAAATAGAAATTTAACATTGTCCCGGATATTCGAAATTTCATTAAGGAACTTTAAGATATCAGGTATTCTCTGCCACCTTGATAAGCCGCCTGAATAGCAGATAACCTTTTCATCATGCGCAAAACCGCATTGTCGTCGCACTCGTCTCCGAGCTTCCATATCAAAATAGAATTTCTCTGTATTGAAACAACATGGCACAACTATCATATCATCGCGTTCGGTCAAATCCTGAACCCATTGTTTGAGCTTGTATGATACGCCTGCCAAACGATCCGATTTTTTCAGTTCATACTTTATCCAGCAACGGCTGATCCAAAAACGGATTCCTCTGCCCCGTAAAAGAGCTGTTTCTTCACATCCCGCTCCCTGAACATCATATACGAACACAGCTCCCTGTTTTCGAGCAATTTTTCTGCAGGTGGAGGAGACGAAAACCGAGTCTCCCCATACATGTGTAGGACGATAACTGTCTATTATATCTTTGGATAGTCTTGCAACTTTTTTTATAACCCGCATTAGACTTACAATTCCAAATTTTTTAGAATAGCACCCGAATATCTTTGCCGGAATACCGTATGTTTGCTCTATATGTTTTTCAGACTCAGCAGCTTTTTCGTCTGAAATATCGCTGCCAATGAAAAAACAATCAAACCCATTACGATGTAAGTATCCAGCCTCAGCCAGTACCGTTGAGTGAAGCACTCCACTGGAGGATGCTGGCCATGCCGGAGTAAAGTATAATATGCGTGTTTTTTTTGGTTTCACCGTCTGCGATTTTTTAGAATTCATTGCTTGTGTTCTGTGGGTGCAGTTTTTAAAAGAGAACCTTATCTCTTTTCTGCAAGAACCTCTTCATATATTTTTTTTATCTGCCTGCCTACATCCGCCCACGAAAGCATCTGGTTGGCAATTTCTCCGATTTTCTCATCCACACCTGATCGCATTTGCTTGTCAATTAGTGCTGCTAACTCTCGAGGTTTATTCGGATTAAAAGTTGGAACATATTGCCTGATTTCTTCTGAGACAGGCACATTTTGTGATGCTATTATTTTACAACCTGCAATTGCGGCTTCATATAATGTTAAAGGCATTACTTCACTATAACTTGGCAAAACAAATAATTTAGCTGCAGCAAAAGCTGAAGCTAATAATGGGTCATCGTTACTTACTTCTCCCATAAAAAAAACATTGTCGCCGGCAATTTCTTTACATTGATTCATGTAACTCTCATCACCACCAGCAGGGCCACCAATAATAACAAGAGAATAAGGTGATCCAGCTACTGCTTTTATTAAAGTTAATTGATTCTTCCTTCTTCCTACTGCCCCAACTTCAAGAATATAATCTTTAATACCATATTTTTCTTCAAATAGCTTTGGGGTACCAGAGCCTAAAGTCTTATTAATCCCATTGGGAATAACAATACATTTTTGCGACTCAAGCCCAAAGACGCTTATCAGCAAATCCTTTTCCCGCCCATTTAATGCCAAAACTCGTTGTGATGATTTCAGCATAAATTTTGATAGGGCAAGCCCTGCACGCATGCCCGGGATCTTTTCAGACAACATAACTTTCAACTTAATAAGCCAGACTGGAATCTCAAAGGCATTAAAAACAGGTGATGCGATAATTGGCCTTTCCATTTCTTTAGCTCGTCTGACATGATAGGACATGGAAGTGTCGATGCTAAATACATGACAGATATCAACGTCCTCTATTTGATTCTTCCAAGGATCATAAAATAAAACTTCTACACCTAGCTTGGCCAGACCCTCGGCAGTCTTTTCAATTTGTATCTGAAGACCGCCGCGATCTAGACCTATTCTCGGATAAACAAGAAATAAAACTCTCATAATTGCCCAACTGAACCAACGTTACTCAAACCAACACTCTGGTTGTCTTCGTGATGTCCATAGAACTGATATTGCTCAAACGCTGATTTTCTAACTACAATATAAAATATACTGCAAATACCACAAGCTAGCCACACAAAATTTGGGTCATTGGGTGTGATGGTGCTTATACTTAGACACGTTCCTATCAATCCAAGCATCAGAATTTGAGACAAAACTAAATCAGGCTCGTTTTTGTTGTTGTAGAAATGTTTAATATTATAGCAGGATTTAAACGCTATGAATATTATCATAACATAAAGAAATCCACCAATTAGCCCTTCTTCTGCTAATACCTGGAGAAAGGCATTATGAGCCACGTGTTTCGTGGTCACAACAAATGCTCCTATACCCCTACCCCATAATGGTGAACTAAACCACATGTTTAGTGCCATGCGGAAAATATCGAACCTGCCCGTAGCACCTTCCACCTTTACCGAGTGGCCAATACTGAAAATACGTCCTGAAATCTCCGGTACAGCGGTCAACAGCAGGATTGCAGCACATAATAGCACAGTGCCTGGTATAATCGCTTTTACGTTTTTCCTTAATATAAATAGTCCAAAAAACCCAGAAGCAGACAGGAAACCACCTCGGCTATAGGTACCCAAAATACCGATTCCTATCAGTATGCTTGCCATCAGCCAAAATACTTTCTTCCATATCTTATCGGATGCGCTGTATAAACCTACTCCTGCTGCAAGTGGGAAAATAAGCTGAGCTGCAAAATAATTTGGCTCGGCTCCGAACCAGACCAACCTGTTCGCTATCCGCCCTCCAATAATTATTGTTGCTTTGTTCTCTACCATTTCCATACCTTTGCCCGCAACTGTAATATTATAAAGAGCAGTGCCGAAACCTTCAATATAATGTGCCACATTTATAAACAACGTAAGTGCTGCCACTATCACAAACCATTTTAAAACAATGCCGAGCTCATCTTTACTATTTATTAGTGCAAACAGCATCATAACGAACATTAAGCCTTCCAGATAATCCACATAATATCTCATGCCGACTTCTTTATCTGGGGTTATCAAAAGTGTTAGCCCTGTAAAGAGAACAAATCCTGCCGTTACTAAAACCGGTTTTGCGAAAACAGATGTTAAATGTGTTAAAAAAGTCCCGCGTACAATGTATCCAAAGATTGCAATAACAAAAGAAACAACGAAAATTCTTGGGACCAGTAAAGAAACACTTGGCGAGAAGCCTATAAGCAGTAAAATCAGAAAACCATTGATCGGCCGCCGAAATACCATTATAATATTTAGTAGCAAAAACAGAAAACCAGGGAACTTGCCAAATGTCTTTAATGATGTTGCGAAAACAAGCAACCACATAAACATTAGAACTGTTAAATCAGGCAAAGTAATCTTTGCCGCAGCAATTGCTGGCTGTGTTTCCACTGATGAATCATAAAAATCTTCTTCTAAATTGATTCGGCCATCCTGGATGTTTGCATCATCAGAATTGTAAATAGAATTATTTAATTCAATTAAACTCATACCGTTATCGAATTACTACCAGTCTATGCGGCTTTCTTTTACAAATTCCACAAATACCACTTTATTTTTAACCAAGAGTCTATTGTTCAGATTATAAATTATTAATTTTTTTGCTTCGGCTACAAAAAGTGAGATGTCAAAAATTTGCTAAGAACCTCCTTATTCTTATATGCTAATGACCTAACCGTATCTCTATTAGTACTCAAAAATTCCATTGCCAACTTAGGATTTTTTCTAATTTCGTCAAAACTATTTATGGCTTTTTCAAAACCTTCTTCAGATAGTTCGAAATAATATTTCTCAAGTTCTATCTGCTTATAAAATCTTTTTGTCTTAACATGCTCTGCTATTGATATCGGGAACAAGCCCTTACTGTATCCTAAGATTCCACCGTGTAATTTGCTTGTTAAAATAATATCAAAACGATCAAGTGTCTTTGAAAAGTCATCGACTCCTTTATAAGGAATATATTCAACTTCTTCTCCAAGTGCCTGAGCAAGTTTGTCAAAAACAGAAATGCCATCTCCTTCAGGTGGCTTGCAATCCGACACTAAGCCTACATAAATATTCATTGATCTAATTTTTTTTATTAATTTGATCAAAGTGCCAATATTTATATGTCTCTCTATCCTTGGTCCAAAATGAACTGCGGCTTTACCAAATCCCTCACAATGATCTTCATTTATAGAAACGAGGTCGGACAAAACCATATCAGCACATGTTTTTATGTTAAGACCAGCAGAAATCTCTTTTGCGTATTCTACAGACTCAGGATCTCGAAGACTTATACATTTTGCACTTTTAAGAGTTGAACTCACTCCCCAGCGTCCAAACGGAGTTGTTACAGGCCCTAAACCTGTTCCAATTATACAATACGGTATTTTTTTAAAGAGTAATATTTTTGATATAATACCATATTTGATAAAACGAAATGTTTCTGCTCTCAAATACCCTTTAGAGCCAAAATAAATGCCTCCAAATTTCTTTGGCAGATGCAAAGCCATGCCCATCTTATCTAATTTCGTGTACTGCTCGGGTTCTCTAATAGCATCACTGCCAGGTTCACCAAAATAGCCTCCACCTCCGAAAATAACAGCATCGCACCCCAAAAGAGCCCTTAGGCCCCCTCCAACTATAACATCACTGGGCCACTGGATATTCTGAGCGTCCCCCCAAGGAACTTGAACAGAAACCCCGGGTACTAAATCTTTTATCCATTGGTAAAGAATGTTAAAGAGCAACTGATCTCCAAAGTTTGGATGATTGTATGCACCAATCACTACTAATGTCTTTTGCTTTTTTGGCATTATGTTTTCTGCTTACTACTGATAATGCTTCCAAGTAAATTGCCGGCTATGTCTCTAAAGGTTAGCCTCTCATTTTTTGAAAGAGTAATATTCCAGTAACTAACACCAACAACAATAACAGAACTGAACATACATAATAATAATTGGATTAAAGACGTATTTGTAACTACCTTTTTCCAACTTATAAGAAAAAAGACAAAAATCAATAACGGCACAATTAACCGAAGTAAACATACTCTAATATATTTAAAAATACTAATGCATAAAACCTTGCATGAATAAACCGGTATAATAATAAGTGACACAAAAATAACGGGAAGGCTCATTCCTATCGCAATACCTAAAAGACCTGCATCTCCTATTTCAAAAAATAGAATCGCAGAAATTATACTGGTCAGTGTAGTAACAACAGCAATTATGGCAAAAACGCGATGATGCCCTATACCATTAATAACAAAATAACTAGCCTGAAGACTAAGCCAGGCTACTTGTGCTATAGCCAGAATCGGAATAAGATAGCTTACTCTTACAAAATCTTCACGACCAAGCCAAGCCATTAATATTTCATTACGAAAGATACAAAGAAAGAAAGCTGCTGGTAACGATATCATCAAAACATATTTAATGCTTCTTAAAAACAATATCCTCACACGTTCCATATCATCTTGGGCCTGAAACTGACTTACAGCAGGCTTTATAACAACAATGCTTATCATCAGAAATCCTCCTATCATCGCTGCTAATTGGTGGCATGTTGAATAGTAAGTTGTCTTTGCGGGACCCAACAAAAATCCAGTTACCCATATACTTCCTTGAGTAAAAAAAGCCGCTGCAACTGTATAAATAGCACTATTAGCACTATAAGCAAATATTGAACGAAATACCTTAAAACTTGCATTTCGGAAAGAAATTGTTATCTGAGGACAAAAATATTTAGCTAAAAATGTCAAGGCAACTACAGGCAAAACAAGTCTTGCAACACCTAAACAAGTTAAAGCAATAATACCATAACCCAATCCTAATAACAAAAAAACTGCCAAGGTATAACAAATTGTCATTAGAACTTCGACTATTCCAATGCTGATAAATGATTGCAGACCATTCATGACTGCTCTAAAAACACTAAAAGGCATCCATATTATGAATCCTATTCCAGTAATTCCAATAACAATCCGGCTCACAGTATAATGCTCTATTGGCACATGGAACCAGATTGGAAATTTTACTACAAGCGCAATCACTGCCACTAAAATAATTGTCGAAAGGATTGAATAAAACACAACAACTGTGCTTATAACTTCAGATATACGATTGTAGTCTTTGTGTACCAGTCCTTGTGGAATCTCTCTGTTAACTGAGGAATTAAGACCAATTTGTAAAATCCATGAAATATACAGAATAGAAAAACTTATTCGCCATATCCCATAAAATTCATCACCTACCTGCGAAAGAATATATGGAACAAGAACAATACCCATAGCGATGCGAAGCAGTGAAGGGAAGCCATTCCAAAAAGCATTTCCCAAAAGTCTTTGACTATGACTTTGAGCTTCTTTTGTCATTTAATAAGTTTCTCTAAAAATACCGGATTATCATAATGATAAATTATGACAATTTCATATTACTGAACACTTATAGAACCCGAAAATCACCTAAACTCCGTCCATATCGGATGCAAATATCCGTAAGTCTTGTCTTGACACAGCCTTGAAATAAATAAATCTGGCCCAGATAAAAGCAATCTGATATGCCTATGGTTAACATAAGTTAGGAGCTTAGCTTTACTTACGTTTATATAGGCATAATACACAACCTACTTCATGCATTGGCAATAATCTTTGTGATTCTCTCTGCGGCTTTACCATCCCAGAATTTGGGAACCTGACACTCAAGATTCTTGTCGGCATCTTTTATTTGTCGGTAGTTTTCCAAAATATCTTTGGTTGTTATATGCACCAGCCGATTGGTGCCCTCCGTAATTGTCACCG
>SDBV01007338.1_pt1 | contig 15105 bp, 16 predicted proteins | sample 2277081 | NCBI WGS metagenome assembly SDBV01 (sample SAMN10402039, study PRJNA504765) | marine sediment metagenome | isolation source: marine sediment core GS10_PC15, 223 cmbsf | place: Arctic Ocean: Southern Knipovich Ridge | collected 2010
CTAGATTCTGTATCACGCACTCCACCCCATTTTGCAGCCGCAAGCGTTCTGATCGCCCTGATCGTATCGTTAGGTTGCTAGTCTGTCAATTGACCGGTGCAGCTTCTGAGTCGTAGTCGCTGGTGAGGCGATTGAAAACAACCGCTTGTGTGTGGCTATGCGCTGTTCTGCCCCCTTGAAATATCACGGTCAAGGGGGCAGAATGACAAACATATTTTTACACCTTGGTAGGTGTTCTGATCCTACCGCCCCACCGCTATCCCGTCGATATCAAATCGGGCCCTACCTGTTATGCCGAGGTTGACTATGCGGATATAGTGAGTCTTCTTCTTTTTGGGACTTTAATTGTCCGAGCTACCGCCGCGCACGACCCGAACATAATTGTCTATGCGAACTTCATCCCCCTGCGGTCCGCGTCCCCCTTCGAAGTCCGCTGGATCCCCGGTCTTGGGATCGCTCCGCTGTGATCCGGCACCGTGGACATTTGTCCGATTCGTACTGCCACCCATGAAGCCGAACGCCTGTCCAAAAGCAATATAAACGGCCTGACTTCCCGGTCCCTCTTGCGGAGGGGCTTCCAAAAGAGTGGTATTCGTCCAGAAGTACGATTCATCTTCGGTGATCTCAAAGACACTAGGGTCGATGGCCGGTCCCCGCTGAGCCGCCTTAGCGGCATCGGGCGCCCGGTCGTAATCGACAATGCTTTGGAGCTCCTTGGCATTGGGCAGCCGCCAATCTTCGTGATCGGCCAACTTCAGGTTCTCAGCGTAAGCGAGGGCTTCTTCCCAATTTCTCGTCTTGCCGTCATCGGCTTTTTGCCACATCAGCCCAGTCGCCTTGTCTGTCACCGTACCGTCGCCGTTGTCGGCGAAATCATTCTCGCCATAATCCGGATTGTCCCGCACGTAACGAACGAATTGAGTATTGGTTGTGCCGCCCGGTCCCCTATCGCGCGGATATCCCTTGATGCGCCCATCCGCAAAGTTGACCCCGAAGACGGTAGCGTCCCCATTCATCGTGGTACCCACGTATTCAGTGCTGGACCAGTATTGGCCATCTATCGCACGCTCGCCCTGGCCCTCGTCGCCAAACCTGAAATCGAAAAAGTCCGTATCGATATACGGGATTTGCGACCGGCCGCTGCCATTGAAATCTATTAGAGAGTAGAGTTCTTTGATCGTCGGGAGCCGCCAATCATCGTGATCGGCCAAACCGAACTCTTCGGCCCCCGCCACCGCCTCGTCAAACGTTGATTTGTCGGTAAGATCCGGTGATTTCTGCCACATCAGACCGGTATTCAGGTCCGTTACGGTCCCGTCTTCATTATCCTCATAGGAGAATCCTACCCCCGGGAATTCCGCATTTTGACCGAAGAAAGGCTCCCCCGGCTTAGGGCAAGTGATTTGCCTGGTATCGTCAAAACAATCTTTCTGACCGGTACCCACGATCGTATAGTCGACGTCCGAGGAATCCCGGGTTTGCGATGTTTCCGCCCTTGACTCTTCATCCGACTGTCCGGTGGATAGACTATTGCTCTGGCAACCGGCTATTAGAGTGCCAACCAGAAGAACTACGAAAATGACAATCCCTTTAAATCGATGCAAGCTCTCTCCTCATAATGAAGGCCTTGGTGATTCCCGTTGCGCATGGTTTACCACCGTGTGTATGCCCCGTAATTCACCAACCAAACCTCCGGTAGGCTGGACAGATCTTTGAGGAGATACCCGTTTCCGTTGACTGGAGCTGACCCGCTATCATTTACGTCCCGAGAACTGACAAATATGTTAGATAATTGAGTAATGATTGCTTTGGTAAGTATGGAAACAGAAAGTTGATAGGACCGGCAATAAATCGCCAGATATACTCCCAAATACTCATCGGAAGCAAATCCCTGGTTGTGGTTACGTTCTAGCTAAGGAACCATGCCCCTTAATGCTAACTTGTCTTTCCACTCCGGATTTTTCTTTGCGCATTCATTGCAGACTGCCGTACCTGCGATATTGTCTATTTCAATTTCACCTGCAACAAACGCTCGACCACAGAAATGGCATTTATTACCAACGCTCTGTAATGATGTGATCAATTTTTCCGATACATTGAGTGCTTTTGAAGCTTCATCAAGGGTCATTCTCTTTTCGGTGTGCACCGCGTCATTTCTAATACTGCGAATAGCAACTAGTTCCTCTATTTGATTTCCATTTAGAACATTGCACTTACGAGCTGTTTCGACAAGTAAAGGAAAGGTCTTCGGTTTTGTCTTTACGTCAATGCTGAGAAACAGTTTTTTCAGCGCAACCTCGATGGCCTTCCATGATTCCGAAACAGCAAGGTCGTAATACTCTTGTTGGTATAACTGTTTGGCCCGACTCAGCAGGCTGTTCTCTTGATCTTCCATTTCCTCTATCTTTTCGGACTTGTCTCTTTGGGCGAACGCGTCGAAGATGAGGCCTGATACTAAGTATGCTGCAAGTCCAAACACGACGGCAAATGCTGCCTCGATTACCTTGCTGATCGTAGGTGTGCTCCAAACACTTACGGCCAAGGTGGTTATTAAAGATACCGGGTACAACAACAAGAATAATGGGGGTGTAATTAGCGCCAAGGCATAAGTAATGTGACCGATCTTCTTTGCCAGCTCAAAGATTGGTTTTTCTCCAATCAGACCAATTGCATAGAAATATACGGTCGCGCCAAGAGATGAGCCGAATATCGTGTAAATATGACTCAATGTTATCGATAAACCAAAGATAGCGTATGAGGAGGCGCCGTAGGTATCTATGATAGGTTTTACGGCGAACATCGCCACTAGCAAGGCAATCGCAAACGGAATTCTGATCTTTCCGAAGTCATTCATAATGTCCTTTGTGGATTCTTGCCGCCAACATTCCCATTATCATTATTCTTTGACAGCAATCATTCTATGAATTAATCGCAAAGGCAGTCAACAATCAAACGTCCCTCAAATAGACTTGGTATTGGATGTTTACACGCCACATGTCCTGCTATATCGTCGATGCGACAGGAACTTTCTTACGTTTGAGGCGCCGCTATGAAAATCATAATTGATCGCAACAGGTGCGAGGGAAAGGCGACATGCTTGGATGTCTGCCCTGAAGATGTCTTTGAGCTTCAAGAGCCGGAAAAGAAAGAGCTAGGTTGGCAAATTCGGATCAAACTCAAATTCCACGGCGGGAAACAAGCATTTGCGGTAAATCCGGAAAACTGTACCGGTTGCGAACTATGCGTCACAGACTGTCCGGAAAACGCGCTCGCAATAGAAATTGAGTAATCGCGGCAGCCAACTGCCGGTGTCCACCTCTTATGCGGCTTGCGAAGTCTCGTTCTGCTGATTAGTCCATTCCGCGAGTTGACGGTCGAACCCGAACTCATGAGTCTTGAGAAATTTCTCCAAGAATGTCAGGAAAGAACTTACGTCGAACGTCTCGGCTTCGCGAAACTCTAGAACGCGCAGTCGCATGTACGTCTTGAACTCTTGATGCTCATCGACCATCGCTTTTGTGGCGTCAGATGGATAGTTTGCTTCGGTCATAAGCTCCTCTTCCATCAAAAAGTGGGTCAGCGTGAAATTCATAACCTTATCAAGCATACGAAGCACTTTGTCATCGGGCCTGGGTTCGTCTTTCAGTTCCTCTAGTTGTCCTGGCAAGTTAATCAATTGACGGTGCTGACTACTCTTCGAACTTTTCTGACCCGGGATATGGTGTCAACTATTTAGAAAGCTCTTTTTTCATCTCCGCAAGCTCTTCTTTGCTTATTTCGCCTTTAGCAAATCTCTCTTTAAGAACTTCCAGGGCATTGCTACCTGATGTAGTGGTAGAATTCCCTCCGGGGGCAGGCTGTTTTACAATCCGTGTAACTAGGAAAAAAATGCCTGCAAAAAAGGGAATCATGAAAATAAAACCAAAAGGCATGCCAAAACCACCGAAACGGCTCATGATTCCAACAAAAAGAATCATGAAAATAAAACCAAAAGGCATGCCAAAACCACCGAAACCGCGCATCATTCCACCATTTCGCCTATTCATCACAGCAACCGCCTCCTAAAGATAGTCGCAATCTCCCACCGTGGCATTATTGAATCTATTTGCTAACCAAGCTGACCGTCTCTCTTACAATAATCTTATTATGAATGAAAAGACAGAAAAGTCCCAAGAATGCAGTACGGAAAAGGTCGCAACCGCTGAACCTAGTACAGAAAAGGTCGCCTTTGTTATAACGGAGGAGGTCTCCGTATATCTTCGCTGGTCGTGACCCTATTGGTAACAGTTTTGCTAACAACAGTCCCCTATTATTCCAGGCCATCTCTGCAAAAGTGCTGGTCAAGCTGGTAGTTTCTCAAATGTCGGGATTGAGTCGGTCAAAAAGATAACTGACATGCTCGCAGACGTTGAATAACCCTGTTTTCCAGGTTACGACCCCTGCCCTTCCTATTGTTTACCAGTTATGTCAACTTAACTATCGCCCGATTTATCGTCTGGACAGTTGCTGCTTTGGTTGCACTGCAGAAAAACCTACCAACCATCACAATTGACAGCCGATTGCTCCAGGCGTAACGTGTTGCTTGCTCAGTTTTTCTTTGGGGGACAACAAGGATGAAAAACCGAGGTCGTGGAAGTTCGCAGCAGCTTCCATTTGGCGAAGATCGAAGAGTGAGGCAAGAGCGTCGATTGGGCAAAGATCGCCGAGTTGGGCAAGATCGTCGATCTGAGTCATGGGGCATCCCATGGTCCAATCTTTGGAAGCTTCGATCAGGCGAAGAGCGTCGATTAACCCCGGATCGCCGATGTTGCCCGGATCGTCGAGCTGCCTAAGGGGTAGATAAAAAGGAAGTCGCTCACTTAAGAACGACTCCCCAAGGAGCGAACGACTACCGAAGCTCCTCGATCAGCTCAGCAATAGCGCTAGCAATCTCTTGATATCTCACGTTGTGAACCGATAGCGTAGCCCAATCCGGGGAGCTTCCCCTCACGACGCTCCCGTCCGGTTCGGTCACTATCGCTACCCACGTGTATCCCCGTCGCTCTACGACGACCGTAGCCGGGCCTGCCTCCGTTTTAACCTCTTTTTCCATTGGTTATCCCTTCCTCCCAAGGCCATCGAGGATCTCCTCGGCGAATCCGCTTCTTTGAAAGTCATTCGTTCTCTCCATGTCGGAATCGAGAAGCCGACGACCCAGCGTCGTGAGATCCTTTTGTCCTTTTGCAGCACCACGACCTCCACCGCTGGGAGTGTTGCCAATGGCCTGTTTATAAAAGGGCCGTAGATCGTCTGCCGAAAGCGCAGGTACCTCGCCTCTCTGCTCGGCGTTGGAGGAGTCGGCAAACTCCCTCACGATACGCGTTTTGATGATTTCCTCGACTGCTCCCCTAGGGAGAGTATTAAGGTCTATATATGTTGCCATGTTATCGGTTCCTTTGCTTTTTGATGAAATTTCCAGCTTTATTTCCTGAACTGAATCTTACTTTCTCCAGCATCTCTCCAGCTCGTGGCGTACCAGCATGGTCTTCTCGTCACTCTTCCGCGTCGAACTCGCCTTTGAGTAGTCGTAGATTGTCTTCAAAACTCGTATTTCCCAATGGAGCGGGAAATCCTATTGCCTGGCCAAGCTGGCTACATCGGAGCTGGCAGCCACTACTCAAGAAAGCCGAAGTGTCAAAAGTGGTGTTTCACAGCCTCAGGCATAACTATGTCAGTGTCCTTCAAGCCGCCAAGTATGACTGGCCTATCATTCAGAGTTTCGCTGGGCATCGTGATCTATCGACAACACAGGATATCTATACTCATGCCCTTCCGGGCCAAGAGGCCGGGGCCGGTCAGAAGATCGAGGGTGCCTTTGAAGCATACGTGCATTAGGGTAGTAAATCGGGCCTCTCTCCTCCCCACCCTTCAAAACTGTTAGCAAAGTGTCAGCAATAAGCCCCTCCGGGATAATCCGGAGGGGCTTTATTTTTGTCATCATACCTGCTAAGACTAGTAATCGATGCGCCGCTTCTTCATCCATACTCGAGACATCAACGGAGAGGACATCCGTTTTGGCGCTTTGCACGGCTTTGCACGATTCCCCATACCTTAGCCTCTACCTGCAATAATAAAGGCTTTCTTTAGAAGCATACAAAGCGGTACAACGCTGAGATAGGCTGTGGGTGTTAGAAGATTGTTAGAAGAATTGCTTAATCAGTGGATACTTCGGTCGTGCGTGTGCTTTCACGAAGCACGTCAGCTTCGGCTTTAATACGATATAGAGGTTTAAGGTGTTGAACTGCCCCGATCAATAATGTGGCCACTTTCTCATATGAGTTCCGCATAGGTACTTCGGCTCCAAAATGAATGGCGTTTCTTGATTCTCTTACAACATTCGACCAAACAAATGTATTATTCAGATGGGCTGATTTAATGCCAGTGGTTTTTCTGATCACCGCGAAGTCCTCAACATTGTACGCTTCTATGCAGTTTTTCATCACCGTCGGCAACCGTTCGCGGTCGAGAGCCTTGCCTAGCTTTTCGCGAATCGTTTTGTGGCTTTCAGGTAATGCCGCTACTAGCGAAACCCCGAGCTCCTGCCATGCCCCCTCAGAGGCCTTTCCAAGCATAGCGACACTCGCAAGATAGAGATCATACCTAAAACACTTGATCGCCTCTTTAAGAGCCTCTACTACCTCATCATCCATATTCTCGATCCCAATGTCGCTGATATATAAGTCACCGTCCATCAACACCTGATGAACACTGTTGTTGGTTGAGGGTGGTCTGATAAGCCACTTGGGGACGATTACCGGCGTAATTTCATTCAGCACAAGACCCCCGGTGGTCCCGCTGCCGCCAGGAACTACAGTGGTATAGGTCATCGGACGGATTTCCCCAACGCCACCACCATTCTGATCGGGTACTGGAAGAATAATATTATTGTGTATTAGCTCCCAGATGGCCTCGCCGACCGCAATCTTCAGAGAGATCGCTCTTGCTGTTTGCCCAAGCGTCGCCATGTAGTCCACTGACTCATGAAGAACAACCTTATCGGGCATAGCAATGTCCATATTTTCAAGGAAACTATCAATTAACTGTCCGCTTTCGCGCTTAAAATTCTTTATGACAAAAGACTTGGCAAGACTAACTTCCTGTCTGCGCACTAAAACATTCTCAACAATAAATTTTTCAGCCTCATCTGGTCTCATGCTTGTCGGCCCTCGCTCAATTTACACGCAGCACTCAATAGATAAAGTCCCCACCAATAGCCAGGTCTGGGTGCGGTGCTTCTGAATAGCACAATTCTCGCATGAGGTTTTCCCAAAGATGATCTTGTCGGCCCCAAACAAGGTCAATTACATCAACATACCAGGCTTCTCTTAATATTTTCAGTCCGTTTGGAAAGTCCTTGTAGAATTCTGCCTCACATCCGCTTGAACCCCCACCCCAACCGTGCGGCTGGAAATCACGGACAATAATAGGCGTTCTAAAACCAATAGCCACACCAACGGGTGCAGTCACAATGTGTAGATCGGTATAAAGACTAATTCGTGCAATGCGCTTCGCTGTAGCCTCCTGAGCAAATCCATCAACAAATGCCCTTTGTTTCCATTCCGGTGAGTCAAATCCAGGCTGCGAGGTCGTTGTCATAAGACCAGCCCTATTCAACGCAGCTAAATAGGTTTTGAGTGGTTCGGTCTCTTCGTCAATGCCACACGTACCGTACTCAGGAGAAAATGGCGACGTACCTTCAATAAACTTAGCAGTCAACTCACAGAGTTGCTCAAAAGTTTTCGCTGACTTCCAGGCCTCCTTGGCCTCGGCCTCTGTCAATGACTCATCAGCCATACTCGCTCTCCAATGCAAAAGTATTATTTGCGATGTTTAAAATGTGTGCGGCAACCTGACTCTGTTAAGGCAATCGCTGGCAACAAGCTTACCCTAAGTGGTGCAAAACGTTAAACGATTGAGCTACCGCCTGAGACGCTTTGCACTGCTTTTCTTAGTTCACACGACGAACACATTCCCAGAGCAGCATTTTTTGATCGGCACAGCCTTGGCTCTTTTCAGTTTGCAGCTATGTGCAGCTTCAAGGGACTAGCAAGCGGTTTGGTATACTACGAAGCATGGCGAAGACGAGGGAAGAAACTTCCACCACATTCAGGAATGCCAACGCGTGCGATCATCGAGGATACGATGGAACATATTGCGCCCATGAGCGCATGGACAAGAGTATTAGTTATTGTGTATTGCACACAAAAGAGCGAAAAGGGCTTCGTGCCTTCCGTAACACTCTTGAGCAAGAAATCGAGCTTCAAAGAGAGAATAAGATACTCAATCTAGATCGCATTGTTTTCCCCGCTTCATTTCATTTTAGCAATGTTCTTTGGGAGAGTTTTGAAGGTATAAGCGCAAGAGGAACCGTTTTTCATACGGCAAACTTTAATAAGAAGGTTTTCAAATCAAAAGCCGACTTTAGGAACGCTAGGTTCAAGGGTATTGTTGAATTTTCTGACGCTCAATTCGAGATAAAAACAGATTTCCGGAGAGCAGTTTTCGAAGCTGAATCAAACTTCGAAAAGACCAACTTTTATCAGGGTGCTGATTTCTATAAGGCGACGTTTTTCGAAGCGGAATTCATAAGCCTGAACAAAGAAGCAGGCAGCAAACCACAACTAAATTTTACGCGAGCTAAGCTAGCAGAATCCTATTTTTCGGACATAAAGTTTGCATGGGGCACAACCTTCGAGCTAGCCAACCTGACACGAACAGAATTCTATAAATGTGATGTTTCAGGTGTTTTATGGGCGAACTCGCGCGGCTTGGAGAAATGCCAGTTTTCCAACCCTATTAAGTTCAAAAAACTCGGGCATTGGAGAATTGTTGCCGACCAAGAACGACTCTTGCGAGAAGACGAGTATATGAAACTGGTAGGCGAAGAAATCGAGCAGAGTCCAAAACCGCCTTATGAAACCGTGCAGCGTATCTATCGCGAACTCAAGGTCAACTACGAAAGTCATAAGAACTTCCCTGACGCTGGACACTTTCACTATGGAGAAATGGAAATGATTAGGCTCGGCGGCAAGGGAAAGCTGAACAAAGTTAACAGCTTTCTACTGTCTTGGTACAAAGGCCTGAGTGCTTATGGGGAGCGAGTTGGTTTGGCCCTCATTTGGTTTCTTCTTGTCCTGCTCTTAGGTGCTGCTCTATACATGTGGCAAGGCTTCACGATCAACATGCCTCCTCGCCATGCTGACTACGTCGCGCAAAGAGTGATAGACAATGAGCCGCGCGAAAAAGCGATCTTTTTGAATCCCTTGAAAATGAAAGAATTGAGGCATTGGACACAGACGGCCGGTCATAGTGCGGCCTTGAGCATTAGAACATCATTTCTACGCGGAGGTGGAACCTCAAAATCACTATCTCCGTATTCGTCTATTATGATGTTCCTGCAAAGCCTGTTTGGCCCATTAACATTCGGTGCTCTCGTTCTTGCCATACGTCGTCAACTTAGAAGGAACTGATACGTGCTGATCGCCATTTTCTAATGAACGATTGAAAGGAGGGATATGTTAAACCATGGAAACAGTTTGGGCACTTCTTGGTAAGCTCTTTGCAGGCGTAGGGGGTTTAGCGGTTATCGGTCTGATAATACGATGGCTTGCAGACCGATGGGCCGATAGAATACAGAGACGTTGGACTGAAAGACTTCAGAAAGAAATAGAGACTCTTCGCGCTGATCTTCACCTTCAGCAAGAACTGGTAACTAGTGCGATTTCCTCCGGCTCAACTGGCTTTCTGGCTGCACAAGAACGACGGCTGATTGCCATCGAACACCTTTGGCAGGCAGTTCTAAAGATTCGTTTGGTAACTGGGTCTATGCTCTTTCTATATGACTTATTGCTACAAGACGAGATATCCGCCTTGAAGAGAAATGCGTCGATTTTAGCGGAAGTTCCAAAAACAGTAGATGAATATATGATTTGGGCTAGGAAAGCAGACGACAATTTAGAAATTGACCGGCCATTTCTTGGAGAAAAACTTTGGTTCTATTTTTGGGCTTATCGCGCTGTCGCTCTAAGGGTATGTATGCGCATATCTAAGGGAATTGAAGATGGTGAAATCCCCCCTTGGGATAAGAAGAAAGACGGTACAGAAGAGGCGCTATTTCAGGTTCTCCGAACTGTTCTATCTGAAAAAGAGATAAAGTTTTCAAAAGAACAACGCATTGGTGGCCCAAGTCGGGCGCTAGAGCTAATCGAACAAAAAATACTTATCGAATCAGAAACATGGATATCGGGAACGCATGCGCGTGAAACGAACTTGGAGGGAGCCCTTCAAGCAGTCGAGTCTTTGAGGCTAGCTCAAAACGTTATCGCGACCACCAAGGGAGACACTAAGCGGAAAACAACCAACGTAGTTTAGCCTAATCCATCTTTCAGGCCAGCTATCATCACCCTCACAACTCAAACCTATCAACAATAGCCAACCAACCGCCTTTGCTATACTAAGCTAACGTTACGCCAGATGAAGTTGGAACATGGAATTCAAGCGTCTCATTTCAATCATTGCGATACTGATCCTCGTTGTTTCTGCACTTGCAGGCTGCGGTACAACAACTGCGCCTGAAAAAGAACCACCGAAGAAAGAGCAGCCAAAAAAGGACGAGCCTTACTCGTCCAGCAAATCTGAGACGGAAGAACCTCGTAAACAGAAAGAGCCGACCGAATCCGTCGAGAAGGACACAGAAAAACCCGGTGAACTTGCCACAGTCACCCGCATAGTCGATGGCGATACGATAGATGTCCAATTTCCTGATGCCCGAATCGAGCGAGTTCGCTATACAGGCATAGACACCTGGGAGACCTGGGACAAGCCCCACGGTGGTCATGGTACAGAGGCAAACCGAGCGTTGGTTGAAGGAAAAGAAGTTCGCCTCGTCAAAGATGTATCGAATCGTGACAAGTATGATCGGCTACTCCGATACGTTTATGTCGGTGATGTATTTGTAAATGCCAAACTGGTCAAAGACGGTCACGCACAGGCCAAAGACTATCCGCCAGATAGCACTCATGCTGCTGAGTTCGCCGAACTAGAGCAACAAGCTAAGGCAGCCAACAAAGGGTGTTGGGTTGAGTCGTCAGAGGAACCGGAACAACGATCCGGTGAATTATTGGTCGGTAACAGAACCAGCAAGAAGCTGCACGACCTCGCCCACAGTGCCTGTCGAGGTTATGTCGTTAAGATGAACGAGAGCAATGCGGTGTTTTTTGGATCAGAGGCTGAGGCCAATGCGGCTGGTTATTTTTCCTGTGCCCGGCGCCCCTGATCTTGATCGAGTACCGTCTAGTTCACTAGTCTGTGGCAAGTCAGTGTGCGGCCAAGCTCTCGAATCTCGCCGCACTCCGAGCTAGTGAGTGCGAAAAGTTTGATCAACTTGCTATAATCATGAACGGCTTCAATTAGACAATAAGGGGAACCGCGTTATCGTCCTAAGGACAATAGGCGGTAATCGTAAAATTGGGGGAACTAGATGGGTGCCGTACTATTTTTCTTGGGAATACTGGGCCTTAGTATTGGTGGTCTGGGGTGGGCGATTGCATACGCACAAAGCAGGATTCCCAAATCTGAATCCATGACGGATGCGCAAAGAAACTGGTATGAGGCTGAATCAGACTATCGGCAAGCGATTAGAGTTGCGGAAAAAGGACAGAAAAATACATCACGTGCTGAGGAACAGAACGTGGGAGCTGCCCAGAATGCTCTTGCTCTGGCGAAACAAGTGGGCGCAAGACGCATTAGCGGTGGATCGCTCGGGCCAGTCACTCTCTGGGAAAACAGGGTCGAGGTTGGCGGTACAGTATTCACGTTCGAAGACGGCACACTTGAGTGCCGCGCAGACTCCACGTTGCCCAGTAAGTCTGGGAGTAAAGAAAACCCTGGTAATGCAGTCATCTCAGTGTCTGGCTCGCAGGGTAGTGCGTCGGCCACACTCGCATACAATCAACTTAAACGTATCCAGAAGCTTGCTTCGATGATTGAAGACAACTCGGAGGCATGGCCCTCAGTAAAAGAGGAGGCTGCTCAAGGAGTAGAAGAGGCAGCGATGGCTCTCGGTGCTGCGCAAGAAAAAAAACAGGAAGAGACCACCGAAGCGTCTTTGGGTGTTGAGGCTGCGGTTGCAGATCGAGCAGCGATCGAGACGGCGCGAGAGCATGTTCCGACTGCGTTCTGCCCCAAATGCAAAAGTAATGTTGCAAAAACAGATGATTCTTGCCCTGAAGGACACGGTGAATTGCTTGAGTACCAACCAGACGACCTCAAGCCTGTGCGAGTGGTTGCCAGACCCAAACGCGGGGTGCGCATTGGCCAGCTGGCGGTTGCTGGCGGTACTGTCTTGTTTGTTCTCGGCGTAGCCCTGACGCCTCCGCAACAAGCAACGCTAACCGACTCGGAAAATACAGAGACCCCGAAGGCTAAACAAAAAGCCACCACGGCATCTTCCAGTTTTGAGATCATCACAACCACGGAGACTATACCGTTTGAGACAGAGAGGAAGGAAAACGGTGACCGCAAAGAGGGGGAAAGGATAACGCTAAGCGCAGGGAGCGACGGCATTAAGAAAGTGACCTACAAGCAGTACGAAGACGGGCGCAAGGTAATTGAAAAAGAAGAAGTGCTTCAGGAACCTGTCGCAGAAGTAGTCGAGGCCGGTACAAAAACTCAGGCTCAATTTGACGCAGATGCCAAATACGCTGAGGCGATTAGCCTAATCAACCAGGGCGATTTTATTGGGGCCAACGCAAAGCTGCAGGAGGCCATAAATCTCGCGAAACTTCCAGCTGCTAAGACAAAGCAGGCCGAGATCGCACCTCAATTGGCAGTGGCCCGAAAAGATGTCTATAAGAAACAGTGTCAAAACATACCCTACAATCAGCTCGAAAAGGATGCCGACAAATTAGTAGGCACAAAGGTTCACTATTATGGTGAGATATTCACCATCGAAGAAGACTCTGGGATGACAGTTATGCAGGTATATGTCACTAATAATGGCTGGGACATTTGGACGGATCAGGTCATAGTGGTATTTCCCGATGCAGTCGATGTGTACAAAGACGACAAGGTGCACATCTGGGGTGAAGTTTCAGGGAGTCAGAGTTATGAATCACAAGCAGGGTGGAACATAACGGCTCCGAAAGTTATGGCCAAGTACGTGGAGAAATGAGAGCCGTGGGCCCTTTCGGTGAGCGATAGCGTAGGTATCATGAAACGCATTGGATTAGCGTCGTTCGTTGGATCAATTGGGGGACATCTCGCAAACCAAAAAGAAATGGACAGTCAAAGTTGAAGAAGAACGTTAAGCTGTGGCTCACAATAATCATCGTAACCACGGGGCTTTTGGTGGCAAGTTGCGCCAAGACGGCACAACAAGTGAGCGAACCCAAACAAACCCTTTCGAAAACGGAACGGCTTGAGATTTATCAAGACCTTGTACGGCTGCAAGATCAAGAACGTGAGCGAAGCCCCGATTTTGATACTGATGCTTCTTATGAAGCCATATCACGGCGCTATAGCATCAGCAAAGCAGAAGTACGGGACATTCTGGTCGAGGCTCTTGAAAAGGATTGGCCCAAACCCGCCTTGCCTGAATTGGTAAGGAAGAGAGCCGAGATAATCGCAGACTATAAGTCGTTCACTACGGATGAGCCGGATGAAATTCAGGAGTTCACTGACAGAGTCAATGCCTCGTCTATGGAGCAGTTAGAAGCCTTTGAGGAACAGCGAGATAAGCTGCTTGGCACATGGGACATATTTGAAGACCCGAATTAACGTTAACCTTGAATGTGCAGCATATGAAAACAAAACGGAAACTGGCGGTTGTGGCGGAGGATTGAGAAAGAAAGACGGCCCCCGAAGGGGCCGCCCGCTGACGTTTGATATTAGTTCAACCGAGGGCCTTAGCGCTTGTATGTGTAGTCAACGACAACGTTGCCACCCCATAAACTGACCGGGTCACTGAAAAATATCCGAACAACATAAGTGTACAGATTGTTGTCGATAGTCGGATTTGTGATATTGCTATCGCTCACTGTGCGCCATGAAGGTGAACTTCCTAGACCAAATGTTCCAGCATTGGCCATCTGGTCAGTGGTTTGATCAGAGTGGGCTACCCTGAACATCTGTGCAGCAGTTTCTTCGCCATCGTCATTGTCTATAGCGGTATAGCGGAGCTTCGTGACTACTGCGCCGCCGGGTAGCTCGACGGGTGCATAGAACCAGCCATATGACCCGGAATCTAGGGTAAGGGACATGTGGTTACGGTAGTAATCGGTGTTATCGCTTTCGGGACTAAACGCGCCCGGCGATATTGAGAGATAACCAGTCTTGTTTGTATCGTAGCTAATCTTTGAATCCGAGATGGCCGCACTTCCAGAGATATCGGCATTAGTTATGGAGCCATTGGCTATCTTGGCTGAGTTGACAGCGCCGTCAGCAATATCAGCGCTTTTCACTTGCCCGTCCTGAATTTTGTACGTGTTCACTGAGTTGCTGGTTAATTTGTATTTATTTATTGACCCGCTATGTATATCTTCTTTTCTGATTGAATAGTCCCTTATTCTCGATGAATTGATGGCGTTTCTCTTGATGTCGCGGGTTCGGACTGCCCCGTCAATAATTGACGAACTATTAACGGAGTTTGCGGCGACGGCCGCCAGGGCCGGTAAAGCCACCATCGACATCAGCAGTAGCACCGATAGAAACGATGCCGCCCAGTTAACCATTACTTTGTTTACGACTTTCCCTCTCACCACAATCACCCCTCTGAATAGAAACCTTCTGATTGGAGTATATCAAAGGGGTTGGTTGATTAGCTTGAGTAGGTAAAAGCATGGAACTCAATCCAGCCATCCCTCACCCTCTCAACTCAAATTGATCGACGATACTCTGCTTCTTCCGCTTTGACGGTACGCAGTAGCAACTCAAGGTTGTACTTATAGAGTTATTGTCAAATGTTGTGGATCGGCTAAACATAGTTAGGCGACCGCTTTCTCTTCTGTCTTAACTTTCACTTGCTCGATACCGTCCCTGAACTCCACCCCCTCAAGGACTTTGGCGACA
>SDBV01007339.1_pt1 | contig 15105 bp, 10 predicted proteins | sample 2277081 | NCBI WGS metagenome assembly SDBV01 (sample SAMN10402039, study PRJNA504765) | marine sediment metagenome | isolation source: marine sediment core GS10_PC15, 223 cmbsf | place: Arctic Ocean: Southern Knipovich Ridge | collected 2010
GCGCAGCGCCGAGGTGCCGAAGATGTGCTTGCCTTCAGCGGCGTATTTCTCCAGCGCCAAACAGTCGCTCAGCAAGCCTGCGATAGGTTTGTCGATGAAAACAGGCTTGTCCCTCTCGAAAAAATGCAGGGCGTAGCCCAGATGCTTGTCCCAGTTGCAGCCCTGTATGAAGCCCACGTCGACGCAGTCGGCCAGCTCCTCCAGGGAGGCACAGCGTTTTTCCAGGCCGCAGCTGCCGACAAAGGCATCGACTTCTGCGTCGGAGCGGAATCCGTGGTTGTACACCGCTACGTAACGCGCCCTGTTATCCTGGGAGAGGTAATCGGAAAATGCCTTGGGGTGGGATACGTCAATATTTACGACACCGATGCGGATCATGTTGCCTCCGGAAGTCTTGCGGGATAGGCTAGACGGCGAGCTCCGATTCAGCGATGGCGACCGGCTCGCCCGTCTTCAGGCTTTCGTTCACCTTGTAGCTTATGAGCGCCGCCCTGGTGGCCTTGACCACGCCATTGGGGCTGTCGGAATCGTTCAAGATCGCGTCGGCGAAGAGATCGATCTCGATGGCGTGCCCCTTGTCTACGACGTCGAGCTCGATGGTCTCTCGATCCCGGCCTTCGAACCCGCAGTAGTCCATACGCTGAAAGTTGACAATGTAGATGGCTTTGCCGTCGCAGTATATCTCGGTGGCCTCTTTCTCGAAAGTGGGGCACCCGGCGCTGTTGATGAGGGTCGTGGCGCACGAGCCGTCCGCGAAGGTTATTGTTGCCAGAGCGCTGTCGGGAATGTGTACCTTCTGTGGGTCGAGAAAGGTGCCTCCTGTGGCGTAGACCGATACAGGCGGCGCTTCGACCAGCTCGCAGAACAGGTCGAAGATGTGGCAGCCCTCGCCCACGAACCGCCCGCCGCCGACGTCGGGATCGTGAGTCCAGCTGTCTTCAGGGAAGGGCGCCTGGATGCGGTGGTACAGCATCTTCTTGTGAGGGTTTCCGGCCAGGAGCTCTTTGGCCTTGGAGATCATGGGCGCCAGGCCGCGGTTGTAGCCGATGGTGTACTTGACGCCGGCCTTTCTGACAGCGGCCGCCACAGCGCGGCAGTCTTCGATGTTTAAAGCCATAGGCTTCTCGCACAGTACGTGCTTGCCGGCCTCGGCTGCCTCGATCGAGAGCGGCGCATGGGAGTCGTGTCGGGTAGTGACGAACACCGCGTCGATGTCACCATCCGCGAGAATTCGCTCGACATCTGTGGTGTGGTAGTCCGCGCCCGTCTCCTCGGCCGTCTTTTGGGCCGCGGATTCATCGATGTCCATGGTAGCCTTGATCTGAAATTTGGAATTCTTGCGGATATTGGGGATGTGCACGCCCCGCACAAACCCCCCGCAACCTACAATACCCAGCCTGACGCTTGCCATTTTTTTCTCCTGATGGTTTTTCTGCCGGCGCCCGCCTTCCGGGTCGATGCGCATCACACCTTCGCCGGCCGGCCGGCGGTACGCCACAGCTAATATATAATGAGTGTTTCTGTCAAGAACGGTCTGCAAGTTTTCCGGGCGGGGCGCGTCGCAAAGGACCGACAGCTTCGATGGCCATATCCGCCGCTTCTGCCAGGTTGGCCTGATATCCCCGGTTCCACGCCGCTTCCTACGCCGCGTCCCCCAGGGGCCCCCGCGAGAAGGGGCTCGCCTCAACGAGGAAGCGCTGGATGTTCTCTCCTATCAGGTCGAGCTGTGAATCGCGGCGAGTTTTTGCGCAACTTTGGGTATCTCAGCCGATCTTGTCTTACAGGAATTTGACCGCGGCCCGGAGTCGGCCATCACCCCGACTTTAAAGCGCATCACATGCCTTCTGGAGTTGTGCGTGTTTAACCCGGTTGTTGTGATCAGAGATCGTATTGGAAACGATAGGCCTTGTCCGTTCCCGGCACGGGAACGTCGAGCTCTTCGTAACCGCCCTTTACTCGTTTTTCGACCGCTTTCCTGACCTTTTCGGTGTGAGCGCCTTTGCACCATGGCGGGTTCGTGTTACAACGGGTTGGGATTAGCGCCGACGACGAAAGGCGGGCCGTCGTCTCAGGGTGCGGAAAGTGAGCCTATGAACCAAGCAACGGGCATTTGGAAGACGGTGCTGGACATCTATGAGCTCCCGACTATCAGGGAGATCAGCCGCCCGGGTGGAACGGCCGGCCCGAAACTGTTGCTGAAAACGGATGATGGCGCCTTTATACTGAGACGAAGGCCCGATGGCATGTCGCAGCCCGGTTTTGTAAAATTCGACCACGGCTGGCGCGCGTACCTGGCGGACAGGTCCTTTCCGGTCGCTCCGCTGGTCCCTACCACGAGCGGTCGAACGTGGGCCGAGGTGGACGGTGGCGTTTACGAGTTGTCACGCTTCGTGGTCGGTTCCATGTGCGTGCGGCCCGACCCTTCCCAGTTGCGCAGCGCGGGCAGTGCTCTGGCGACGTATCACAGCCTGGGACACGGTTTCAAAGAAGCGGGCAAGCAGGGCTTCCCGCGGGAAGACCACATCTCCGTATTGAGACCACTGTTAGAAGGGCTTTATGCTCTGGCTGCAAACAATGACGAAAGAGCCCAACTGCATGCGCTGGAAGGCGAGTTGGAGGAGGTAAGCGGGCGACTGGAAGGCGGCTTATACCGGTCCTTGAAACAGGGCATCATCCACGGCGATTTCCACGTCGGCAACATGCTCTTTCGCGGTTCCGATGTCGCTGCTTTTATAGATTTGGACTATGCCAACCGGGAGGCCGTCTTGAGGGATATAGGCGACGCCTTCGTGTCTCTGGCGGCGGATCACGGGGGCGTGTACGACCCCGATGACATCTGGTCGCTGACTCAGAGCTGGACCCTCAACCGGGCCAGGGTGCTGACCTTTCTCCAGGGGTACCGCGACGTGCGTCCCCTGCCGCCGCAGGCGCACTGCCTGGCCCCGCTCATGCTGTCGCGTTGGATCCAGGTGCGGCTCAGAGGCTCGCGCAAAGTTCCCGCCGATCGCAAGCTCGAGCTGGTGCTGAAGGATTTCCGGCAACCGGTGACGTTCCTGAAGGAACGCTTTCCGGCGTTCCTGGACGGCGTGCTGAGTGAGCTGGGTTAAGGCGTTTCGTACCCGTGGTCCGGGTTTTGGCGCCCGGTTGTTCGGAGACTGCCGGGGCGCAGGGTCACACGTCGGCGGCCGGGGTTTCCCCTACATCGGCAAAAGGGTCGAATTCGTACTGCCCGGCCAGGTCTAGAGCACCCTGGGCGCCTCGGTTTTCTATCGGGATGCCGAAGGTTTCCGCTATGTTGCCGTGTGTGATACGCTCGATGAAATCCGCTCCCAGCCCCCGCATTGCGAGCCAGTTGACCAGTCGCGGATAGACGGGCAGAACTGGTATACCGGACGCGTAACCACCTTCTGCGGTCGTCTTGTCGGCCAGGCTGTGCGGCGCGTGATCGCTCTCGATCCAGTCGATGGCTCCGTCTTCGAGCAGCCCTACGAGCCGGCGGCGCACCCGCTCATCCCTCAAGGGGGGATTCATTTTGAACAGCAATCCCTGCTCGCCTCTCATGGCCCCGTCCGTAAGCAGCAAGTGGTGAGGTGTCACGCCGCAGGTGACCCGTAAGCCGTCTTTTCTGGCCAGGGCCACTTGTTCCACGCCTTGAACGGTCGAAATGTGGCAAACGTGGAGCACGCCTTCGAAGCCGGCGGTCTTCGCCGCGGCGATCATATCGCCAATGCTCTCGATTTCGGCCGATGGGGGACGGGCAAAAGTGTGAGAGAGCGGGTCTTCGGGATACCAGAGCCCGGGCCGCATGCGGCTTTCCTTCTCGCAGTGCACGGCCAGTACGCCGTCGAAACAGAGCCGCACCAGTTGCCGCATTACCCGCCGCTGCCGTTCTTCGGATACGATGCCCATGTTTCCAGTGGAATGGCCTGCGAACAGCTTTAGCCCGACGACCCGAGGGAAGCGTTCGCGATAAACCGCCACGACTTCTTCGATCTGAGCGGGTTCGGCGGTCAGCCCGGCAAAGAGACCGTGAAAAATGCTGCTTCGAGTCGCTGCCTTTACTTCATCCGCCAGGCGCAGGCGCCTTTCTATTTGCGCCTCCGATGTGAGGGGTGGGTCTGTGTTGGGCATCTCGAAAATCGCGTCGAGACCGGCGCGGAGGGCGACATGCAACCCATGGGCGACGGATTCTTTGCGACGCTGATTCCAGTCCCTGAGGTGGACATGAGGATCGATCAACCCTGACTACCTCCGCTCTTGGTCAACAAGTCGGGGTCTACACTTCGATCGTGAACTCGTCTTTGGCCGCCCCGCAGACAGGGCACAGCCAGTTGTCGGGCAGATCCTCGAAAGATGTTCCCGGCGCAAGCCCTGAGTCAGGATCGCCCTCCGCCGGGTCGTAGACATAGCCGCAGATGTTGCAGACGTACTTGCTTGCATCGCTCATTCAGGTTCTTCCTCGAGAGGTTTCGCGGCCGGTAATTCGCCGCCCGTTTACCCGGCCATGCTTCTGAGCATGGCGTTCAGTATGCCGCCATTGCGGTAGTAATCGAGCTCGACAGAGGTATCGATTCTGGCCTGGACCGTGAAACGGGTTTTCTTTTCGCCTCGAGCAACGACTTCGAGCCGTTGTCCGGGCTCATCGACAGCCCCGATGTCGAAGCTCTCGTGGCCTGTCAGGCCAAGAGAGTCCGCCGTCTGGCCCTGCTCGAACTGCAGCGGAAGCACCCCCATGCCGATGAGGTTGCTGCGGTGGATGCGCTCGAAGCTCTCCACTATAACGGCTCTGACCCCGAGCAGAAGGGTTCCCTTGGCCGCCCAATCCCGCGAGCTGCCCATGCCGTAGTCCTTGCCGGCTAAGACTATCAGAGGGATGCCGTCGTTCAGATAGCGCATGGCCGCGTCGTAGATCGGCATCTGCTCGCCGGTAGGCAGAAAGAGCGTCTGGCCGCCCTCGACCCTGGGAACCAGCCTGTTGCGGATGCGGATGTTGCCGAAAGTGCCGCGGATCATTATCTCGTGATTGCCTCTGCGGGAACCGAAGGTGTTGAAGTCCGGTTTGGCGACCTCTCGGTCGAGCAGCCACTCCGCTGCCGGGCTGTCATCCGAAATGGCTCCCGCCGGCGAGATGTGATCGGTGGTCACCGATTCGCCCAGCCACACGAGCACCCTTGCCGATTGAACGGTAACCGCTTCGGGGATCTCCCCGGTCATACCCTCGAAGAAGGGCGGCCGGCGTATGTAGGTGGATCGGGGGTCCCATTTGAATAGCTCGCTTCCGGCGACGTCGATCCCGTTCCAGATTTTGTTGCCAGTATAAACGTTGCCGTACTCCTCTGCGAAAAGTTGGGGTGTCACGACGCGATCGACGATGTCGCGGATTTCTTCGCCGGAGGGCCAAATGTCCTTCAGGAAGACGGGGTGCCCTTCCGCATTGGCGCCGACAGGACCCCGTGAGAGGTCTACGTTCATGTTGCCGGCCAGGGCATAGGCCACGACCAGGGGCGGCGAGGCCAGGTAATTGCCGCGCACATCCGAGTGAATACGGCCCTCGAAGTTGCGGTTGCCCGAGAGCACGGAAACTACCAGCAGGTCGTTGTCCCGTACTGCGCGGCTGATGTCCGGATGGAGGGGGCCGCTGTTGCCAATGCACGTGGTGCATCCGAACCCGACCAGGTGAAACCCCAGGGACTCCAGATGAGGCATCAGCCCGGACAGCTCGAGATAACGGGAAACGACCCGCGAACCCGGCGCCAGGCTGGTCTTCACGAAACCCGGCACGGTCAGCCCGGCCTCCACGGCCTTCTTCGCCAGCAGACCGGCCGCAATCAATACCGAGGGGTTGGAGGTATTGGTGCAGCTTGTAATGGCGGCAATCACCACCGAGCCGTCGGTAAGGGCGCACTCGACGCCGTTCAGAGTCACGCTGACGCGCTTCGCCTCGTGCGCGCCTGAACCCGTGGCCTCCGCCCCGTCCCGGCCGGAATCACCGGAGTCATCCAGGAATGCCTGAAAAGAGGCCTTGGCGTCTCCCAATTCGATGCGGTCCTGCGGCCGCTTGGGACCGGCTATCGCCGGCGTCACTGTGCCCAGGTCCAGCTCTACTACTTCGCTGAACTCCGGTTCCAGTGCGTCGTGCCCGCCGAACATGCCCTGCGCTTTGGTGTACCGTTCGACCAGCTCGACCAGGGCTTTCGAGCGTGCCGTTGACTCCAGGTAGCTCAAGGTGATATCATCGACGGGAAACAGCGCCGCCGTAGCGCCGTATTCCGGGCACATGTTGGAGATGGTGGCACGATCGGGCAGGCTGAGGGACGCCAGGGCCGGCCCGAAGTATTCCACGAAGCGCCCGACCACGCCGTGTTCCCTGAGCTTGCGCGTTACCGCCAGAACCAGGTCGGTGGCCGTGACCCCTTCGTTGAGGTTGCCCGTCATGCGAAAGCCGATTACCTGCGGAGTCAGCAAGAAGAGCGGTTGCCCCAGCAGGGCGGCTTCGGCTTCGATCCCGCCCACACCCCAGCCCAGCACGCCCAGGCCGTTGATCATAGTCGTGTGGGAGTCCGTTCCCAGGAGAGTGTCCGGGAATACGACGGTCTGCCCGTTATCTTTCTCACTGCGTACGACTTGCGACAGGTACTCCAGGTTGACCTGATGACAGATGCCGGTAGCCGGCGGCACGACCGTCAGGTTGCTGAAGGCCTTGGAAGACCAGTTGAGTATCTCGTACCGTTCCTTGTTGCGCTGGTATTCCTTTTGCGCGTTGTAGGCAAAGGCGTCGCTGGAGCCGAACCGGTCGACCTGCACGGAGTGGTCGATCACGAGGTCCACGTGGATCAGGGGGTTGATCCGGTCGGCTTTGCCGCCCAGCTCGATAACGGCATCGCGCATGGCCGCCAGGTCGACTATCGCGGGAACGCCGGTTAGATCCTGCATCAAAATTCGGGCCGGCTTGAAGGAGATGTCGCCGCCCTGACGGTCCTTCCAGTGGATCAGGTTTTCCAGGTGTTCCTCGGTAACCGTCTTGCCATCGAGGTGGCGCAGAACAGATTCTGTCAAAATCTTGATCGTTACGGGAAGGCGGGACATGCCGCCGTAGCCTCTGGCCTCCAGCTTCTCGAGGCTGTAGTACTGAACCTGGCCGCCCGAACAGGATAGCTCGGCCTTGACATCATTCGAGTTGTGCTCTGACATGTTTTTAACCCGCCCCTTTCTAGCCCCTGCGCCTGACAATACGCGGAAAAGATCTCCCCGAGATCCCTCTGAACGAACTTAGGCATATCGCCTGAGAAGGTCAAGTTTTTGCCTCCGGGCAGCCGATGCAGCGAACAGGACCGCGTGCTTTGTGAGTGACGGGCGGGCGCCTCAAGCGTCCGCGTCGAACCGGACCGGCGACTTTTTTTTTGTGCGGCGCGCGAGCGGGTCAGGCGTCCGCCTTGATCGCGGCGATGTTGAGCATCTTTTCCGTCGCTTCCACGGCGGCCATGACCTGGTCCGTGTGCACGCCCTTAGTTATGAAGGCGTCACCATCCTTCCATTTGATGGAGCACTGTACCAGAGCGTCGGTCATGCCTCCTGAGGGTATGCTGATCTGATAATCGGCCAGTGTGGGAATCTCCAGGCTGAGCCGGGCGGTGATGCGGCGTACGGCGTTCATGAAGGCGTCGTAGCCGCCGTCGCCCTGGGCGCTTTCCTCGAACTCCGTGTATTCGGCGGAGCCCAGTCCCCGATAGGCCAGCTTAACCGTTGCTACCGGCTTCAGCCCCATGCTCGTTACCACGACGCAGGACTTGAGAACGAAACGCTTGTCCTCGGGCGTTTCCAGCACATCGGAAATGATATAGGGCAGATCCTCCTGGGTGATCCGCTGCTTTTGGTCGCCCAGGGAAACGACTCGCTCCAGAACCAGCCTCTTCTGCTCGGTTGTCAACTCGATACCGAGGGCCTGAAGGTTGTATTCCAGGTTCGATTTGCCGCTCAGCTTTCCTAAGGCGTACTGGCGTTTTCTGTTGAAACGCTCCGGCAGCAGGCGGTTGGCATAGAGGTTGGCTTTCTTGTCGCCGTCGGCGTGTATACCTGCTGTCTGAGTGAAGACGTTCATACCGCTGATCGGCTTGTTGTTGGCGACACGGTTGCCGGAAAACACCTCTACGGTCTCGCATATGTTGAACAGCATCTTTTCGTTGACCGGTGTGGAGAGATCGAGGAAATCGTGGATGCCCACGATTACCTCGTCCAACGGCGCGTTCCCGGCCCGTTCCCCCACGCCATTGACGGTCGTGTGCACGCCCTTCGCTCCCGCCTCGATTCCGATCATCGTGTTGGCGGTAGCCAGACCGTAGTCGTTGTGGGCGTGAAAATCAAAATGCAGATCCGGGTATCGGGACACGATCTCGTATACATATCTCTCCACCTGTCGCGGGCAGAGCACTCCCAGGGTGTCGGGAAGCATGAAACGTCGGATAGGCGCGTCCTTCAGCCTGTCAATAAAAAAGTACACGTAATCGGGAGAGCTCAGCATCCCGTTGGACCAGTCCTCCAGGTACACGTTGCAGGAAACGTTCCGGCTCGCCGCGTATTCCGCCGTTTTTCTGATGGCGGTTATATGCTCTTCGGGCGTCTTTTTGAGCTGTTTGGTGAGGTGCTTCAGGGAGCCCTTGGCCAGGATGTTCATGACCTCGGCCCCCAGCCGGGTGATCCAGTCCACAGAGACCGAGATATCCGTCAGGCCCAGTATCTCCAGCTTTCCCAATTGGCCGGCATCCCGGGCCCACTGCACGACCCTTGCGACCGCCTCTTCCTCGCCGCGGCTGACCCTGGCATTGGCGATCTCGACGCGGTCCACCCGCACCTCTTCGATCAGCAGCCTGGCGATGGTCAGTTTTTCGCTCGAAGAGTAACTGCCGTCCTGCATCTGCTCCCCGTCGCGCAGGGTCGAGTCCATGATTTCAACCGACCGGCCTGCGCCGGTGGGCCTTTCCGCGGTTTCCTTTTCGCGTGCTGCCTCTTTCGCCATACTCTCTCTCCTCCGACTTCGGTTTCGGACAGGCCGCTACTGAGCCAGGAAGGCATTAAAAAAAGCCGTGTGTTGCGAGAACCCACGGCTTCGTACCTCAGGGTCTAGAACCCTAGGAACTCCCCGGGGGCTTCAAGAGAATCGATATAATGATAATGATTATATCGGAAGTGGGGAACTCTCTCATTGACACGTTTTTTTGCACACTTTCCATCACAGTTAAGCAGTTCTCAATTTGGCGGAGCCAAATTGAGAGCTGCCGCAAACGCGGGCAAATGTCTGCATTTTCATGCGGTGCGACGCTTCGCCGATCCGGCCAGTTTTGCCCGCGGATCGCAAGAAAATGAGGCACCTTTCAAACCGCATGGTCCAAATTTGAAACTGCTGATCATCGTTGCTTCGCAATGTACAAAATGCCCGCATATTTTGTCAACCGAACGAATTGCCTCACGGCGCGGCCTTTCTGTGGATAGCGGGCATCGAGGGCCTGGCCGCGGGAGCGATGCTGACCATGGTGGCCGAAACCATGCTTCCCGAAGCGTTCGAGCAGGGTGGCGCTATAGTCGGCTTTGCCACCCTGATCGGATTTCTGACTGCCCTGACCGTTAAAATCCTCTAGGGCAAGACCTCACCGCGAGAACCGTTTCAGTTCACGGCGTTTATCTAAACCAATACGCTCTCGCAGACGTGAGCTAGCTGTGCCGCTCGCCCTGCACCATGGCGCGAATGGTCTCCACGACGTCGGCGTTGGCCAGGGTCGTTACATCCCCTATGTCCCGGCCGTTGGAGATGGCTGCCAGCACGCGGCGCATGATCTTTCCCGATCGCGTCTTGGGCATGTCCGGCGCGATGTATACGTGCTTCGGTCGGGCGATCTTGCCGATCGCGGTCTCTATGGCCTGAGTCACGGCATCTTCGATCTTTTTGCTCGGTTTAGTGCCCGGCTTGAGAGAGACGTAGACATCGGGCGTCCTGCCCTTGATCTCGTCGATCACCGGAACCACGGCGGCTTCGGCGACTTCCTTGACCATTAGACAGGCGGATTCCAGCTCTTTCGTTCCCAGGCGATGCCCGGCCACATTGATGACATCGTCCACGCGGCCCAGTATGCGATAGTAGCCGTCTTTGGCCTGCGTTGCGGCGTCGCCGGTGAAATAGGGCCAGTCGCGCCAGTCCTTGCTGCGCCTGTCTCTGCAGTACTTGTCGAAGTACGTTTCCACGTAGCGTTTGCGGTCTCCCCATATGGTTTGAAAGGCGCCCGGCCACGGGTTGCGGATGCAGATGTTGCCCGCTTTTGCCGACCCCGCTTCGATTTCCTCGCCGTTTTCGTCGTAGATGACCGGGTGAATGCCGGGCACGCTCGGGCCGGTGCTGCCCGGTTTCATGTCATGAATGGCCGGCATCGTGCTGCACAGAAAACCGCCGGTTTCGGTCTGCCACCACGTGTCGACGATGACGGCCTTGCCTTTGCCGACTACGTGATAGTACCACCGCCACACCTCCGGTTCGATCGGTTCTCCTACGGTCGTCATGTGCTTGAAACTGTAGTTGTACTTGAGAGGCTCGTTTGGCCCCGCTTTGCGCAGCATGCGCACGGTGGTCGGCGCCGTGTGGAAGATATTTACGTCGAGCCGCTCGGCAATACGCCAGGGGCGTCCGGCGTCGGGGAAGGTAGGTACCCCCTCGAACATAACGGTGGTCGCCGCCAATGCAAGCGGTCCGTAGACGATATAGGAGTGGCCCGTAATCCATCCAATGTCGGCCATGCACCAGTACACGTCCTCCGGGTGGATGTCCTGCACGAACTTGGAGGTCCCCGCCACGTAGGAGAGGTAACCCCCTGTGCTGTGCTGACAGCCCTTGGGCTTGCCCGTCGTTCCGCTGGTGTACATGAGAAAGAGAGGGTCCTCGGCCGCCATGGGCACGGGGTCGACGCGCTTGCCGGAGTAGTCCTTCAGCAGCTCATCGGCAAAGAAATCGCGACCCTTTACCATTGGCGTCTCGGAAACGTACTTCCCTGGATAGCGTCGCCACACCAGCACCTTGTCTGTCTTCTGGCCCGCCTTTGCCGCGGCCCCGATGGCGATCTCGGACTTCTCCTTGTGATCCAGCAGTTTGCCCGACCTGTAGTAGCCGTCGATGGTAATCAACACACGGCTTCCGCAGTCCGCCACCCGTTCGCCGCAGGCGATGCCGCTGAATCCGCCGTATACCTCGGAATGAATGACACCGAGCCTGGCGCAGGCCAGCATGGTAATCGGCAGCTCCGGCACCATGGGCATGTGCAGTGTTACGCGGTCACCGGCCTTGAGCCCGGCGAAGTCCCTCAACAGCGCGGTGAACTCATTGACCCTGATGTAGAGCTCCTGGTACGTGATGACCTGGTGCAGCTCGCCCTCGGGTTCGGGAACGTAAATAATCGCGGCTTTGTTCTTGTACTCCGCCAGGTGTCTGTCGATGCAGTTGTAAGCGGCGTTGATCTTGCCGCCCACGAACCACTTCCAGCAGGGGGCGTCGCTCGTGTCGAGAGTGGTATGCCAGTACTGGTACCATGTCAGCAGGTCCGCGTACTCTTTGTAGCATTCGGGAAAATTGTCCAGGCTGAAGCGATCGTAGATGCTTGCGTCGATCAAGTTGGCCTGGGCGATGAAATTAGGCTGAGGGCTGAAAAAGCTCTCTTCCTGCCAGTGAACCGCTATTTGGGCTTCGCTGACGTCATTGCTGATTTTCGCTGCGCTCATATGCCGAGCCTCCCTTTGCTTTGTTTATGGCCCGTAATGTTAATCGGAATGCTCGGAAATGACAAGGCGCTGTTCGATTGCTTAGAGAGCGCCAAGGTGGGGTTTTTTTGGCGTGGGGTTATGGGCGTCTCTGTAGGCAAACGGGTGGAACGCTCACCACACGGCGTGTTGATAAATGGAATGGTAGGAAAAGTTATAATCCAGCTTCAAGCGAATCGTCAACAGCGAGCCGCAAAATAAGCAAGATCGCAGGTTGATCCTTGAGTATAGCGTTGAGGCCCCGCAATTCGACTGAGATGGCACGGCATGTGGCCATCAAGCTGTCTCAAATCGTGCGCAAAGAGCTGCTCGAATTGCAGCAAGACTCAGCGAAAATACCTCGGGCAATTAAGAAGATTATCAAAATGCCGGACCTTCCAGAGGCTTTGGTAGCATTATTTACGGACTAAATCATGAAATCCAACCGACTTTTGCGCTCATACGGCAATATCGTCATTCTCGATATGCTCTCTCGATTTTTCCGACAACCTTTCCAGTGATTTTTGATACAGCCAGACGATGACGTGCGTATCGAGATATGTCATGGCTCGCCATCGCTGTTCCATGTGCCGGACCAGTCGATCGATACCAGGCTTTCGGGATCTCCGTTTATGACATCGTGATCCTCCAGAAGGCTGAACTTGCTTACCGGCTTCTCGGGCAAGATCTTCAATTTGTGCCCCTTGCGCTCGATTTCGACCGGGATTCCGCTCTCGATGATTGCATCGAGTATGTTATAAAGGTTCTGACGCAGTTTCGTTGCTGAATACACCATTTCTATTGCTCCTCTGTATATTCTATGTAATTCCGATCCGGGTGTACATATGTCAATCCTTATAGCGTACGTCTTTTGCTGTGGAGGGCCTTTTTTAGTGCGGCTCATCAAATACGGAAGGTAGAAGTTGCCTGCAGAAGAATCGGGAATTAATTTGCTGAACCGCCGTCACCGCAGCTCATCCAGGTCGCGGCCGGAGGCGAAGGGTATGTAGCCGTATTGCTCGCACAGATCGTAGAACCGCTCGATGCTCTTGCGGTTGTCGGGTTTAAGGTACTCGACGGCCAGGACTTTCTTGTCCCGGGCCAGAAACTCCTCGAGGTTGGCGATCACTCTCTCCTGCGGCTTGTAGCGGTTGTTCTCGTCGCGCCGGCCGAAGAAGAAGGTGTCCTCCACCCCGATGGCGTCGATAGCGTCCAGGTAGGCTTTCACCAGCCCGCTGTCCGCCTCGCGGATGATATCGGTGCCGTTTTGAGGGCACAGTATAAAATCCTGACGCCCCCGCACCACGCGACTGTGGTGAGCCAGGGCCAGCACGAACTCGATCATGCGCTCGGCCGCTTCGCTGGTACTGTCCAGCTGTTCGTTCTCACCCCTGCGAGCGGCTTCGGCACCCCAGTACCAGAACCCGTCGATGATGTCCATGTAGATGCCGTCGAAGCCCTGGTCGATAATCCGGTCGAGATAGGAAAACACGATCCGCTGCCACGCGGGATTCCAGTACTTGACCTTGTAGTTGCCCTTCCAACTGCGATTCTCGCGTCCCAGCCAATCCGGCTGCCCCGTTTTCCACCTGTCACTCCAGTAGAAGCGGTAGCTTTCGGCTTCGCCGATGGAGATGTAGGCCAGTGCGTATTTTCCCTTTCCGCTGCGCTTCAGCCACTCTATCTGGTCGCGAGACCACTCTCCCTCTTCATGACCGTCTTTCGAATAGTCGATTATGGCCAGGTCGTAGTCGCTCAGCCCTACGGCCACCAGGTCTATTTTCTGCAGCTGATAGAGGAAACCATCGATCTGCTCGAATGACTGTCTCTGTTGAGCGTCGAGGGTAGCGCAGGCGCCGGCGCCAAGCGAAACGGCGATGCTGAGGATTAGCAGAAAAACACGGTTGAGCATGGGCTCTCCTTCGATCAGGCAGAGCTGTACCGGGCGAAGATACGCCGGTCGATATCTCTTACCTTCGAGAATATGAAGATCAAGGCCAAAACGCTGGCAGCAGCCCCCGCCGCGAGGTAGCTCACCCCGCACAGGCGCGGGTTTCCCAGAACGGTCGTACCCAGGCTGGCCAGCGTGTTAATCAGGAAAAAGCACAGGCTCGAGAAGGCGGCTTCCTTGTAGAGCTGCAGGTAGAAGAGGAACGTCATCAGGGTAAGGTAGGAAAAGTGGCACAGCACTGCCAGCAGCACCATCCTCAGCACGAGAGGATCGATGGACGAGCTGAGAAGCGAGTCGATTATTACGGGAGCCAGCAGTACGAGGACCAGGGTCAGGAGCCCCTGAAACACGCCTTGCTCGACCAATCCTTTCTTCATCTGGTGTATCAGGGCGTATTTATTCTTCTGTATTGTCGAGTATATTTCTCCCGCCAGTCCATTCAGAAACCGTTTGAGCTCCATGTAGAAATCCGTCTCACAGACAACGACGAAGTATATGAGCCCGGGAATCATGCTGAGATTGGAGAGATATACGGGAATATCATAGGCGGGGAAGAGGCGGAACAGCGTGCCGGGCACCCTGTCGCCCGCCCAAAACCAGAAAACGAACTTGTCTATCCAGATTCCCCAGTGGTAGAAGAGCCCGGCCAGGAACAGGTATTTGGAACGGGGCACGTGCGCAATAAATGCTTTTACGGTTGCTAAAATGTTCTTGGGAAAATATTCCTTCAGGGCCATGATCGAGAGGATTGCTGTGGTGAGCACCTGTCCCGCTGCAAAGCCCAGCATGGCGCCTCCGAGCCCGAAGAACGAGCCCACGAGCTTCAGGCCCACAACCGAGACAAGCATGCCGACCAGGTAAGCGACGAAGATGGCCATGAACCGTTTGAGCAGCGAAATGAAAATCATCAAAACCCAGAGGATGTTGACGTTGACGTAGAACAGCCAGGCCGAGAACTTGAAGAGCTGTGGGTGGGATAACCCCTTGGCACCTATACCGGCCAGCACCGGAATGGCGATGGCGCTGGCTGTGACGAAGATCACGAGGCAAAAAATGACCAGCGACGCGCCGGCCTCTCCTTCTTTCTCTTCGTAGATGAGATCGGAGAGGAAGCGGGTGAAGATGTAGTGAGGTCCGCCGAAGAGGAAGAGCGACGAGGCGTAAGTGTAGATGATGATGGACATGAAGAGAGCCTGGTTTTCGGCCAGGATCGATCCGGCGATGCGGCCGATAGTGAAGATGGCGATTATGGCCAGCAGCCAGGGTCCCGCCACGATGACGATGCCCGCCAGGGCGACTTTGCAGAAGGAACCGATGCCGCCCCCTCGGAGCAATTTCCGTAGCTCGAATCCTATTCCTGCCCTTTCTAGCCTGCCTTGGTC
>SDBV01007340.1_pt1 | contig 15104 bp, 11 predicted proteins | sample 2277081 | NCBI WGS metagenome assembly SDBV01 (sample SAMN10402039, study PRJNA504765) | marine sediment metagenome | isolation source: marine sediment core GS10_PC15, 223 cmbsf | place: Arctic Ocean: Southern Knipovich Ridge | collected 2010
TCAAGCACTTTGTTATCGCGGCCGTCAGTGTCGTCTTGCCGTGATCGACGTGACCGATTGTGCCTATGTTCATATGCGGTTTGGTTCTTTCAAATTTCTTCTTCGCCATGCTGCCTCCTTCAAAATTGAAGTCTTTAACCGCGGACTAACTGTTCGATGCGGCCAATGTTATATCGCCTTGTATTTTACTTATTATCTCCTCGGCTATGTTAGCCGGTACTTTTTCATACTTATCAAACTGCATGCTAAACGTGGCTCTTCCTTGTGTCCTTGACCTTAAGTCTGTCGCATATCCAAACATTTCCGATAAAGCGACTCTGGAAGCAACGACTCTTGAGCCGGCTCTGGTGTCGATGCCTTCAATCCGACCTCGTCGGCTGTTCAAATCTCCCATGACCTCACCAAGAAAGTCTTCCGGCGTTACAACCTCAACCTCCATTATGGGCTCGAGTAAGACCGGCTTCGCTTTTCTCACGGCCTTCTTGAATGCCATGGAGCCGGCGATTTTAAAAGACATCTCCGAAGAGTCAACATCGTGTGATGAACCATCGATAAGCTGTATTTTTAAGTCAACTATTGGATAACCGGCCAGGACACCCGTTTCCATGGCTTCTTCAATGCCCTTTTTGACCGGTGTGATGAACTCTCTTGGTATAGAGCCGCCGGTTATTTTGTTCTCAAAAACCAAGCCCTCTCCCGGACCAGCGGGTTCTAGATTGAGAACAACGTGACCATATTGTCCTCTTCCACCAGTTTGGCGCACGAATTTCGCTTCTACGCTGGTCACTGTCTTCAAGACAGTTTCACGATATGCTACCTGCGGCCTGCCCACACTTGCCCCGACCTTAAACTCACGCAAGAGCCTGTCGACAATGACTTCCAAGTGCAGCTCGCCCATACCGGATATGATTGTTTGTCCGGTTTCATCATCTGTTTGAACCTTGAATGTAGGATCTTCCTCAGTCAACTTAGCTAGCGCATTGCCGAGTTTATCTGAATCAACTTTTGTTTTTGGCTCAATAGCCACCGCAATTACCGGGTCTGGAAAGACCATAGATTCAAGAACAATTGGACGTCCGATCTCACAAAAAGTGTGTCCTGTTTTTATCGCCTTGAGGCCAACTGCCGCACATATGTCTCCTGTGCTGACTTCTTCGATGTCTTCGCGGCTATTCGCGTGCATCTGAAGAATTCTGCCGACGCGCTCCTTCCGGTCCGTCACGCTATTTATTACATGAGAACCGGCTTTCAGTGTTCCGGAATAGACCCTGAAAAACGTGAGTTTTCCTACATAAGGGTCGGTCATTATTTTAAAAGCGAGTGCGCAAAACGGCTCACTGTTATCAGCCTTGCGTGTCTCTTCTTTTTTAGTTTTTGGATTTATCCCCACAACTGCCGCAACGTCTTTGGGAGACGGTAAATAATCGATAATCGCGTCAAGCAGCGGCTGAACGCCCTTATTTTTAAAAGCCGCACCACAAATAACCGGGGTCACCTGCAGGCCTAGTGACGCTTTTCTTACCGCAGCTTTCAGCGCCGCGGGCTCAATTTCATGGCCTTCAAGATATTGATGTAGAAGCTCATCATCATGCTCCGCGACAGCTTCCAAAATATGGCCTCGAAATTCTTTGGCCTTTTCCATATACGCGTCGTCAATTGGGACTTCGTCGAAAGTTTCACCTTTTTCATCCGCGTATATATATGATTTCATCTCTATCAGATCAATTACTCCCTGAAATTTTTCTTCAGCGCCTATGGGCAACTGAATAGCCACGGCGTTTGCTTTCAGCCTGTCCCTCATCATCTCTATGGCGTTCTCAAAATCGGCGCCCACTCTATCCATCTTATTAATAAAGGCGATTCTCGGCACCCGATATCTATCAGCTTGTCGCCAGACCGTTTCCGACTGGGGCTCAACACCCTCAACGGCACTGAAAACCGCGACGGCTCCATCCAGAATACCCAGAGACCGTTCTACCTCTACAGTGAAGTCCACGTGCCCGGGCGTATCTATAATATTTATTCGATGATCTTTCCAGAAACAGGTGGTGGCGGCAGAGGTAATCGTAATACCACGTTCTTGCTCTTGCTCCATCCAATCCATTACCGCGGTACCGTCATGCACTTCGCCTATTTTATACGTCCGACCTGTGTAGAAGAGTATTCTCTCGGTCGTCGTAGTCTTCCCGGCGTCAATGTGAGCCATGATACCTATGTTTCTCATTTTATCTACTGAATACTTCATGTTAATTATTACCTATCTCCTCAAGCACTGATTCTCTTACCAACGATAATGCGCAAAAGCCCTATTGGCCTCGGCCATTTTATGCAAATCTTCTCTCTTCTTCATAGAAGCGCCTTGCCCTTGAGAAGCTTCCATGATCTCTGCGGCCAACCGCTCGGCCATGCGTTTTTCACGCCGTTCCTGAGAATAACCTACTAGCCATCTTAATGCCAATGTCGTAGCACGTCGACCAGAAACTTCTATCGGAACCTGGTAAGTCGCGCCACCAACACGTCGTGATTTTACTTCAAGAACCGGTCGAATGCTATCAATCGCTTTCTTATATACAATGACCGGGTCTCCGTTTGTTTTCTTGCTCACTATGTCAAAAGCATCGTAGACACACTTTTCAGCAATACTCTTTTTGCCGCCGCGCAACACCTGATTGACCAACTGAGCCACGAGTTTATTTTGAAATCTTGTGTCTCCTTCTATCTTGCGTTTAGTCGCCGCGCCTTTTCTCGGCATCTACTGCTTCTCCAATTTCGCGCCATACTTTGATCTTGATTGTTTTCTGTCTTGGACTCCGGCGGCATCCAATGCCGCCCGGATAACCTTATATCTAACACCCGGTAAATCTTTCACTCGTCCGCCACGAATGAGCACAATCGAGTGCTCCTGAAGATTATGCCCGATACCGGGAATATATGACGTGACTTCCATGGAGTTTGTCAACCTCACACGCGCTACCTTTCGAAGGGCTGAGTTTGGCTTTTTCGGGGTTGTCGTGTAAACCCGAGTACAAACGCCTCTTTTTTGTGGCGCTCCCCTCAGTGCCGGTGTCGCGGATTTCTTAGTAGCCCGCGATCGCCCTTTCCGGACTAGCTGTGATATTGTCGGCAAATTCTCCCCTTCTTCTCAAAGTCTTTTTATGCTCTTTGGACAAACTTTTAAACGAAAGTCCTGGCCAGGGCCAGCTTTCGTTTTCTTAAGAACTTGTCCTTTCTTGTTATTTCAAACAAATAGCTGGGCAAACCGCTGTTTCCCAGCCACAGCGATGAAATATAACACCTTTTTTTTGCGCTGTCAACGACCGTTTGTCGACAGTCTCCAACCCTTAAGTTAGCTGTCCGCGGGCATCCGCGCCCCGTCATTCTCCTCGCGTGTGGCCCAGATGCTACAATTTTATGGCGTTTTCATCATGACCTGAGGAAGCCAGCGCTGTTTCCGCCAACCCTTCGCCTTCATGCCCGCCCTCAGACGCAGGCGATTTAGTAAAGACGTCATCCTCTTCTTTTCCTGTATTCACCGCTTTAATGCTCCGATAACGACTCATGCCGGTAGCTGCGGGAATCAGTTTCCCGATAATGACATTCTCCTTCAAGCCCATGAGCGGATCAATACGTCCGGCTACGGCGGCATCCGTTAACACTCTCGTCGTTTCCTGAAAGGAGGCGGCGGATAAAAAGCTATCAGTCGCCAAAGAGGCTTTTGTTATACCAAGCAAAATCTGTTTACCGGTAGCTGGTTCGCCTTTCGCGGTCACGGTGACCGCGTTCTCTTCCTCGAAAGAAAGACGATCAATGACCTGTCCGGGAAGCATATCCGTATCGCCATTTTCCGACACTGTTAATTTACGCAGCATCTGCCTGACTATCAGCTCAACATGCTTATCGTTGATATCAACACCTTGTGAATGATAGACCTCCTGAACCTCGCCGACGAGATACTGCTCTACGGCCCGGCTACCTTTGACCCTTAAAATGTCATGGGGATTAAGCGAACCATCAGTTAACTGATCCCCGGCCTTAACTTTTTCACCCTCGTTTATTCTTAACCGGACTCTTCGGGAGACAGGGTACGCCTTCTCTTTACCATCCTTTGACGTCACGACAATTTGTTTCCCTTTTTCGTCCTCGCGCAATTCAACTATGCCGGAGCTGTCGGACATAATACCCTCGCCCTTCGGCTTACGCGCCTCGAACAACTCAACGATACGAGGTAGACCATGCGTGATATCCTCGCCCGCGACTCCGCCTGTATGAAATGTACGCATCGTCAACTGTGTACCCGGTTCACCGATTGACTGGGCAGCGACAATGCCGACCGCTTCTCCAATATCCACGATACGTCCGTTAGCCAGGCTAGTGCCGTAACACAAACGACAAATACCGTAGCGCGCCGCGCATGTCAGCACTGATCTAACCGAGACCTTCTTGGCTCTCGCTTTGGCGATAATGCCCAAAACGTCCTTCCGAATAGGCTCGCCTTTTTTCACAACCACTTTTTTTGTTTTCGGATCTTTAATATCGTTAACCGCGACGCGCCCGATTAGTGTCCAGTTAGGTTCGCCCTCGCTATCAAGAAGACTCAAATCAATACCCAGGTCGGTTCCGCAATCTTCTTCTCGGACAATCACGTCTTGCGCTACGTCAACAAGACGTCTGGTTAAATATCCGGAGTCAGCTGTTCGCAGGGCTGTGTCAGCCAGCCCTTTGCGGGCTCCGTGAGTGGAAATAAAGTATTCCAACACTGTCAAGCCTTCACGGAAATTAGCCTTAATCGGTCGATCAATAATATCACCTTTGGGGTTAGCCACCAGACCACGCATCGCCGCCAGCTGACGGATCTGCTTCATGTTTCCGCGCGCTCCGGAATTCGCCATCATATAAACCGGATTAAACCGGTCAAAGTTTTTCTCCATCGCCTGCGAGACATCTTCTGTCGCCTTGGTCCAAATATCGACAATTTTTTGATGGCTCTCTTCGTGAGTTATCAGTCCCCGACGATATTGGCGCTTAATTTTCTCGACTTCCTTTTCCGGCTTGTCCAGAATTTTCCACTTGTCTTTCGGTATCTCTATATCATCCATACCGATAGTAATAGCTGCCTTAGTGGCGTAATGGAAACCGAGAAATTTGAGCTTATCGAGTAGCTCGGCCAGCTTTCCGGAATCATAAATTTCAGCACAATTCTCTATCATTTTCGTCAGGTCTTTTTTGTTGACATCCTGGTTAACAAAAACGTGACCCTCAGGAAACGCATTATTAAAAATAACCCGGCCAACCGTTGTTTTTACCCTCTCGCCGGCCAACCTGATCTGAACGTTAGCGTGTAAATCAAGATATCCGGCTTCATGGGCCATGACGGCCTCATCGAAACTCGAAAATACCTTTCCTTCGCCCTCAACACCCTCTTTAGCGACTGTCAAATAGAAGATGCCAAGAACCATATCTTGCGTCGGCGTAGCCAGCGGACGACCGTGTGCCGGCGACAGTATATTGTTCGCCGAAAGCATCAAGATACGAGCTTCCGATTGGGCTTCGACAGAAAGCGGCAGGTGAACTGCCATTTGATCTCCGTCAAAATCAGCGTTAAAAGCTGTGCACACCAGCGGATGTACCTGTATGGCCTTGCCCTCAACCAATATAGGAATAAATGCCTGGATTCCCAATCGATGCAACGTTGGCGCCCTGTTTAGCAAGACAGGGTGATCCTTGATGACGTCTTCCAAAATATCCCAGACAACCGGCTTGGCACGCTCAACCATTCGTTTAGCGTTCTTTATATTTGGCGCGTGCCCTAAATCCACGAGTTGTTTCATGACGAACGGCTTGAAGAGCTCGAGCGCCATAACTTTCGGTAGACCGCATTGATGCAGGCGAAGTTCCGGCCCGACAACAATAACGGATCGGCCGGAATAGTCGACACGCTTGCCGAGAAGGTTTTGACGAAAACGTCCTTGCTTGCCCTTGAGCATATCGCTCAACGATTTAAGCGGTCTATTTCCGGGGCCGATCACTGGACGACCTCGTCTACCGTTGTCAAAGAGGGCATCTACAGCCTCTTGCAACATCCGTTTTTCATTATTGACAATAATTTCCGGCGCGCCTAGATCAAGCAGCCTCTTTAAACGATTATTCCGATTAATAACTCTCCTGTACAGATCGTTCAGGTCAGACGTCGCAAAACGCCCGCCGTCAAGCTGGACCATGGGCCTCAGGTCAGGAGGAATCACCGGAATCGCGTCAAAGATCATCCATTCAGGACGATTCCCGGAACGCTTGAACGCTGAAATGACCTTTAGCCTTTTTACCGCGCGTCCACGTTTCTGGCCCTTCGCGGTCTTGATCATCTCACGCATCAGCTCCGCTTCGGCGTCCACGTCAAATGTCTCGAGCATATCTTTTATAGCTTCCGCTCCCATGCCGCCCTGAAAATACTCACCATATTTGACTCTGAGCTCGCGATAAAGCATCTCGTCGGTGATTAACTGCTTGGGGCTGAGCGCGCGAAAGCTGTCAAAAATGTGTCGCATCCATTCAACCCGTTCCACCTCATCATTCTTGGCGGCAGTTATTTCTTTGCGCAATTCAGCCCGTGTCTTGGGCGGCCGCTGTTCTTCTTCGACAACCTGATCGGCCCCGTCTGCCGCGACTTCGGGCTTAGGCTCATCTTTTGGCTTGTCGACTTCCTCGTCTTTGGCTTTTGTTTTTTTCTTGCGCCCGGCAACCGCCTTGGTTTCAAGTTCTTCTTCCAACGCGGCGATTTTTTCCGCAGCGGCGTCTTGAACCTCTTTGATCTCTTTTTCTGCTTCTTCTTTGAGCATCTCAAGATCCGCGTCGCGCCGATCATAATCAACGTCAGTTATGAAATATGAAGCAAAATACAGAATTTTTTCCAGATCTTTTGGCGCAATATCCAAGAAATAACCCATACGCGAAGGTACACCCTTAAAATACCAGATATGCGAGACCGGAGCAGCAAGCTCTATGTGTCCCATACGATCACGGCGGACTTTCGCGCGCGTTACCTCAACACCGCATCGCTCGCAAATTATCCCTTTGAACCTAACTCGTTTGTATTTTCCGCAATAACATTCCCAGTCTTTGGTAGGTCCAAAGATTTTCTCACAAAACAGACCATCTTTTTCCGGCCTCAAGGTGCGGTAATTTATGGTTTCCGGTTTTTTTACCTCACCGCTTGACCAGCCCCTAATTTGCTCAGGAGATGTCAGTCCAATTTGTAACGCGTCAAAGTTGTTAACGTCTAACAAACTTTACCCCCCACTTACTTGTCTTCCGGCTTCTGTTCTTCCTTAGTTTCAGCTTTAATTTCTACTTTTTCTTTTACTTTTTCTTTTACTTTTGTTTCCTGCTTTGGTTCCGCATTTTCTTTTGCTTCCTTCTTTTCCGGTGACGATAACTCGCCGCGTAAATCTATGCCAAGCTCAGCAGCTGTCTTGAAAATATCCTCATCAGCTTCGACCAACTCGATTTCTTTGCCCTCATCAGTCAGAACCTCAACATTCAAGCCCAGGCTTTGCATCTCTTTAACCAAGACCTTGAATGACTCTGGAATTCCGGGCTCAGGAATATTGTCGCCTTTGACAATAGCCTCATAAGCTTTGACGCGACCTAAAACATCATCAGACTTGACTGTCAGAAGCTCCTGAAGAGTATAAGCTGCGCCATAAGCCTCTAGCGCCCAGACTTCCATCTCTCCAAATCTTTGACCGCCAAATTGCGCTTTTCCACCCAACGGTTGCTGAGTTACAAGCGAATAAGGCCCAGTCGATCGCGCGTGAATCTTATCGTCCACCAGATGCAATAGTTTAAGTATATAAACGTAACCGACAGTAATGGGCTCGCCCAGAGGCTCGCCTGATCTACCGTCAAAAAGAATTGTCTTTCCCGACTCCGGAAGACCGGCCTTCTTGAGCAACGCCTTGATATCTTCTTCCCTCGCGCCATCGAAAACAGGTGAAGCTATATACACCGGCCCCGTTTCTTTGCCATCTTCCTTCCACCCGTTCATGGCCGCCCAACCAAGATGAGTCTCGAGCACCTGGCCCAAGTTCATTCTGGATGGTACGCCGAGAGGATTGAGAACGATATCCACGGGCGTGCCGTCCTTTAGAAACGGCATATCCTCCTCGGGCACTATCTTTGAGATCACGCCTTTGTTGCCGTGACGTCCGGCTAATTTGTCGCCTTCGGAAATTTTGCGCTTCTGCGCGACATATACCCGCACGAGCTGGTTGACACCTGGAGACAACTCGTTGCCGCCGTCGCGTGAGAATTCTTTAACCTCAATAACCCGACCAGTTTCACCATGGGGGACTTTAAGGCTTGTATCACGAACTTCACGAGCCTTTTCACCAAAGATCGCCCTCAAAAGTCTCTCCTCAGCCGTAAGCTCAGTTTCACCCTTGGGCGTCACCTTTCCAACTAGAATATCGCCCGGCCGCACCTCTGCGCCGACCCTGATAACACCATTCTCGTCAAGATCACTAAGAGCCTCTTCCCCGAGATTCGGAATTTCCCGCGTTATTTCCTCGGGGCCAAGTTTGGTATCACGGGCCTCAACTTCATGCTCTTCGATGTGAATAGAGGTGAGTATGTCGTCTTTGACCAGTCTCTCGCTGATAATTATTGCGTCCTCGTAGTTGTATCCTTCCCAGGGCATAAACGCTACGAGCAGATTGCGGCCTAACGCCAACTCGCCTTGATTTGTAGCCGAGCCGTCAGCGATTACATCGCCTGCCTTCACCGACGCGCCCACTTCGGCGATCGGCTTTTGGTTAATACAAGTTCCTTGATTTGAACGATTAAATTTCTGAAGTTCATAGCGGTGCATAACTTCACCGCGCTCCCGTATCTCGATATAGTTGGCTGTCACATCAGTCACTTTACCGTCCTTCTGGGCCACAACAGCTTCGCCTGTATCCTTGACAGCCCGATGTTCCATGCCGGTGCCGACAATCGGCGCGTCTGTCAGAAGAAGCGGAACTGCTTGCCTCTGCATATTTGAACCCATCAAGGCTCTGTTGGCATCATCATGTTCAAGAAAAGGGATCAAAGCTGTGGCCACTGAGACTGTTTGTCTAGGTGACACATCCATATAATCGACCAACTGAGGCTCGACAGTATCGACATCTTTTCTTATTCGCACCAATACCTTGTCCTGAACAAAGTGACCCTTTTTATCAATCACCGCGTTTGCTTGAGCGATGATGTATTTATCTTCCTCATCGGCAGTCAAATAATGAATATCTTTGGTTACAACTCCCTTTTTGACCTTGCGGTATGGCGTTTCAATAAACCCGAATTCGTTAATGCGGGCATAGGTGGCCAGTGACCCGATCAGCCCGATGTTCGGCCCCTCCGGTGTTTCAATAGGGCACATCCGGCCATAGTGAGAGGGATGAACGTCACGAACTTCAAACCCCGCGCGCTCACGTGAGAGCCCGCCCGGCCCCAGCGCGCTCAAGCGTCGCTTATGCGTCAAGCCGGCTAAAGGATTGGTTTGATCCATAAATTGAGAAAGTTGGCTTGAACCAAAAAATTCCTTTATCGACGCGACTATTGGACGAATGTTAATTAATGTCTGCGGGGTTATCGTCTCTACGTCAAGAGTCGTCATGCGCTCCCGGACAACCCTTTCCATCCTTGCCAGGCCGATACGGAATTGGTTCTGGATAAGCTCGCCTACAGAACGAAGACGCCTATTGCCGAAGTGATCAATATCATCAATTTCACCAATGCCGTTTTGCAGGCCGACCAGATATTTAACGGTCACCATAATGTCTTCATGGGTCAAGGTCGTCACATCCGGCTTCGACTCAACACCCAGTTTTTTGTTAATCTTATATCGGCCCACTTTGGCGAGATCATACCGATTCGGGTTGAAGAACAGTGTTTCAATAAGCGACTTCGCGCTATCAACGGTCGGTGGTTCACCCGGGCGCAGACGCTTGTATATTTCGACCAAAGCCTCGTCCTGTGACTCTACATAATCTTTTTCCAGTGTTTTCTGGATTGACTCAGCGTTATCAAATTCTTTTAGAAGTTTCTGATTATCACCAAAACCGAGCGCTTTCAAAAAGATAGTTACCGGCTGCTTTCTTTTCCGGTCAATCCTCACATATACAATGTCTTTTTTGTCTGTCTCCAGCTCCAGCCAGGCTCCGCGACTGGGAATGATTTTGCAGGAATACATCATATTATCTGTCTGCTTATCAATCTCCCGGTTGAAGTAGACACCCGGCGACCTTACGAGTTGGCTAACGACTACGCGTTCCGTACCGTTGATAACAAAAGTTCCCTTGATGGTCATCAACGGAAAATCGCCCATAAATACCTGTTGTTCTTTTATCTCACCTGTTTCTTTATTTAGAAAGCGAACCCAAACAAACAATGGGGCCGAGTAAGTCATGTCTTTTTCTTTACATTCTTCCACCATATACTTGATGTCGCCAAACTCATAGTCGCCAAAATCAATAGAAAGATTCCCGGTGAAATCCTGTACCGGTGAAATATCCTTAAATGCTTGCTTTAGGCCTTTCTCTAAAAACCATTGAAATGATTGTCGTTGGATGGCGATAAGGTTCGGGGTTTCAAGAATGTCTGGTATCTTTGCGAAACTCAAACGTTTACGAATACCAGCAGCTTTTGCCAATAAGATCACTCCTCGCGTTCTTCGGATGGTAGGAAACTACAAACTAGCAGCATAACTCAGCGAAACCAGCTAGTCAACTGGTTTCTTACTTTTCCGCTGATTTCTCTTATATGAATAATATTATTTAACTACCCAAACATCATTGTCGCTAATCAAGCTATATATTGCAACTGTCAGTTCGGATATATCTATATATATTTCGCGATATTATTTCTTCGCTCGCGCCCCAAAACTTTACTCTGTACTTGTGCCTATTTTAGTTCGACGACAGCTCCGGCTTCCTCAAGGTCTGACTTAACCTTATCCGCTTCTTCTTTGCTGACGCCTTCTTTGACCGGTTTCGGTGCCTGATCGACAAGTGCTTTTGCTTCTTTTAAGCCTAACCCGGTAATCGTCCTGACTGCTTTAATCACTTGGATCTTTTTGTCGCCGGCTGCCGTGAGAACAACATCAAAAGCGGTTTTCTCTTCTGCTGCCTCGTCTGCTGCCGGCGCTCCTGCTGCTGCCGCGACAGCCACAGGTGCGGCAGCGCTGACGCCAAATGTCTCTTCCAAAGCCTTAACCAGTTCTGAAAGTTCAATCACGGACATTTCTTTCACTACCTCAATTATTTCCTCTGTCGCCATTTTTGTCTTAGCCATTTTCTTCTCCTTTATCTTCTGCAAAATACTTGAAATGCTTTTTGCTTGTCAGTTATTGCTTCTGCGCTGATATCTTCCCGAGGGATACCGCAAGCCCACGTATCGGCCCGCTCAGAGTACTCACCAGCCTTGTAAGGGGAGCATTCAGCGTGCTCGCCAATTGCGCGATTAGCACATCTTTCGTAGGCAGGCCGGCCATCATCCGGATATCGGCTCCGCCTATCACTCGACCTTCCAACAGGCCACCCTTGATCTTCAAGGATCTATTGCGTTTCGCGTATGCCGCCAGCGCCCGGGCTGCCGCCAAAGGATCATCGAACCCGAACGCGACACCCGTCGGACCCTCTAGATGCTCCCCCAATTCCGGCACATTGATCTGATCGGCCGCTCTTCTCATCAAAGTATTCTTATATATCTTATACTCCACACCCTCTTGCTTTAGCCCCGCGCGAAGCTCAGCCATGTCTCGAACGTTCAGCCCGCGGTAATCAGTCAGAACCGCTGATACCGCGGTCTTCAGTTTCTCCTCTATCTCTTTAATCATCGATTCTTTTTCAGTTCTATTCATCGCGCTCCTTTACCTATAACAGACACCCTAAAACTTCGGCCTGCAACGGCTAAATAAAAAAACCTCCGCGATCCGCAGAGGCTGCTAGTCACCTGTTCACACAATACCAGGTTAAACTTATTGCCTCGGCAGGATTCTTAAACCCATCTCGAGCCCCTGCTGTCTATGGCTCTTACAAAATATAGTCGGCTGCTCAGAAAATAACTTTTTTAGCGCTCGGGAGCCACCTTATGTCTCGCCCGAATCTAGCAAACCCAAGACCTATCTGTCAATCCTTTTCTTTGACAGTCCCCGCTTTTGCCGATTTTTAAGCGACACCTTCTTCTTCCGTCAAATGAAGTGTTTTAGTCGCGTCAACCTTAATGCCCGGCCCCATTGTGGTAGTCAATGTTATTGTTTTTAAGTACTTTCCTTTTGAAGATGACGGCTTGGCTTTAAGTATCTCGGCAAGCAGCGCTCCGTAATTCTCAACAAGTTGTTTCTCTTCAAAAGAAACTTTTCCGATCACTAAATGCATAATGGCAAACTTATCGAGACGGTACTCAACCTTCCCGCCTTTAATATCTTTAACAGCTTTTGCGATATCGAAAGTGACTGTACCCGTCTTTGGGTTTGGCATCAGACCCCGCGGTCCCAACACTTTACCCAGCTTTCCCACTTTGGCCATCATATCGGGTGTGGCCACTGCCGCTTCAAAGTCGAGCCAACCTTTCTTAACCTTTTCTACCAAATCATCGCTTCCGACCGCGTCGGCTCCCGCTTCTTCCGCCTCCCGGGCTTTATCGCCTTCTGCAAAAACCGCAACCTTTGCTGTCTTTCCAGTACCGTGAGGTAAGATAACAGTGCCTCGTATTTGCTGATCAGCATGCTTGGGGTCGACGCCCATCAAGATATGAACTTCCACCGTCTCATCAAATTTGGCGCCGGCGAGTTCTTTCGCGAGACTAACGGCCTCTTTGGGTGAGTATTCTTTCGTTCTGTCGATCTTTTCGAGCGCGGCTTTTCTTTTTTTGCTTATTTTCATACATCCTCCCGTGGTACTAACGGCTTGTCAGGCCTCCCAGCTTCTTTAGCTTACTCTATTTCTATGCCCATCGTATAGGCTGTTCCTTCAATTATCTTGCACGCCGCCTCCAGGTCGTTGGCGTTTAGATCTTGCAGCTTTACTTCCGCGATTTCTCTAACTTGCGCTCTATTAACTTTCCCAACTTTTTCGCGATTCGGTTCCCCTGAGCCCTTTTCGATGCCCGCGGCTTGTCTCAACAGGACCGCGGCGGGTGGAGTCTTAGTTATGAAAGAGAAAGACCTGTCTTCATAGACACTTATCTCAACCGGTATTATCGTCCCGGTTTTGTCCTGAGTCTGGGCGTTATAAGCTTTGCAAAACTCCATAATATTAACACCGTGCTGGCCCAATGCCGGTCCAACTGGTGGAGCTGGATTAGCTTGACCTGCCGGTATTTGCAGTTTTATTAACGCTATTACTTTCTTGGCCATTAGTGCTCCTTATATTGTCCGGCGATAAAAAGGCCAATCTTTTAATCTTATAGCTTGGCTACTTGATTAAATGACAGCTCCACTGGGGTCTCGCGACCAAAAATGGAAACTAAAACCTTCAACTTGCTCTGGTCGATATTGATCTCTGAAATTGTCCCCGTAAACTCTGCTAACGGCCCGTTTACCACTTTCACTGTCTGACCCTCTGAATACTCGCTCGTGGGCTTAGGTTTGCCGACAGCGACACGATGCAACACCTTATCAACTTCGGCCTCAGATAGCGATGTGGGCTTGGCGTTCGAACCGACAAAACCTGTGACTCCCGGAGTGTTTCTAACGACATACCAGGAATCATCACCCAATTCCATCTGAACCAAAATATAGCCGGGGAAGACTTTTTTCTGACTAACGACTTTCTTGCCCGCCTTTATTTCCATGACATCTTCTGTCGGGATAATAACTTGAAATATCTTATTTTCCATATCCATCGAAGATATGCGGTGCTCTAAGTTTGTCTTCACCTTATTCTCGTAACCCGAATAAGTATGTATCACATACCAGTTCTTCATGAAGACATGACTCCTTTTTTATTGAAATGCACGTTTTTTCCTCACGGTAAGAAGGCTGATATCATTTTCGAAAATAAGAAATCGAAGGCACCTGTGTAGGCAGTGAAGAAAGCTAGTGCCGTCAAGACCACGATCGTACCGGAAATAATAGTGGCGCGATCCGGCCAGATCACTTTCTTGAATTCGCTCCGGACATCTTTTAGATATTGACCTAAGGCAACGAAAGGATTCTTCCTCTCCTTTTTCGTCGTCTTTTTCTTCCCTATCATTGTATCTTTTATTTTTGGTAGCCCCACTCGCGCTCCAATAATTGTACCCTTTACTACTTCGCTTCTTTTTAAGCTTCCCATGTGCACCGTCAAATATACTTGACCGAACATATGCTTTCTCGGTTAAGCATATCTCCTACAGGGGTTCTCGTTTCCCCTCCGTCGCAGGCCTGGAGGGACTCGCCCCCGTCGCTCGCCCAGCGCTGTAGTGCGCGCATACGGCTCAGACCGCCTAACGTCTCGCTCTTCGGACGGGAAAACCCAAGTTTTTCCCGCCGATGCCACCCTTTCCTAAATGATGACTACGGGGAAATTACGCTTTCCCCGTTGATTATAACCCCTACAGGGGTTCTCGTTTCCCCTCCGTCGCAGGCCTGGAGGGACTCGAACCCCCAACACCCGGTGTTGGAGACCGGTGCTCTAGCCAATTGGAGCTACAGGCCTATAAATATGCAGATTGAAATCAGATTAATACTGAAACCAAACTGCTTGGGCTTTATATCACCGAGTTTCACGATGCATCGTGTGATGACCGCACCAATGACAGTATTTCTTCATCTCCAATCGGTCCGGATCATTTCTCTTATTCTTATTTGTCGCATAGTTTCTTCGCTTACATTCCGTACACGCTAATGTAACTAATACTCTCACATATCCTCCGAGCTTGAACAGCAACTTGGCACAAATATTTAGTTTATTGTCAACCAATCACCTTGTCAACGATTATTCCCAATTTTGCTCATGTACTTTCACTTAATAATCTTAGTGATTCGCCCGGCGCCCACGGTCCGGCCGCCTTCCCTGATTGAGAAACGCTGACCTTCCTCCATAGCGATGGGTGTTATTAACTCTATTGTCAGCTCGGTGCTGTCACCG
>SDBV01007341.1_pt1 | contig 15099 bp, 12 predicted proteins | sample 2277081 | NCBI WGS metagenome assembly SDBV01 (sample SAMN10402039, study PRJNA504765) | marine sediment metagenome | isolation source: marine sediment core GS10_PC15, 223 cmbsf | place: Arctic Ocean: Southern Knipovich Ridge | collected 2010
AGATATTGGTAAGGCCGCAGCATGATACTGTAAATGGAAAACAATAATCACCGATTAAATCAAATGAATACACATCAATACAGCTATATTTACAGTAAATGGACGTGCGAAACTTTAGTAATTTAGAATAGAAAAATCAATTTATGGACATTCTTTAAAATAAGAGAATAAAATATTTAAATCAAATCCAGACTATTTGAAAATTGACAGGTAAAGAGCTATTAAGGAAATTATTAAGGTTATCAACGTGCCCCATATATAAAAATTCTGAATTTTTGATTTTTCCCAAAGTAAAGTAATTCCTCCTTGCTTGCAGATTAAACTTCCTTTTACGGTTAAGCGCAATTCCTCACCGTAATGATAGAAATATCCACGTTTAATAAGATAGCTTATTAATTCTTCATTTTCACTAGAATTGAAATCAATATGTATCCCTTCGGTGTATGCATATTTACCATATAATAAAGATTCAAGTTGTAAAATCTCCTTTTCTTTAAAAGAGGTTAATTTTTTATAATTAATATCAAAAAAATTCCACATAACAATAATTATTAAAAAGTAATTTAGAATTGTAACTTAAAGGTATGAAAAAATGCTTAGAAGCTATACCACGCCTTATTTTTCCTGATGATGGGAGCGAAGAAAACAAAAAAGAGTTTACAATTACTGAATTGCTTGTATTTTACTGCCTAATAAGTAATTATTAATATATGTCTATTTGAGTATGAAAAAGTGGTTAGGCTCCCTGTGCCATGGTCTGTGCCTGCCTGACGGTAGGCAGGTCCTCACAAACCATCTTTTTTCGGTCTGTGTCCCCACAGACCGAGGCGTTTGACCGTTTGAAATTTCTTAACGATTGACATTGGTCTCGTCGGCAGGTGGGCTGATCGCGCTATCGCTCGTCAGGCCTGTCTGCCGACAAGGCAGAGATGACGGTTCTATTGAGCATTAATCTTCAAAAATTAGGATCGTTTTTTTAAATCCGATTTTCCCAAACTGAATAAAGGATGTGCATTAATAAATGTCAATTTTAAATATATTTGCCACTTGATTTTTTCTGCATATTCGTAATGAAAAAGAATCCGGCTACTTTATCTGATATTGCAAAGCAATTGAATATTTCAGTTTCGACGGTTTCACGTGCGCTTCATGACCATCCGGCGATTAACAAAAACACAAAAAAACGCGTCATCAATTTAGCTAAAAAGCTGAATTATCAACCCAATTTAGTGGCTCTAAGCTTGTTGAACAAAAAAACCAACACCATTGGGATCATTGTACCGGAGATTACTAGTTATTTTTTCTCCAGCGTGATTAATGGTATTCAGGACTTTGTAAACGATACAGAGTACCGTTTGATTATCAGTCAGTCCGAAGAATCTTTTGAAAAAGAAAAGGAAATTTTGGAAACCTTATCGAAAGTTCGTGTAGATGGATTGCTTGTTTCCCCAACATCTGAAACGCATAATGCTCAGCATTTTAATAAACTCGTCGAAAACGGCACACCACTTGTGATATTCGACAGAGATTGTGAAGGATTTAATGCTGATAAAGTATTGGTGGACGATTATGACGGAGCGTTTCAAGCTGTTGAATATTTAATTAAAACGGGGTGTAGAAAGATTGCTCATATCTCGGGGCCACCCAATTTATCAATTTCCAGCCACAGACTGAGTGGATACCTTGATGCGTTAAATAGACATCATATCCCCATAGACCATCAACTTATCTTTAATGTCAGTGGATTTTCTCCAGAATACGGTGTTGAGGCGACAAAGAAAATGCTGAAACTGCCCCAGTTACCTGATGCCATATTTGCCATTAATGATGGTATTGCGATCGGCGCCATGTTTGTGATAAAAGAAGCGGGGATCCAAATTCCTAATCAAATCTCTGTGGTGGGTTTTGATGACGAGCCCCATTCATCCTATTTCATCCCTCCCCTTACTTCTGTCTGGCAACCGGTTTACGACATGGGGCTTCTTTCTGCCAGAATACTCCTTAATAATCTGCAAGGCAATACAAGCGGTAAGCCCCCCAGGCACGAGATACTAAAACCTGAATTGATCGTTCGGGAATCTTCTAAAAAACTTTAGAAAATGGAAAATTTTATGCAAAGGTTTGCATAAAATATTCTTTCATTTTGTCTAAAAAAACCCTAATTTTCTACTCAGTTAAATCGTAAACCTCTTCATAGTACTCGATCAGCAACCACTTCTCTATATCAGAGAAGTTGGTGTTGCTGTGGCATTCGTAAATGAAGCAATAAATAAAAGTCTGATAAATGCTCGTATCTCCTGACGTTCTATTTGATATATGCTACGGCAAATTCGCGATAGCAGCGCTGAATGTCTGGTCTATGGAACAGATTCATGCATTATTTAGCGCGAGCGAAAAATCAAACAGCCCTTTTATTGTACAAATGACTCCTGTGGCCAGGAACTACGCCCACAGCGCGATGTTGTTGAGCATGATTAAAGCGGCAACAAAGATTTACCCAAAGGCAATATTTGCCACACATATCGACCATGGAAATGAACAACATGTACACGATGCCATCGCATCAGGTGACTTTACTTCTGTAATGATCGATGCTTCACATGATTCATTTGAAAAAAATGTAAAAAGGACAAAAGATATTGTAGATAAGGCCCATAAGCATAACGTAGCTGTGGAAGCCGAACTGGGTGTGTTAAGCGGTATCGAAGATGATCTTTCTGTAGATGAGAAAAATGCACTGTATACACAACCCGAAGAAGTGGAAGCTTTCGTTAAGCAAACCGGATGCGACAGCCTGGCTGTAGCCGTTGGTACAAGCCATGGCGCCTATAAGTTTTCCGGTGGCGCTGGATTGCAATTTGAGATTTTAAAGGAAGTTCAACACAGATTACCGGGTTATCCGCTCGTACTCCATGGAGGATCGGAGGTGAATATCGACGAAATTAAACGAATTAATAATTCAGGAGGTGCGCTTGGTGTTTCTGCGCAGGGAGTTAGCAGCACAGAGGTAAAAGAAGCAATAGTTTATGGTGTATGTAAAGTTAATATTGCGACCGATGCCAGGTTGATCTGGACCCGAATACACCGTGAATTTTTCAGGGACACACCTGAATTATTTGATCCAATTGTGCCCGGGAAAACATATATGAAAGAACTGGAACAATTTATACTGGATAAATTCGATTTGCTTGGATCAACAGGTAAATCTAACTTGATATCATCAAAAGTTAAAAAACATTAACATGAACATAGATAAAAAATACCCGCTATTAGCCAAGCCTTCAGAAGAATTCGGAGTTTATCAAAGCATAAGCAAAGAAGATGCAGGTTGGCAATACCTTAATTTTCAGGCCCGACTCATGAAAAAAGGCGAGGTTTGGAAAGGCGAAACAGGTGATAATGAATACGGTATCATTCTCCTAAGTGGAAATTACAGTTTAAAAACCAATAAAGGGAACTGGAAAACGATAAACGGTCGAAAAGATGTTTTCTCAGGAATTGCCCATACGATGTATTTGCCAAGGAATACTTCTTTCGAATTAACAGCGGATAGCGAACTGCTCGACATCGCCTGTGGCTGGTGCGAAACCGATCAGGATTTTGATCCGGTTTTTAAAACTCCTGAAGAAGCGGAAATTGAGATTCGCGGAGGTGACAATGCCACAAGGCAAATCAATTCACTGATACAACCCGGTTTTCCATGTCATCGATTAGTCTCCGTAGAGGTGTACACTCCTGCCGGGAACTGGAGCTCGTATCCAGCACACAAGCATGATGAAAGGAAGTTGGACCAAAACGGAAAGCTGATTGAAGCAAAATTAGAGGAGACCTACTTTTATAAAATTGACAAGCCCACAGGTTTCGCCATTCAACAAGTATATGATGACGATCGCAGTATAGACGAAATAGCCGTAGCAAAAAATAATGATGTGGTACTAGTTCCGAAAGGATATCATCCAGTAGTAGCTGGTCATGGGTTCAATGTATATTACCTGAATTTCCTTACGGGAAGTGATCAGTCACTTGCCAATACGCCAGACCCGGATCACGAATGGATATTTAATTCATGGAAGTCAATTGACCCAAGAATACCTATGGTTACCGCTGAAATGAATGAATGCTAGGTACTGGGTACTGGGTGCTGGCGATGGAAATAATTATTTGATAAAAAATGAATAAAACATGAATAATAAAAAATACGACCTGATTTCTTACGGCAGATCTTCGATCGATCTCTATTCACAAAATATAGGGGCTGATTTTGTTGACATCAAAGGCTTCGATGCTTTTGTTGGAGGATCACCTCTGAATATAGCTGTAGGATGCAGCAGGCTTGGATTGAAACCCGCTTTACTATCGGGAGTTGGCCAGGACAAGGTCGGTGATTTTATCGTGGCATTTCTGAAAAAAGAAAAGGTAGAGACTTCACTTATGCCCGTAATTCCAAGTGCAAGAAGCAGTGCCGTGGTGTTGGGCATCGAACCACCCGACCGTTTCCCCTTAGTCTATTATCGCGACAACTGTGCCGATAGCCAGATCACTATTGATGATGTAATCGCCGCACAAATCGATCAATGTCGCTTGCTGGAAATATCCGGAACAGCCCTAAATATAGAACCTACAAGAAGCGCTGCTTTTTTTGCGGCTGAAATAGCTCATGAAAATGATATTCCTGTGGTGCTTGATCTGGACTTCCGTGCCGATCAGTGGCATGATCTACGGTCATTCGGAATAACTACGAGAGCATTGCTCCCTAAAGTCAAAATAGCCTTGGGAACCGAAGAAGAAATATTGGCTGCTACCTTGAGTGATGCTTCCCAGGTATCCATCAAACACCAACAGATTTCTGCCCCTGAAATCACTGGAGACATCAATAAATCCATTGAAAAAATATTGTCGCTGGGAGTAGAAACTCTTCTTGTAAAACGAGGATCGGAGGGGGTGACCATCATCGATAACAAAGGAAATAAGCAGGACGTGCCAGGATTTCCAGTGGAAATTTTAAACATTCTTGGAGCAGGCGATGCGTTTGCAAGCGGTTTTATATATGGTTATTTACAAGGATGGGATATGTATAAATCCTGTAGAATGGGAAATGCCAGCGGCGCTCAGGTGGTCTTGCAACCCGGATGTGCCAACTTTATGCCCTACCTGGAAGAATCCATGAAATTCATTGAGGACCATGGAGGGTTTTAACCTGCATTATGCGGTCTTCCAGGAAGTATACTTCTTTCTATTTAGGGAAAATACATTTGATAAGCACGCAGGGAAGTAACAAGTAGCAGTTGCAGAATGCAGTAAAAAAGGAAAGTATGCAATTAAGTGTGTTATATGAATTGTGTATAAGGGAGTAAATAATTATTAATAAGAAAAGTAAAATAAATAAAAAGGATCACGCAAAGATCGCAGACGAATCGCAAAACATGCAAAGAATGACTGTAAGACCATTTGTTCCGCAACCTTTGCGCAAAATCTTTCCGGTCTCTGCGTGAACGAATGATTAAGCATACTTCAACCTAAAAATTAAACACTTGAAATATATCTAAGGATTATAAAAGACACTTATATGAAAACACGAAGACTTACCGTTGCCCAGGCCTTAATTACATTTTTGCAAAAACAATACACCGAAAGGGACGGAATAGAACATGAACTATTTGCAGGTTGCTTTGGGATATTTGGACATGGAAATATTTCCGGTATCGGACAAGCATTGTTCCAGGATCCAAAATTCAAATACTACCAGGCCAGGAACGAGCAGGCCATGGTGCATACCGCTGCAGCGTATGCAAAAATGAAAAACAGGCTTTCCACTTTTGCCTGCACTTCATCGATTGGCCCGGGAGCTACAAATATGGTTACTGCTGCTGCCGGCGCTACAATCAACAGGATACCGGTGTTGCTACTTCCCGGCGATATTTTCGCCAAGCGAAACGGTGATCCCGTGTTGCAACAATTGGAAACGGCGTATTCGCAGGATATTTCTGTGAATGACTGCTTTAAACCAATTTCTAAATATTGGGACAGGATCAACCGGGCAGAACAACTGATCACGACTTTGCCGGCTGCGATGCGCGTACTTACTTCCCCGGCAGATACCGGCACGGTAACCCTGGCTATGCCCCAGGATGTACAACCCGAAGCATTTGATTTCCCGGAGGAATTATTTGACAAGAGAATTTGGCATGTTCCAAGAAGCAGACCAGACAAAAACGCCCTTTTAAAAGCTGTGGAAATTATTAAAAATGCAAAACGTCCTATGATTATTTCCGGGGGAGGAACCATCTATAGTGAAGCCACGGATGCCTTGCTAGCTTTCGTGAATCAGACAGGAATTCCTGTTGGCGAGACCTTTGCAGGAAAAGGCGCTTTGCCATACAATGATCCGCATAGCCTTGGCGGAACAGGAGCAACAGGCACAGAAGGGGCAAATTACATCAGTGAACGGGCAGATGTCGTCATTGGCATTGGCACGAGATACAGCGATTTCACAACCGCTTCCAAGTCGGCTTTCCAGAATGAGAATGTGCGGTTTATCAATATTAATGTTACAGAATTTGATGCACACAAACACTCAGGCCTTGCCGTAACAGGTGATGCAAAAGTTACCCTGGAAGAGCTAACAGAGGCATTGAAAGGGTATCATGTGGATAGCGAATATGAAGAAAAAGTAGAAGCGTTCAATAAATCCTGGGATCAAAAAGTGGACTATGCCTATACGCCTGCTGAAGGGGATGGATTGCCCAGTCAATCTGAGGTTGTTGGAGCATTGAACAATTTTGTAGAGCCGAGGGATGTGTTATTAAACGCCTCCGGTAGTTTGCCCGGAGACATTCACAAATTGTGGAGAACCCGCGATCCTAAGGGTTTTCATCATGAATATGGATACTCCTGCATGGGGTATGAAATAGCAGGCGGGCTAGGGGCCAAAATAGCATGCCCCGACAGGGAAATTTATGTGATGATCGGAGATGGCGGCTATCTGATGATGTCTTCAGAAATCGTTACTTCTGTTCAGGAAGGCTTCAAAATGATTATTATCCTGATCAATAACAAAGGATTCGGAAGCATCGGTGGACTTTCCAAATCCATTGGCCAGGAGGGTTTTGGTACTGAATATAAATATCGGGATGAGAATTCAGAGCAACTGGATGGTGGTGATCTTCCAGTAGATCTGGCGGCAAATGCAGCAAGCTTGGGCGCCGAGGTAATTTCTGCAACAGATATTAAATCATTAAGCGAGGCCTTAAGAGTTGCTAAAGCCAATGATAAAACTACAGTCATTTACATCGAAACGGTACCTGAAAGAAAGATTGCAGGCTATGGCTGGGCTTGGTGGGAGGTTCCTATTGCTGAAATATCTGAAATAGATGCGGTGAATAAAGCCAGGGAAACCTATGTGGAAAATAAAAAGAAGCAAAGGTATTTCTTATAGTATATGAGTATAGAGTACAAAGTACGAAGTACTAAAAATTGAGCCTTGGCACTCAAGTACTATTTACTTTGTACTATTTACTCTGTACTAATTACTTTGTACTATTTACTCTGTACTATTTACTTTGTACTAATTACTTTGTACTATTTACTCTGTACTATTTACTTTGTACTAAATACTTTGTACTAAATACTTTGTACTAAATACTTTGTACTAATTACTTTGTACTAATTACTAAATTCCAAAATATGATCACAGTTATTTCATTTATAGCATTTACCGGATTTGTGGCAGCTTATGCCTGGTACAAATTGAGGAAAGAGAAGCTTGACTCCCTGGATGGTTATTTTCTGGGGGGCAGAAGTCTTTCAGGCATCGTAATTGCCGGATCGATGCTATTAACAAACATTTCTACAGAACACCTGATCGGCATGAACGGGTCTTCCTATAAAAATGGATTTATCATCATCGCATGGGAGGTGACTTCAGCCTTAGCCTTGATTGCCGCAGCCATTTATTTTGTCCCAAAGTATTTGAAAATGGGCTTGACAACCATTCCTCAATACCTGGAAACTCGTTTTGACGCCATGACACGAACCATCATCGCTTTATTTCTGATGATCTCTTTCGTTGTCACGCTTTTGCCAATTGTGCTGTACACCGGAGCAATAAACCTGGAAAGCCTGTTCAATATTTCCGAGGTTCTTGACATCACCAAAACCGAAGGAATTTGGCTGACCGTAGTTGGGATTGGGGTTCTTGGGTCGATATATGCCATTTTTGGTGGATTGAAAGCCGTGGCATTATCCGATACCATCAATGGTTATGGTTTGTTGATAGGAGGACTTTTGGTGCCCTTACTGGCATTGATAAGCATCGGTGATGGAAATCCGATGACCGGACTGACAAAAGTTTTTGAACATGCGCCGGAAAAATTTAATGTAATTGGCGCCAAAGATTCAGTGCTGCCATTTGGCGCCCTTTTTACGGGATTGATCATTAATCAGCTATATTTCTGGTCAATGAACCAAACAATTATCCAACGTGCCCTCGGAGCTAAAAATTTAGTTGAAGCCCAGAAGGGCTTGCTTTATACCGGCGTACTAAAAATTTTCGTACCGATCATCATTGTACTTCCGGGGGTTATTGGCTTCTACTATTTTGGGGATTCTTTGTTTGACTCACAAGACATGGTCTATCCTGAATTAGTAAAAAAAGTATTGCCCGTTAGTTTTGTAGGCTTTTTTGCTGCCGTAGTCATGGGCGCTGTGCTGAGTACCTTCAACAGTGTGCTAAACAGCGCCGCAACCATATTTAGTGTTGATGTATATAAGCGGCACATAAATACAAAAGTTTCTGCTAAAAATCTGGTACGGATTGGGAAAACCACTTCTGCAATACTGGCCGTAACAGCCATTATTACCGCGCCGTTTGTCGCCAATGCACCGGAAGGACTTTACCAGTTGTTGCAACAGTTAAATGGAATATTTTTCATTCCAATTGCATCAATTATGTTGGCTGGTTTTTTTACCAAATCCATCTCGGCGACTGGAGCAAAAGCTGCGTTGTTTGTTGGGCTGTCGTTCTACATCCTAACTACCTTCATTCTTAAGGTTGACATTCATTTTGTACACATCTGGGGTATTGAGTTTCTGTTGAATGTGGCGGTGATGTTTGGAGTCTCCTATTATTATCCGGTAAGCAAAAATATTGAAATGAAGAGCATGGATGTCCTCAACCTTACAGAATGGAAATACGCCAAGTTAATGTCGGTGATTTTGGTTGTTGTCACTATCACAATTTATATTTTATTAGGAAACGTATAAAAAGTAGGATAATGGACCATAATTAAAATTAAAAGATTCAGGTCCATAATATAAAGGGCGCCTCTATTAATTCCTTTTGGAATACCAACACAGGTATTTTTTTCAGATACAAGGCACCAAAAACGGAGTTTAGCATCGCTAAATGAGTATTTTGGTAACGCAGTAGCTGGGAAAAAGCTCAAGTTTGGAAACAAAATGGAGTTATTAGAGGTGCCCTAAAAATACATGAGCTGAATAAGCAAAAAGAAAGGTTGGTTTCGCCAAGGAACCTTAAAATTTGAAATGAAAAATTATAAATAAAAAAATGGAAGTATTAAAGAATTTTATTAACGGAACCTGGGTAAATAGCAAGGAATTGAACACAATCGATGTGATCAATCCTGCCAATCAGGAAGTGCTGGGAAAAGTACCTTATGGGGTAAATACATCAGATGATTTTGGCATGGCAGTTGATGCTGCCGCTGAAGCTTATCTTAGCTGGAGCCAGACACCTGTCATGCAGCGCGTTCAGCCACTTTATCACCTGAAGCGCTTATTGGAGGAGAACCTCGAAGACCTTGCCAGCACCATTACCATGGAATGTGGCAAAACCCTGGGCGAATCCAGGGGAGAATTGCAACGTGCGATCGAAAATGTAGAGGTCGCATGTGGTATGCCCGTGATGATGCAAAGTGAATTCTCAGAAAATATTGCCAGGGGTATTGACGAATTTATGATCCGCCAGCCACTGGGGGTTTGTGGATGTATTTCCCCCTTCAATTTTCCGGGCATGATCCCGTTTTGGTTCCTCCCCTACGCCATTGCAGCAGGAAATACTTTTATCATCAAGCCTTCTGAAAAGGTGCCGTTGACCATGATCAAAGCATTTGAATTGATCGAACAATTGGATCTTCCAAAAGGGGTATTGCAATTGGTGCACGGAGGCAAAGAAACTGTCGATGCGATGCTTGATCATCCTGAGGTGAAAGCTATTAGCTTCGTGGGATCTACGAAAATCGCCAGGTATGTTTACCAGCGAGGCACCGCAAACGGCAAAAGAGTTCAAGCGCAGGGAGGGGCTAAAAACCCAGTGGTCATCCTACCAGATGCAGACATAGAAATGTCAACGAACATCGTGACAGATAGTACTTTTGGTTGTGCCGGGCAACGATGCCTCGCCGCATCCAATATCATAATTGTCGGGGATAACAAAGGAATAATCAAAGATTCCCTATATGAATCTGCCAAAAAACGAACAACAGGTTATGGCCTGGATGAGAGCATGGAAATGGGCCCTGTAATTAATTCTGCTAGTAAAGAGCGCATCTACGGACTTATTGATCAAGGCCTCAATGAAGGCGGAAACCTTTTGCTGGATGGCCGTGGAGCAAGTATATCCGGATTTGAAAAAGGGAATTTCATTAAGCCAAGCATAATAGAAAACCTTCCACTTGATGGCGAAATACTCAAAACGGAAATATTCGGCCCCGTCATGAGTTTAATTCAACTTGACTCTATTGATGATGCTTTGAAGTTTGTCAATAGTGGTATTTACGGCAATATGGCCTGCATTTTTACGAGCAGCGGAGCCAATGCCAGAAAGTTTAGAAGCATGGCAAACGCCGGGAATATAGGCATCAACATCGGTGTGGCAGCGCCAATGGCACAATTCCCATTTAGCGGCTGGAACGAAAGTTTTTTCGGTGATCTTCATGGACAAGGAAGACATGCGGTAGAGTTTTTCACCCAAACAAAAGTAGTAGTGGAACGATGGCCAAAAGAGTGGTCAAGAAAATTTTAGCGAACGATGGATGAGATAATTATTAAGCTTCTATTGAATTAATAATTAGTAGTCTTTAAACAGTTTCAAAATAAAGATATGAATATACCTAAAATACAAATAGCTAATGCACCGTGCTCCTGGGGGGCATTGGAGTTTGATCTGGATGGCCAGACTGCAGGATTTGAACTGGTATTGAATGAGATGCAGGAAACCGGTTATGCAGGAACAGAGTTGGGCGATTGGGGTTTTATGCCAACAGATCCAGGTGAATTATCCAAAGAACTTTTGAAAAGGAACCTGGAGCTTCTTGGGGCTTTTGTGCCCGTGGCCCTTGCAAATGAAAATGCTCATGCTGAAGGTGCACAACAGGCGCTTAAAGTGGCTGGGTTGATGCATGATGCCGGATATAAAAATGCCTTTATTGTGCTGGCTGATGAAAATGGTTCCGTTCCCGAAAGGACCTTAAATGCCGGAAGGATAACTGACCAAATGGGATTGGATGATGCATCCTGGAGCACCTTTGCGAAAGGAGCTGAATTGGTGGCCTCAGCAGTAAAGGACAAATATGGAATGAGAACCGTATTTCATCATCATTGTGGCGGCTATGTCGAAACATCAGCAGAGCTTGACAAATTGATGGAGCTTACCAATCCTGATTTGCTTGGTCTTTGCCTTGATATGGGGCATCTGGCCTTTGGAGGTGGGGATCCTGTGGCAACGTTAAAAAAGCACTACGATAGAATCTGGCATGTTCACTTCAAAGATTATGAAGCAAACATCGGGGAAGAATCAAGAAAAAATCAATGGGATTATTTTGAATCTGTTAGCCAGGGAGTATTCTGCGAACTGGGAAAGGGAAATGTGGATTTTCAACAAATCGCCAATGAGCTAAAGGAAAGGGATTATGAGGGTTGGATCGTTGTGGAGCAGGATGTACTTCCGGGAATGGGCGAACCGAAAGTGTGCGCTCAGAATAATCGTGATTACATTAAAACATTAGGCTTTTAATCTACCGAATACAACACGAGGAGAACGGACACCCTAATCCTCGTTTTACAAACCCATTAAATTTAAGACAAATGAAACAGGCCATGCCTGAGATTATTAATGAAACAGTCAAAAACAGGATTATAATCTACAAATGGTCAGGTTTCTACAAATACTAAACGGATGAAAATATTAAAAATAGGCGTAGCAGGCGCCGGACGTATTGGCAAAATACATATTGAAAATATACTCCAGAATTTTCCAAATGTGGAAATAGTACTGGTTGCTGATCCTTCTGAAGAAGGAATAGCGTATATCGAAGGCAAAAACCTTCCATTTTCCAGAGACTTCAATGATATTATTGATAATAAAGAAATCGAGGCCGTGATCATTTGCTCGCCGACCGATACGCATGCAAATTTTGTTGAACTGGCCGCACAATCCGGCAAACATGTTTTCTGCGAGAAACCTCTTGATCTTTCATTGGAAAAGGTACAAACAACCCTGGGAATTGTGCAAAAATCAGGAGTTAAGCTTATGCTTGGTTTCAACAGAAGATTTGATCCGAATTTTCTGAAAATAAAAAGCATGGTTGATTCTGGTCAGGTAGGGGATCCACAGATCTTAAAAATCACCAGCCGTGATCCCGGGCCTCCTCCAATATCCTACATCCACGTTTCGGGCGGATTGTTTATGGATATGGCCATCCATGATTTTGATATGGCCCGCTACATTATGAATAAAGAAGTTGTAGAAGTGTATTCCAGGGCTGCTGTTCTGGTCGATCCCGCTATCGGTGAAGCCGGTGATATAGATACCGCCCTTACTACGCTAACTTTTGAAGATGGCACCATGGCAAATATCGACAACTGTAGAAAAGCAGTATATGGTTATGACCAGCGACTGGAAGTTTTTGGTTCTAAAGGCATGGCAAAAGTCGACAACAATTATCCGGATAACCATCAGTTTTTTGGCGCTGAAGGTGTCCAGGGTTCATTGCCACTTAACTTCTTTTTAGAGCGGTACACCACTTCGTACCTCAATGAAATGACAGCATTTTTCAAGTCGGTTCAAGATGGAGTCGAACTACCTGTGACTGGAAAGGATGGACTTGCAGCCATGAAAATTGCCCTTGCGGCTTTAAAGTCTGTCAAAGAGAACAGGCCGGTTTTAATTAAGGAATGACAGTTCAACAACACATCAAAAGCTGGAATGGAAAAATATGACCCTGACCTGGTTATAAAAATGCCGGATTTTAATCCCAATAACTTTGAGGAAGAAGGCTACTATGCTTTTGTATTTAAGATCAGCGGAGTTACCCAATAAAAAAAATCATCGGCACATGCACCGCTATTGAACCGATTGGCCTGCCTTGTTTGGCGGGCAGTAGTCTTGCTAGGGCGTTCCATTACTTCCCTGCTTAATTTCACATAAACTTGGGCGCCCGGGCGGGCTGTCGCTACTCGCCTGCGAGCGCCTAATCCGGCAACGGGCTCAAACAGACCGCTCCATCCCTGGCGCGTGCATCAACCAAAGATTAACCATAATGTGTTCAGAATCAACTGCCCAGCCAGGTGCAGTTTGTAACTAGTGCCTGAACAGGATTATCATAGGTAATCCATACGACTATCAATCATTTCATTGCTGCTTAATTCAACTGCATGATTTTCGTGTGTCCATAATTGAATATCTTTTGCTTTAAAACTTTATAAAAAAAGAGCTGCCCATTTGTAGACAGCTCCCTTTAATATCAATCTTTTTTAATTAAAACTATTGTACCAATGTCCAGCTCCAGTTATCATCATATGCAGAATTAACGCTATTGATGTTCGTATCAGAACTAATTAATCCTGATTCATTAAAAGTACTTGATACGCTTACTTTTGGAGCATATGGAGACTCTGTAAAATACTCGCTAATTTCATAACTGTATGATACATACTCTGCCTGTCCGTTTGACACCATATACAAATATTCGTTTTTAGAGAAAATATTCCCTTCATCAGTTTCAATATGTTCATAATCCCTACGATAAGTGAGCTCCCCTGCAGCAAAATCATATTCCTGAACAGAATAGTTCAATTTATGGTTTCCATTGCTTGACCAGGTAATATTCAAATAAGAAGTAAGGCTACCCCCTGTTTCGGCTCCACTTTCATCATAGTTGGTAGTTTCTCTTTCTTCTGTCCTTACCACACCGGTTTCGTCTCTTAAATACCTATATGTATTTTTCTGACTTTCATACCAGTTGCCATTGATGTCTTGAATGAAATAATAGTTTCTGATTAATGTCAACAGCCCATTATTGTCGTATTCTTGCTCATTGATGCTTGGGCTATTGGAGCCATATTGGAAATAGCTATAAGTAGGATTTTCATTGGCATCGTAATGATTTTCCGATACTTCAAGATATTGATTCAAATCATCCCAATCATATTTTCGTTGCGCATATACCTCCCACGAGCCATCTATATTGTAGTTAATCGACACGCTATCGATCCTTCCATAACTATTGTTAATATACTTGACAATCCTTCCTACCTCATCAATTGTCCAGGTTGTGGATTCGCGCACATCAGCATTATTGGTATGAAGGTAAGCGATCAGGTTTAATTGCGCATCATAGGTAAATTGCTCTACCTCAAGATTACCGTTTACACCCGTATACTCAATTTTTGTTACCAAATTGTGCTCGTTGTAGCTGTAAACAAACTCACTGACCTGCCCATTCTGGTTAGTAATGGTCCGTCGAATTATATTTCCCGATGTTTCACTTATTGTGTACACAACGCTTTCTTCCAACTTAAGCGAGTTTTCACCTGCTATTTCAGTGATTTTACCGTTGGTATAAGACCAATAAAGTGTTAGTTCATTCCACGTTGAGCTTATCAGCACACCATCCTGATAATTATGGGTAATTTCGGTAACCACTGAACTTGAAGTCCCTCCACTTATAATATCGTAGTAGTGATAATTATACTCCCCGACTTGAGTGTATTTTGAAACAGCCAATTGCATGTCTTCATTGTACAAATGCTGCCATTGATAGGTTTCATGGTTTTCCGTTCCGATAATGGTAGAAAGGTATC
>SDBV01007342.1_pt1 | contig 15098 bp, 10 predicted proteins | sample 2277081 | NCBI WGS metagenome assembly SDBV01 (sample SAMN10402039, study PRJNA504765) | marine sediment metagenome | isolation source: marine sediment core GS10_PC15, 223 cmbsf | place: Arctic Ocean: Southern Knipovich Ridge | collected 2010
TAGTTTACACGAAGACGCTCTCTGCGTCAAGAGGTTTTTTTGAGAATTTCTAAAATTTTTTCCACCCTTGCCGAAATGCGTTCGCGTTTTGGCCTTATGCCGCGTTTTTGGCGTCCAATCCGCGGGCCTGCCCTCCCACGGGGTACTGCTGTATCAAGCAATCTACTTTGTGGGTGGGTTGACCGCCTTTAGGGAGAATTAAGAAACCATGAAAGCCGGATGCCCGGAGACGATTAAGCGGTTATACCCTTCAGTATCCCGATAAATCGGGATTCTCGCGAGTGGGGTTTTAAGTTAGTGTTGCAAGGTTACTTGCCCGCGTATAAACGGGAATTGGGGATCGTGAGCAGTGTGTTGTTCTTGCCCGGCCGTGCGTCCTCAACGTACTACAGTACGTTTCCGGGCGGCGGCAGGCAAACGCCGTGTGCTTGCGAAAGACTCCGCGCTAAAAAGGGAGGAGAGGTTAACTGCGGATTTTCGGGCGTTTCGGCTTGTTGCGGGCAGTCGGTGGCTTGTCGGCGCCGGCGGGCCGGTACGAGGGGGCAGGAAGTGCTGCGGAGCTTGAACCTGGCTGACGTGGATCGGGTTGTTGCAGAATGAGATTATTCCGGCGGGTCAGACAAATGCCGGGTGGTACTGGTATCATTATGACGGGGTCTTAGTGCCAGATAGAAGAGGAATCCAAGAAAAGAGAAGATTATGATTTGGATGAGAAACATAAGCGGGAAAGACAAGAATGTACTGCGCCCGATGAAGATACCTGCGATCCACGCCGGCATGGTTGTGAAATAAAGAAAATAATGAAAAGGTGTTCCTATGATGTTTTCGTCAACTACGGACCCCTCTGCCGGATTGACTCGGAAGAAAAGGGTGAGACTCAGGAGAATGACTCCGACAAGGGCCGAAGTGATAACATACCGGGCTGGAATCATCTTTTTGAAAGTCGGTTTCGGCATTGTCGGACTCGTATTCTCAACATGACGGTTCGAACAATTCTCATAGTAAAAACGTGTACAGTTTTTCGCAAGAATAAAAAAGAGCGAAGTTGACGAATGAAATCTGGTGCGGGGTGGGCGGCTGTGGTATCAGCTTGTGCGGCATACAGCGAAACGCAAGCCAATGCCGGCTTTTTCATTGTCCCAGCCTTCAAGAAGTGCCGAAAACAGGCCTCTCAGCGTCTGCGGTTCCGTTTTGGGGAGGCTATTGTGTGTTTTGTTTTTGGTGGTTTTGGACCCCAGGCGAGCGTCGGGATGACATCGGGGTGTGTCATTGAGTCTTCCTTTGGATGGGAAAGCCCAGTCTTAGCGGGCTGTGAAGAGTAATGGAATGGTGAAGCCGGCGGTCCTGTTGTTGAGATTGCGGGCGACGAGCTTCGCGGAGACGCCTTTGCCGCGGATGTCGATTTCGATGTCGTCGCCGATTGCCACCTCGCTGTCCAGCAGACCCATCGCCAGGGCCCGCATGCCGGATTCTTCGGTCAGTTCCAGCGTTTCGCAGGTGTCGGCGACCTTCCAGTAGGGTACCATTGTGCCGCTTGCAATATAACCGGCCGGTCGGCCCTGACGCACAACACGGGCCCCCTGCCGTGCAATGCCGCGACCGGTGACCGCAATCTGCCGGATCCGCCTGGGCAGGGCGTCGGCGGCAGAGAGATCACCCTTGTCAAGTTTCTGCAAGGCCGTGTATTGTCGCTTCAGCGCGGCCTTGCCGAGAAAATCGCCTTTGGCGTCGGCAAGACTCACGGCGAATCTTGAAGAGGGACAGGCGAAGATTGGTATCTCGCGGCGTTGCTCGTCGGCGCCTAACTCGTGGCCGTATAGCGGCAGGCCCGCCTCCAGACGGAGCGTGTCCCGCGCGCCAAGACCGGCCGGTTTTGCGCCCGCCGCCGCCAGTGTCTCCCAGATTTGCCCGGCAGCCTCCGGCGGCAGCATCAACTCGAAACACACCGGCTCTCCCGTGTATCCGGTTCTGCCTAACAATACCTCGACTCCGCAGACAGACACAATGCTGAGGCTGTTTCGCCTGGGTTCGGGCAGACCGCCGCCGGCTATCAGCGGCGAAAGTATCTCTTGGGCGGCGGGGCCCTGGAGGGAAATCATTGCCAGACGATCCGAGACGTCGGTCATCTCGACATCTTTGAAACCGGCGAGACAGTCGGCAAGGTGGGCGATATCCTTGTCGGTGTTGGCGGCATTGACCACGAGCAGATATTCATCGGCGACAAAACGGTAAAGGAAGGCATCGTCGATCGCGCCGCCGTTTTCATTGGCGAGGATCGTGTACTGGCTTAGCCCGGCGCTGAGCTTCGAGACATCGCTGGTCAACACGTATTGCAGGAACGGCAGGCTGCCTGGCCCGCGGAAGGTGATTCTGCCCATGTGAGACACATCGAAGAGGCCCGCTCGCTTGCGGGTGGCAAGGTGCTCGGCGACGATCCCGTCGGCGTAGCGCACCGGCATCAGCCACCGGGCAAAGTCGACCATTTGGCCTCCCGCGGCGATGTGTTGGTCATAGAGAACTGTTTTGTGCGCGTCTGCCATACTATCGTCCGTGATTGTCAAGACCGGACAGGGCGGCATCCGACCCGCCCTCTTGCCCGGATAGTACAGAGCAATATCCTGCGACGCAAGCTCTTCTTCCATGACTACCGGCCGGAGATGACCTGCCGGGCGGCGGTGTCCGGTATCCATGCATCGGTTCCGTTGGCCAGGCGCACATGCCACCATCCGGGTCGCTGTTCGAGCAGATCGAATTCGGTTCCGGCATGCAGGGGCCCTTTGAAACTCAGCGGATAGCCCGGCCCGTCGCCCTGCCTGGCCTCGACGGAATCGGCGAGAATTACGCCGCAGCGATCATTGATCCGGACATGCCGATCGACACCAACCGAGACGACAAGACACACCGTGGCGATTGCCACTACAATACATGCGGCAACCGTGCCCGGCAATGCAGGGCGCCACATCCGTATTGTGATCGCCAGGCATACGACGGCAAAGCCGATACATGCGGCGACAAACCTGGATTTCATCGAAAGATTATAGTGCCAGAAGAATAGTCTCTCGAAAACCTTCTTTTCCGTTGTGACTTCAATTTCATCGAGGCGCCGGCTCCGTGCAAAAGCGAGATTCTTGCGAATGTCGGCATCGGATTCGTCCAGCATCCGGGCGTTTCGGTAGTTCAGGATCGCCCTGCCGATATCACCTTTGAGCAAACAGGCATTAGCAAGGTTGTAAAAAAGCTTGCTGTTCAAAACGCCGCCGGCTGTGATTATCTTCTCGTAGCTCAGGATCGCCTGGCTGTAGAGCTTGCCGGCCGCGGCGGCATCGTCGGTAAGGGCGTTGGCCTCTCGAAACGCATCGTTTGCCTGTATGAATGTCGAATGGATATCCTGGTCGGACATCTGCTCGACGGCGGCACAGCAGACAGATATCGGCCCGCAACATACGATCAAGATCACTGCCTTGATGAGATTCATCGCTTTGTCCCCTTTTCGATGGTTCGCATCATGGCGACGACTTTCCTGACCAGAGCCGGTTCGTATTTGACTTCGGTCGGGCTGTAGGTCGAGGCTTCACACGACTCTAAAACCATCTTGTAGTCCGATGCTGTGGCGCGATCGGATGTTGCATCCACTATCAAGTCGTTGCAATCGGCGGCGGTCAGGGATTTGGCCACACGTCCGAACTTATCGGCTGTGTATTGTTTCATCGCGGCTGCCAACAGTTGCGCCGCCTCCGAATCGGGGTGCTTTGCGGTCTTCCTGACTGCCTTGCGGGCGTTTGTAAACGCGGACCTTCGGCGTCTGGCGGCGATCTTCTCCGGTGTGCTGTGCGTAAACAGCTTTGCAAGGGCGCTTAGAATGACGATCCCTAACGGTGTGCCCCACAGCAGCGCGTATCCGGGCGAGACCAGGGCGGCGACCGGAGAGAAGTACTCATCCTGCAATGCTTCAAGACCTTCGAAATGGGCGGAAATGCCCATCCTGGCAAGTTCGACGGATTTGCCGAAGCCCGTGAAATCATTTCCCTCGATATCCGACTCGGTCACAATGCGTGTGGGTGCAACCTTGAGTTTCACGGGCCTGGTTTTGACCGTTGCGTACCTGCCCTTTGACGCGTCGAAATAACTCAGGCCGATTGGCGGAATCTCGGCGACCTTTTCATTTTTGGCGCGGATTGTCTGCGTAAAGACCTTGAATCCGTTTTCGATCACCGGCGAGGCTTGTTCGGTGGAGACCTTGAAGTTCTCGGCGATCGCGGTGATCGCCGTCAGGTCGGGCGTTTGTACAGGTTTCAGGTACCGGCTTCCGCCTACCTTGATCTTCAGCGTGATAGGATCGCCGACGTTTACCTGGGTGGGCGCCGCCGAAGCTGCAATCGTGTACTGTCCCACCAGACCGGAGAAATCCTTTGGTTTGCCTTCGGTCGGCACGGGCAGAACTTCCAGTATCGCCGGTTTTGAACGCGCCACAAAACGCTTGTATTGGCGCCGGGCGGCAAAGAAGTCGTCAAACACACTGTTTCGCCGCCGCCTGGACTGACCCACCGCGATGTCGGCGGAGATCGTGGCAGGCTTGATCTCAATGCTGCCGGACTGTCTGGGGATAAGAACCTTGTTGAAGAACACTTCCACTGAATCGACGCCGTTGTGCTTGCCCTTACGCTGGAACAACGTAACCGGCAGGCCGTTTACCTTGTGGGTGTTTCGATTGCGACTCTGCAGCGACTTGTCGGTGTCCTCCACGTAAAACAACCCGCTGCTGAGTGCCGGCACATTGAACTGGAAATTGCCCACGGAACCTGCTTCACTCGCCTGGATATACCATTTGACCGTCATCACCAGGGGCTGGCCGACATAACAGCGCGTCTCGGAGAAATCGAGCTGGATGTTCATCTTCTCCGTCTTGCCCGGCTCTGCGATCCGTACGTTGACGGCGTTGGTCTTGTAGACCTTGCCGGCGAGTGTTACACTGACCGGCGGGAGCTTCAAGGCGCCGGCCTTGCCGGCAGTGAGTTGATAGGACATCACGTAGCGCTTGCTGATATTCTGCGTGCGGCGACCGTTGATGATGATCGTCGAACTCTGGGACAGGTCCCTATCGCCCGTTTTTTCGGGACTGTATTTTGCCAGAGGAGAGATATCCACCTGGCCCGGCTGGTTACCTCCGTCGATTACGACATGATAGGCAAACTGCTCGCCCACATATATCGGTTTTGACGTATCTATCTGGGCTGTGACGCGCACCTGGGCCCGAGCCCGGCCTGCAACGACCGCTAAGGTGCAAAACATCGACAAAACTATGATTCTGAGCAACTTCAACTTACCAATCCTTTTCTACCTTCCGACGAGCTTTGATCATAATCTGGCGCTTCTTTCGGTCCTTCTGTTCCTTGTCGAGGATTTCCTCGGCTTCGGCCTGAATCGCCGCAGCCTGTTTGTCGCCCTCATCGCCCTCCTGGGCCTGTTCGCTTTCCTGCGGCTGGGGTTGTTCCTGCTGATCCTGCTGGTTCTGCTCCTGTTGCTGCTGGTCTTGCTGTTGCTTATCCTGCTGTTGGTCCTGTGAGAGTTTCTCAATCGCTTTTTCGATTTGCTCGGATGCCTTGTCCTGGGATTCTTTTGCGTCTTCGCCTTTTGACCCGGTTAACTGTTCGGCGGCTTTTTGCTGCTCGTCGGTTGCCTTCTGCAACTCCGATGCCGCCTCCTGCATCTGCTGCGGCGGCTGACCGTCTTCCGATTGCTGCATCTGCTGCATGGCCCGAGCGGTTTTCTCTTTCAACTCCGACTGTTTCCCGGCAAGGTCCTGATTCTTCTGCTGAGCGGCCTGTGGCGACTGTTTGCCCTGCTGTTGTTCCTGGTTGTTCTTGTCTGTTTGTTCGGCAAGGTCTTTCTGTTCCTGGAGCAGTTCTTCGAGTTGCTCCTTCATCTGCTCCTGCTTTTGTTGCTGCTGTTTTTGCTTTTCGATCTGCTGCTGGAGTTTCTTTATGACAAGTCGGCCCACCTCGATATTTCGTGCGGCCGCCTTATGCTCCGGGTCCATATCCACAACGTCGCGCCACTGGGCGATACCTCGCCCGATATCTTCAATCGCCTTGTCGGGTTCGGCTGTCTGCACGTCCAGACTCTGCTTGAAGAAACTGTTGCCAAGATTGTATTTTGCCTTTGCCGTCAGCGCAGCGTCCTTGCTCGCCGACGCGGCCTGCCTGTACAACTCTATAGCCCGGGCGAAATCGTCCTGCCGAAAGGCGGTGTTTGCCTTGTTGTACTTGACCTGCGCCGAATCGGGTCTCTTCTCGAGCGCTTCGTCATATTTTGATTGTGCTTCGTCGAGTTTTCGCGAGGCATAGAGCACATTGCCCTCATCGACCAGTTTTTTGGCCGATTTGGCATATGCCTGCGTCATGGGCAAAATAACCAGCAGAACAAGAACCATCAGGCTACACTTTTTTGCGTTCACTTATCAATGCCTCACAGAAAATCAGAACAATCCCCATCGCCAGGAATAGCTGGAACATTTCATCATATTGCATCATCCGGGCGGATTCAAGCTCGCGTTTCCTCTCGGAAGCAATCAGCCATTCATATATCTCGTCAAGATCAAAGGTTCCCGTTACGACCGGCACATATCTGCCCCCCGGCGTGGCAAGGGCAACCTTCCTCAGCGTATCGCCGTCAAGCCTGGACCTGACGGGCTTGCCGTCATATTCCAGATAAGTCTGGCGACCATCGGGACCCGTTATCGGAATGAGCGAACCTTCTTTTTCATCCCCCAATCCAATGGCAATGATCCTAATGCCGTCTGCTCCGGCTGCCTCTGCGGCGGCAACGGGAAAACTGTCATGATCATCGCCATCGGTAATCAGAATAATGTCCCTGTACTCGCGTATCTGATCGTCGAAAACCTTCTTCGTTGCATCGCGAATCGCATCGCCCACGCGTGTACCGCCGAGCGTGGTGCTCTCGGTGGTGATATTGTTCAGGACCATGCGAACAAAGGAGTAGTCGTTGGTCAGCGGGCACCTCACGGTCGAGTCGCCCGCAAAGGTAACTATTGCGATCCTGTCGCCCCGGAGCCCGGTCATCATGTCTTTAATGGCAATCGTAGCCCGCTGGAGGCGATTCGGCTTGATGTCCTCGGCTAACATGGACCGCGACACGTCAAGGAGAATGACCACATCTCTGCCCTTGCGTTTGATGTCTTTGGGGCGCTGGTTCCATATGGGTCTGCTCAATGCGATTACGATGAGGACAAAGGCCGTCATCAGCATGATCGCCTTGAAGACCTGGCGCGACAGGCTCACCGATGAATTTATTCTCTCGAGGATTTCGACACCTGCAAGAATCTTCAGGGCCCTGCGCTTACGCTGGAAATTCCAGATGCAGGCAGGCAACAGCGCCACCGGCAACGCAAACAAAAGCCACAAAGCATCATAGTTTCCCAAATCCATACAGCGAACCTCTTATTATGGTATCTTTCGAAAGACCGTGCAGCCGGCTATAATTTCAAACATCAGCAACGCTAATGCGCCCATCGCCGGGAGGCCAAACTGCTCGGCGTAGTCAACATACTCCACGCTCTTGACCTCGGTCTTTTCCATTGTATCGATCTTCTCATAAACCCGGCGCAATGTCTCGCCGTCGGCTGCCTTACCGTAAAACCCTCCCGTCTCGTCGGCGATGGTCTTGAGCAGCCGCTCGTCGAGGTTTTGCCTCATCGGTATCCTGATGCCGCCCCTCGTGGTAAAGGCCCGGCCGCCGCCGATGCCGACTGTGTATATCTTAATGCCCCACTCTTTTGCGAGTTTCGCCGCCTCCAGGGGCGTATGGTCGCCGGCGTTGTTGATGCCGTCGGTCAAAAGCACGATTACCTTGCTCTTGATCGTAAAGTCCGGCTCGTCGGCCTTGTCGTCATCAGAGGCGCCCATCAGCCTGGCGTTGTTTTCCATAATCTGTTGCTCGGCTGTTTTGAGTCTGGCGGCGGCAAGAGCGATTGCATCACCGATCGCCGTGCCGTCCTCCGGGCGAACCTTGACGATCTCGGTTTGCTCCAGAAAATCAAGCAGCACCTCATGGCCGTGCACCAGCGGGCAGAGCGTATCGGCATACCTGGCGAAACTGACCAGACCCAACAGGTCGCCGGTCCTTCCGTCCAGATCGTCGTCATTGCCCTTGACAAACTCGGCGACCACTCGCTTTACGACCTCGAGACGATTCAGCGGTTCGCCCTCATAGCTCATCTGCTCGGCCATGCTGCCGGAACGATCCACCACAATCTCCATTGCCACACCTTCGATCGATATGTGGGAAATGCTCGTCCCCTTCCGAGGCCGGGCCAGGGCGATTATCAACAGCCCAAGACACAGAAGCCTCGAAACAAAAAGCACCGGTCTGAGGCGTCGACGCCACGACCTGCCGCAATCCTTCAGCGCATCGACCGATGAAAACCTCACACTCGCGCTCGTCGGTCTTCGCCTGCCGAGCAGCACAAGCAAAGGCAGCATCAAGAGCAACAATAATGTCCACATCGATTGCAGCATCTATTCAGCCACCGCCTCCACTGCTGTCGGTTCGGTAATCTCGACTGTGCATTCGTCGGACATGGTTTTATCGACGAATTCTTCAACCATCTTCAGCGTCCGCGTGATCTGGTCGGCGCTGGGTTCATACCGGGCAAACTTGACAAGGTCGCAGTGCTCCAGGAATAGCTTCAGGTCGTTTCGATATTCTGCGGCAAGGGCCTCGGTATCTTTTAGTTCGATAAGGAACTCTTCGGTTGTCCGCTCCGGGGCGCGCAATTTGAAACGATGTTCGATATAATGCCGCAGACAATCGCTGAGGCGCTCGTAGAACTCCTTTATTCGCCCCGCCTCGATGAGCTTGTCTTCGGCGAGTTTTCGCAGTATCTCGTACGCTATTTCATGAGCGGGTCTGAATATCCGCGCGATTGCAGTGTCCTCCTTCGGTCGCAGTCGATACCATAAAACGGCCGCAGCAGCCAATACGATAACTGTCGCGGCGACGATCCACCAGATGAGGCGGCTTGGGCGAATCGGCACTACATCTTCGATGTCCTCGATAACCAGGTCGGTGCCCAATTCCTCCAGCAGCGAAGTAACTTCTATCTCAATCGCCTCGGTGATGAGTTGCTCCCGGGCGTCTTCGCCCTGCGAATCCGGCCAGAACTCAAACAGCAGGCCTCCGACGGATGCACGCGGCGGGGTCAGCGGCTCAAGCCGATAGCGATGCGTCCGGACGATCTTATTGTCCCGGTCGAGTTTCTCGCCCAGGCTTCGCCAGTCCCGAATCGCAAGTCGCGTCAGCGTCTCGCTTACATCGGGCATCCGGACCTCGTAACCCGGCTCGGTTGTCGCTTCAATCTGAAGTATGACAAGATCGGAGATTTCGACCTCGTCGGTGCTGAGCTTCAGCTTCACCGAAAGTGCACCCTCGGTATATGCCTTTTCAATCGCAAACTCGGCATCGGCGCCGGTCTGCGGCCTGTCCCTGCTGCAACCGGCGCACAGGGTTAGAGCGACACTCAGTGTCATCAGTACAAGTTTGATCAGGCTTTTTCTATTTGCCGTGGGCATTTTTCCTTCACCGGTTCAATATCGTCGATGACGCATATGGAAGAATTTGATTAAATCGTTGATATACGGTTTGTCGGTGCGGATGTTAATGCAGTCGACGCTTATGGATCGCAGGGTCTCGGCAAGTTGGTCCGCTCTGCCTTTACTCCGGGCCCCGAACTGCCTGCGAAATCGACCGCTGGATGTGTCGACAACCATCACCTCGCCGGTCTCGGCGTCGACAAACTCGACAAGGCCCACCGCGGGCATTTCAATCTCGACCGGGTCCTGCACCGCCACGGCCACCACGTCATGCCGCCGGTTGATCAGTGAAAGCTGGCGGGTGAAATCCGTCGTGATAAAATCGGAAACCAGAAAGACCGTCGCCTTCTTCCTGATCACCCTCCCTAAATAATCCAGAGCCAACGGAATATCGGTTTTCTTCTGCGGCATCTTGAAATACAGTAATTCGCGTATCAGCCGCAAGACATGACTGCTGCCCTTCTTGGGTGGGATGAACAGTTCGATTTCGTCCGTGAAAATAATCAGCCCCACCTTGTCGTTGTTCCTGACCGCCGCAAACGCCAATACCGCACAAAACTCGGCGGCCAGTTCGTTCTTCAGTCTGTTCACCGTTCCGAACTCACCCGACGCGCTCAAATCCACCACCAGCATGACCGTCATCTCGCGCTCTTCGACAAAGCGCTTGACGTAGGGCTTGCCCGCACGCGCCGTTACGTTCCAGTCAATCGTACGAACATCGTCTCCGGGCGTATACTCGCGGACCTCCTCAAACTGCATACCCCGCCCCTTGAACACACTTTCATACTGGCCCGCAAAATTCGCACTGACCATGTGAGAGGTGTATATCTGAATCTGTCGTATTTTCTTTATTAATTCAGCGTCTATCATCGGCAACTACAAACTACGGCACTTCAATGTTATCAAAAATCTCCTGGATAATATCTTCGCTCGTCTTTTCTTCGGCTTCGGCTTCGTAGCTTACGATCACCCGGTGCCTCAGGACATCCATCCCGATGGTCTTGACATCCTGCGGCGTGACATAGCCCCTGCCCTCAATAAAGGCGATCGCCTTGGCGGCAACGGCGAGATAAATCGAAGCCCTCGGAGAGGCGCCGTAATTAATATAATTACTCAGCTCCAGGCCGTACTTTTCCGGCTCGCGCGTTGCAAAGACAATGTCCACGATATAATCCTTGATCTTGTCGTCAATGTATATCGCATCCACGACCTCTCTGACCGCCACAATTTCTTCGGGCTCGATCACACCGTCAACATCGATCTTTATATTTGTCGCCGCCATACGATCGAGAATCTTGCGCTCTTCGTCCCTGTCCGGGTAGTCCACCTTGATCTTGAGCATGAACCGGTCCAACTGCGCCTCGGGCAAAGGATATGTTCCTTCCTGCTCAATGGGGTTCTGGGTGGCAAGCACAAGAAATGGCGCCGGAACCGGAAAACTCTCGTCGCCGATAGTGACCTGTCTTTCCTGCATCGCCTCGAGAAGCGCACTTTGCACCTTGGCCGGCGCCCGGTTGATTTCGTCGGCTAAAATGAGGTTGGCAAAAATCGGGCCTTTGCGAGTGTAGAACTCGCCGTCCGACTGGCGATAAATCTGCGTTCCCGTCAGGTCCGCCGGCAGCAGATCCGGCGTAAACTGTATGCGATTGAAATCCGCCTTGATCACCCGGGCCAGAACCGTCACCGCCATGGTCTTGGCAAGACCCGGCACACCCTCCAGCAGGATGTGGCCGTTTGACAAAAGAGCAACCAGCATCCGCTCGACCATGTAACGCTGGCCCACTATTACCTTGTCGAATTCATGCAAAATGGAACGTACAAACTCGCCTTTTGCTGCGACAAGCTCGCCGATCCGCGTGATATCGTCGGCCATAGCACATTGCCTCCCTAAAAAAACTCTCATTCACCTTGTTATTTTGCCTAAAACCCCGGTTATTCGCATCCAACCGGCCCGGATTTGTGCCAGAATATCAAATCTACCCGGAACATTCAAGCTTTCCGCCCGTTCCAGATTCCCAAGCACACTTTTACGGCATAATACCCGTGCATGTTCGCGCACCCGCAGCGAAGGCCCCGCCTCCCCATCCCCCGTGTCATTCCCGCGAAAGCGGGAATCCAGAATAAGAAGACAAAGCGAAGCGCTTCAAATTCACTTAGCCCCCGCACGGAAGTGCGGCGGGTCATTAACCGCAAGACTACATTTTACGCACCTGACATTCTTCAATGGATTACTGTTTGGCTATCTGTTCTTGTCTTGTTGACATGGTGAATCCTTTCAAACGAGATCGGGTAACTTCCCCCCTGACCTATAGGGGTTTTCCGGCTTTTTGTTGAGATTCCCACATTTTTGATTGTGTCTCTGTCGGAAACAGGCTATGCTACAGATAGTAATCCAGTGAGCCATATTGAATTTCCATCGCACGGAAAGGTGGGGGGGCGGCGGCTCCATGCGGGGTCGCGCCCCTTCCATTATTCTTGCACTTGGCATACGTCGCCGCCCCTACTTTGCCCGTAGAACCTCTAAACTACCTTCGGACTGTTGCCGGATTGAAACGCTTACAGGGATTGATTGTCAGGGCCGATCTCGAATTGACTGGGCCTGTGGGACGGGGTATAATCGACCCATGATGCCAGACAAAGACAGCAGGGATATGGCATTGTATCGAAACTAATATCAGATAGGAGTGCCAAATGGAAACCGAGGCCGAACAGCATGGAATTTGAACGCTGGTTCAGAAGACTTGTGTCTGTTTTGAGCATCCTTGCCGGGTTGGCGTTGTGGCTGATTTGTATTACTGCTTTCGCGGTTGGCGTGGCAGGCTGGGCACTTGTTTGGCTTTTATTCTTACCGCTGCGATGCTGCGTTCGCAGTTTACGCAGTGACCCAAAGAAAGAACTTCATAAAGGTTTCATACCGGACAAGGACGTAAAGGCAGAGAAAGACAGAATCGCCAGGTTGCTCGATGAAGCGCGAATTCTCGTCGGCGTTAAGGGCATATATGTTACGATTACAGACTTAAACGAAGATACCAAATCTGCAGGCTTGACGAAAGAGCAATTGAAAACGGATGTTGAGTTGAAATTGCGTCTTGCCGCGATTGAAGTCAACTCACAGCCAGAGTGGCGGTCATCGAAGCATGAAGGACTATTTGTTGTAACCATCGCCACCGATACTGACGATGACAGTCCGTCCATAGCCTATACTGTTGCTGTGGAGTTATCACAACTCAGCAAGTTGCCAAGGAGACCATACGCAAGGGTATTTGCTCCAACCTGGGGCACAGGTACGGTGGGCACGTGCCCTAAGAACGAATTCCCCCAGGAAGCCCGAAAGCATGTCAAAGACCTCGTGGATAAATTCATCAACGACTACCTAACAGCCAACCCGAAGGAATAACCAAACGGGCATCCGTGCCCCCCTTTCCCTTCCTTAGAGTGCGATGGCTCGTTATCCCTTTCGCCTCAACATCAAACCGCCCAAGCCGAGAAGTAAGAGCGTGGCCGGTTCGGGGACAGAGACCCCTCTTAATATTCCCCCCAGAGGCGCCGGCGATTCGAACTCCTGACCACAAAAAAGCCCGGCGTTGCCACCGGCCTTGGTAGTTGAAATTGTGTTCTCAAGCCTCACTTAGCCTGGACAAGTCTCCGGTGCCTTACATCACGGGCAGGTTCCCCAGATGGGCCGTGAATCAGGCAGTATCCAACTGGTGGCGCTAGTATCGAACCTGGGCGGCTCAGAAGGAATCAGTGTGACGCACCATCCGGACAGGTCCTGGTTGAATGAGTCCGCATAGGGGAACATCGAATCCATGTCGGTGACGCTGGAGGTATCCCAGTTGCCTATGTCCTGATTGAACGCTGACGCTCCGTAGAACATGCTGTTCATGCAGTCAACATTGGAGGTATCCCAGCGGCTTATGTCCTGATTGAACGCTGACGCTCCGTAGAACATCCAGTGCATGTCGATAACGCTGGAGGTATCCCAGCGGCCTATGTCCTGATTGAACGCTGACGCTCCGTAGAACATCCAGATCATTTCGGCAACGCTGGAGGTATCCCAACCGCCGATGTCCTGGTTGAACGAGCCCGCATAGTGGAACATATGGCGCATGTCGGCAACTTTGGAGGTATCCCAACCGCCGATGTCCTGGTTGAACGACGACGCATTGTTGAACATCCTGTACATGTTAGTGACGTTAGAGGTATCCCAGCCGCCGATGTTTCCGTTAAATGACGACGCTTCGGCGAACATATAGCTCATATTGGTGACGGCTTCAATTCCGTCGGAAGTAGGCGGCAGTGAAACGAGGTTCGAACACTCATAGAACGCACAGTACATGCTGGTAAAGCCCAGTTGCCCCCAGCTATCGACGCTCACCAGCTTTGCTCGCTCGGAAAGCGCACCGCCGTTGGCATCGCTGTTGTATGCCTCCGCGCTGCCGATAACAGAGACAGTGTAGATCCCGTCAGCACCGTAGTCGTGCTGATGCGGTCCCTCGCTGGTTACGGTTTCAAAAGTGCCGTCCCCCCAGTAGATAGTAGCGTCCACCTCGCCGGCTAGCGCCAGGGCAATCGTCGTGCCGTAGGCAATGCTCATGTCCCAGGTCGTTACGAAGGCAGGGCAGGTTCCCCATATGGGCCGTGAATCCGGCAGTGTCCAACTGCTGGCGCCGGTATCGAAGTCGTACGGCTCAAAAGCAATATTTGCGACGCACCATCCGGACAGGTCCTGGTTGAACGACGACGCACCATAGAACATAGCGCTCATGTCGGTGACGCTGGATGTATCCCAGCCGCCTATGTCTTGGTTGAACGACCACGCACCTTGGAACATCCCGAACATGTCGCCGACGGCTTCAATCCCGTACGAAGTACCCGGCACTGAAACGAGGTTCGAACACTCAGCGAACGCGCTGTGCATGCTGGTAAAGCCCAATAGCCCCCAGCTATCGACGCTTATCAGCTTTGCGCGCTCGGTAACCGCGCCGCCGTTGTCATAGCTGTTGTATGCCCCTGCGCTGCCGTAGACCGAGACGGTGTAAGTCCCGTCAACGCCGTAGTCGTGCACATGAGGGCCACCAGTTGTTACGGTTTCAACATCGCCATCTCCCCAGTAGATAGTAGCGTTCACGTCACCTGCAAGCGCCAGGGTGACCGTCGTTGTGCCGCCGCCGGATTCGTCGTTGTCGAGGCTCGTGTCCCAGGTCATTACGAAGGGAGAAGAAGGAGGAAGGCAGGTTCCCCAGACAGGCCGTGAATCAGGCAGTGTCCAACTGGTGGCGCCGGTATCGAAATCAGCCGGCTCCGAAGAAATCCGCCACACGCACCATCCGGACAGGTTCTGGTTGAATGACGAGGCATCGCCGAACATCCCTGTCATGTAGCGGACGCTGGAGGTATCCCAGCGGCCTATGTCCTGGTTGAACACCGACGCATTGCCGAACATAGCGCTCATGTCGGTGACGCTGGAGGTATCCCAGTCGCCTATGT
>SDBV01007343.1_pt1 | contig 15097 bp, 11 predicted proteins | sample 2277081 | NCBI WGS metagenome assembly SDBV01 (sample SAMN10402039, study PRJNA504765) | marine sediment metagenome | isolation source: marine sediment core GS10_PC15, 223 cmbsf | place: Arctic Ocean: Southern Knipovich Ridge | collected 2010
GTGCAGGTACCAGACGGTCTCTTCGGGGATGTTCGCGTACCAGATGAGCATGTATTGCGAATACGCGATGTAGGCCCAGAAGACGATGAAGGCAAAGACCAGCTTGCCCACGTCGTGATAGTGTTCAATCGTGATCACGCGCCGCAGCCGGCCGCTGCGCTGCACGAGAAACGTGACCAGGGCCAGCAAGGCAAAGAACCCGACGGCGGCGCCGGCGAAGTAGTAGACCCCGAAGATCGTGCTGAACCAATGCGGATCGAGCGACATCAGCAGGTCGAACGACGCGAAGGTCAGCGTGAAGGCAAACGCCACCATGGCCGGCCCGCTGACGTTCTGCATGCGCAGCGTGAGCGCCACGTCCCCCGTTTCGTCCTGCCGCACGGACGTCTTCAGGAAGAACCGCGCCAATACAATCCACACGGCGAAATACACGACGACGCGGAGGACGAAGAACGGCACATTCAGGTACGGCTGTTTCCATTGGAGCAGGTGATCGTCGGCCACCGCCTCCCCGTGCGACCAGGGGTAGAGTTGGTGCACGCCGATCAGGACCGGGAGAGACGGCACGGCCAGCAGCGGCAGCGTGCCGGCGATGCCCTCGGCCAGCCGCCGCAGTACGACGCTCCATCCGGCCCGCGTGACGTGCTGCAAAATCACGAAGAACAGGGCGCCCAGCGCCAGGCTGAGGAAGTAGGCGAAGTTCACCAGGTACGCGTGCAGGAAACGCGGCAGGCCCCCGGCGGTGAACAGGCCGAGCAGCAGGCCGAGAATCAATCCGACCGCGCCCAGTGTCCCGCCAATCCGCATGAGACGCGGGCCCAGGCCGTCCAGGCGGCGGGATTCGCGCGAGATGTCTAACGGGTGTTGCACGCTACTGCCTCAGGTTGCTCGCTGGCGGTCGCGGCTCGGAACACTCCGCTCGCTGACGGTCGCGGTTCGGAATACTCGGGCTCATTGCTCCAGTTCCTTGCGGGCCTCGGGCGGCACATCCTCAAACGTCGCATGCGCGGCGCGCTGCAGCGCCCGCACGTATGCGACGATGGCCCAGCGGTCCGCGATCGAGATCTGCGGGCCATAGGCGGGCATCGTGCGGACACCATTGCTGATGAAGGAAAAGACCTCGCCGACCGCGCGCCGGCGCACGTCGTCCTGATGGAATGACGTCGGCGGCACCCAGGTTCCTTCGGCCAGGGCGTCGGCGCGCTGCGAGATCGGTCCGTCGCCGTAGCCGGTCGGGCCATGGCAGGGCGCACAGAAGATCATGAACCGCTCCCGGCCACGTTCCAGCAAAGGTCGGTCAAGAGGCCTGGGGAACGTCGTCGCCCAGGCGTCGCCGACCCGGCCTTCGTTCCAGTGTGCATCCGCGCGCAGCTCGCCGCGCGCCACCGTATTGGCGACCGGCGACCGCATGGCCCGGCCGTCCGCGAATAACGCGCTGGCCTGCTGGGCCTTCAGCTTCGGCTGGTTGTCCATGTCGGGGATCAAGTGGACGCGCGCGCGGCGGCCCTTCGTCGTGCGGGCCCGCGCGATCAGCAGCGGCGGTACGGCGGCCAGGGCCACGGCGAACAACGCGATCCAGACTGCCCATCTGCGCAGCACGTCAGTCCTCCACCGTTTCCACGGCACCGCCGCCAAGAGCTGCGAGAAAGGCCTTGGTCTCGGTAACGTCGAACTTCGGATCGTCCGCCTCGACGCTGATGAAGAACCGATCCGCCGTCGTGCGCCGGAAGGCCCGCCGGGAAAACAGGGCGTGATACCAAGCCGGGAGCCCGTTCAGCACGATCATCCCGGCGAACGCCGTCACGGCGGCGAAGAGGATGGTGAGCTCGAAAATCACGGGGATGTTGGCGGGCAGCGAGAAGAACGGCTTGCCGCTGATCAGCATCTTGTAGTCAAACGCGTTGGTGAAGTACTGCAAGCCGAGCCCCACCAGGGCTCCGGCCAGGCCCGCGCCAAAGACCAGCCACGGCAGCCGGGTCGGCCGCAGGCCCATCGCGTCGTTCAGCCCGTGCACGGGGAACGGCGTATACGCATCCCAGCGGGTATAGCCGGCGTCGCGCACCCGCCGAGCCGCGGCCAGGAGTGCCGCGGGCGCATCAAACTCGACCAGGTAGCCCCAGAGGCGCTGGCCGGTGCCGGCGGGCGGGCCGCTGGTTGTGATGGCGCGGCTCACGAGGTTTCCTCCAAGGCGTCATCATGGTGCTCGTCGTGCAGGTGCGGCGCGTCACCCCAGTAGTCGCCCAGGCCGCGATGGTGGTCGTGCACGAGGCCGGCCTGGGGCATCACGCTCTTGACCTCGGCCATGGCGACCATCGGCAGGAAGCGGACGAAGAGCAGGAAGAGGGTGAGGAACAACCCGAAGCTGCCGACGAAGGTGAGGATGTCCACCAGGGTCGGCGAGTAGTAGCCCCAGCTCGACGGCAGGAAGTCGGCGCTGAGCGACGTCACCGTGATCACGAACCGCTCGAACCACATGCCGACGTTCACCAGGATGCACAAGCCCATGAGAGCCCACAGGTTGGTGCGCACCTTCTTGAACCAGAACAACTGCGGGACGACGACGTTGCAGGTGACCATGATCCAATAGGCCCAGGCATACGGCCCCAGGGCGCGGCTGACGAAGGCGAACGCCTCGTAGCGGTTGCCGCCATACCAGGCGATGAAGAACTCGACGGCGTAGGAGTAACCGACCATCGACCCGGTCACGAGGATGATCTTGGCGACGTTCTCCAGGTGGCGCATGGTGATGAAGTCTCTCAGCCCGAAGAACTGCCGGGCCGGGATCGCGAGTGTCATCACCATGGCAAAGCCGCTGAAGATGGCGCCGGCGACGAAGTACGGCGGGAAGATGGTCGTGTGCCAGCCGGGGACCTGGGCCACGGCAAAGTCGAAGCTGACGACCGAGTGCACGCTGAGCACCAGTGGTGTCGCGAGGGCCGCCAGCAACAGGTACGCCTTCTCGTAGCGCAGCCACTGGCGATTCGAGCCGCGCCAGCCGAGGGCGAAAAGGCCGTACAGGATGGCGCGGACCTTCGTCCTGGCCCGGTCGCGCAACGTGGCCAGGTCCGGGATCATGCCCATGTACCAGAACATGAGCGAGACCAGGGCGTAGGTGCTGACGGCGAACACGTCCCACAGCAGCGGGCTGCGGAAGTTCGGCCACAGTTGCATCTGGTTCGGGATCGGCGCCAACCAGTACGTAACCCAGATGCGCCCGACGTGGATGGCGGGAAACAGGCCCGCACAGACGACCGCGAAGATGGTCATGGCCTCGGCAAAGCGGTTGATGCTGGTCCGCCATTTTTGCCGGAACAGGAAGAGGATCGCGGAAATCAGCGTCCCGGCGTGCCCGATGCCGACCCAGAAGACGAAGTTGACGATCGCCCAGCCCCAGCCGACGGGGTTGTTGAGGCCCCAGACGCCGACGCCGGTGACGATCAGGTACAACACCATCACGCCCAGCATGGCCGTGGCCGAGGCGGCGATGGTGAACGCGATGTACCAGGCCCGCGGGGGCTTGGGGCGCTCGGCGAGGCCGCACACTTTCTCGGTGACCGACGTGAAGTCGTTGTCGCCGAGGACCAGCGGCGCTCGCCGGGTTGGATCTTCGATCGTGTTGTCCGCGGTCAATGTGGTCATGGTGTTATGCTGGCGGCGGCGGCTCCGTGATTGCGGATTGCGGATTGCGGATTGCGGATTGGGATCGGCGCCGTGAGGTCTTGATCGACGCGACTACGATTGACAGGATCTCGTTCGCCTCCGTCAGCAGATCGCGAAGTCTTCGCTCCTCCACAATCCCGCTTTCAATCAGTATCTCAATCCAGTAGATTGCTTCGTCGCATTCCTCCTCGACGATGCCCATTTTCGCCGCGAACTCGCGCCTTGATCTGGCCCGGCACGCCGCGCGGTAATTCGCGCCTACCGAGGTTCCGCACCGCAGCAATTGCCTTCCAACGATCGCGGCGCTGCCAGATCGTGGGAGCGCGTCGATCAGCCGCACCACGCGGATGGCGAAGGCCTTGGTCCTGTGCTTCAGATCATCAGGCGTCATAACGGTCACCGCTCTCCAACTCAATCCGCAATCCGCAATCGTCAATCCGCAATTCGTGGGTTCCGGAGTTTCGCTAAATACTTGGTGCGCGGCTTGATGTTCAATTCCGCCAACATCGCATACGCGCGGTCGCGCGCGTGAAGCTGTGCGACGCGGCTGTCCGGGTCGCTCAGATCGCCGAAGACAATCGCCTGCGCCGGGCAGGCCTGCGCGCAAGCCGGCGTGATTTCGCCGTCTTTGATCGGCCGCCCGTCGTTCTTCGCCGCGATCTTGACGGTGTTGATCCGCTGGATGCAGAACGTGCACTTTTCCATCACGCCGCGGCTGCGGACGGTCACCTCCGGGTTAAACGCAAGCTGGCGCACGTCGGTCAGGTGCTTCCAGTTGTTGAACCAGTTGAACCGGCGGACTTTGTAGGGGCAGTTGTTCGAGCAATAGCGCGTGCCGACACAGCGGTTGTACACCATGTCGTTGAGGCCTTCCTGGCTGTGCACGGTCGCCGCCACGGGGCACACCTGCTCGCACGGGGCCAGCTCGCAATGGTGGCACGCGACGGGCTGGTGCACGACCTGCGGCGCGTCCGGCGCGCCCTTGAAGTAGCGATCCACGCGGAGCCAGTGCATCTCCCGCCCACGTCGGACTTCGTCCTTCCCCACCACCGGCACGTTGTTTTCCGCCTGGCAGGCGACGACACACGCTCCGCAGCCAGTGCACTTGTTCAGGTCGATCGCCATCGCCCAGCGGCGCTGGCCGGGGAACTCATGTTCCTGCCACAGTGACACCAGTGGCAAATGGTGCACGGCGTGCCGCGCGAACTCGGGGTCGGCGAGGTACTCCGTGAGCGGGGCCTCGCGCACCAGCTCGCCGACGCGCTCCCGCGTTTCACGCCGCCCCACCGCCGAGTCAATGGCCTGATGGTCCTGGGTGGTGGCCAACTCGTACCGCCGGCCGGTTTTCGTGAGGCTGGCGCCGCGCGCGATGTGCAAGGCGTCCGTCGTGCGCAGGGTGTACGCGTTGAAGCCGACGCCGTCGCCGACGCGGCCGGCGTGCTCACGTCCAAAACCCAGCGCGACGGCGATAGAACGGTCGTGCTGGCCTGGCTGGACGAGAACGGGGATATCGAGCCGGCGCCCCCTCACTTCCAACGTCACGACGTCGCCGGTGTTCAGCCCCAATCGTTCGGCGGTTCGCGGCGAGATCAGCGCGGCGTTGTCCCAGGTCAGCTTTGTGAGCGGGTCGGGCATCTCCTGTAGCCAGCCGTTGTTGGCGAATCGGCCGTCATGCAGGCGGCTGTCGCGTAGAAAGACGAGCTCGAACTCGGCGGCGCCGAATCGAGCGTATTGCGTCGCCAAACCCGTCACCGTCTCCACCCACGTGCCGCCGCGCGGCGCAGGGCGCTCGACGGGCCACTGGCTGTCCGAGACGACGCCATCGTGCAGCACACGCCGCCAGAAGCCCTCAAAGTCGTCGCTCGGGTATTGCTGCTGCAGCACCTGGCGCAGGATGTCGTAGCCACTGGTGGTCTCTTCGCCGAGCACCAGCGCGAGCAGCTCGATCGCCGACTTGCCGCCGTACAGCGGCTCGATCAGCGGCTGGACGACACTGATGGTGCCGTCGTATGCCCGTGCATCGCCCCAGGTCTCGAGGTAATGCGCGCGGGGCAGTCGCCACGTGCAGAGACGCGACGTCTCATTCTCGTGCAGCGTCAAGTGGATGCTGGTCTGGACACCGGCGAGCAGCTTTCCGAACTCGAGCTCAGCCGGCGCGTCATAGGCTGGGTTTCCCCCGAGAATGAGGAGCGTGTCGATCTTGCCCGCTCCCAGATCAGCGGCGAGCACTTTGAGGCGTCCAGCGCTTGGCGGACGGATGTGCTCCTCAGGCTCGGGCGCGTAGTGCACAGTCTGGCCGGTGTTTCCCAGCGCTACGTTCAGGGCGTGCGCCAGGGCATGGACCTCGACCGGCTGACGCCATCCGACCGCGATCACAGACCGCCCCCCGTGCGCAAGCAGCTCCTGGGCCAACGCCGCGGTCGCGCGTGCCCCCAGGACTTCGCCGACGCCGGACAGCTCGAAGCCGTCGCGAAGCTGGCGCAGCGAATCCGGGACTGTCAGCCCGGCGTCAATCAGGGCGTTGGTCAATTCACACAGAGCCGCAGGAATCGCGCTGCCGGGAACCACAAAACGCTCGTCCGCCATGCCGCCGGTGATCGTGTACGTGCTCTCGGCCACATAAAGCCGATTCATCGGGCCGCCGGTATCGCGGCGACGGCCGTCACGGTCCACATCGCGGCCGGCCACGAAATCACGGGTGTGCTTTAGTGCGGCGGGGTGGTCGCCGAGCAGATCGGCATCGAAGCACACGATGACGTCGGCCCGGTCGAGCGCATAGAGCGGTCGGCATGGGCGTTGTCCGAAGAGGAGCGCGGTTCCCAGGCGTTCGTTGTCGTTGCAAATCGGCTCGTAATCGCACCACTCCGCAAGAGGAAAGGCCTGTTGGAAGCGCTTACGAGCAACCGTCATGCTTGGCGACCACGACAGCTCCGTTATGACCGCCAGTCCTTTGCCCTGGCGTTGCCGCAGGGCCGCGAAATGGTCTTTCGCAAAGGCCGTGAACTCTTCCCAATTCCGGTCCTCTTCACCATCCGCTCCTCGTTGACGGCAAGTCTGGAGCCGGTCCGGATCGTATAGCTCGAGCACGCTCGCCTGGGCGATGGCGTCCGTGGCGCCGCGATTCGTCGGGTGCAGCGGGTTGCCTTCGATTTTGATCGGGCGGCCATCATAACTCGTCACCAGCAGGCCCTGCGCCGCGCCGCCAATCTCCATCGCCGTGGCGTATTGCACGGGGACGCCGGGCGTGCGTCCTTCCGGCCGCTGGGCGAAGGGGGCGATCTTCTCCTTGGGCCAGCGACACGCGGCCACACCTGCCAGGGCGAGCGATGCCCCCATCAACTTGAGGAACTGCCGGCGTGAGGGTCCCGACATGGCGGCGGCGTTGGGAAACTCGGCCTGGACGAGGGCGCGGAACTCCGGCGTGTCGGCCAGCTCTTCCAGGCTGCGCCAATAGCTCTGATTCAGCGCGTTTTTGCTCATCGGTGGCACGTGCTGCAATCCGTCGAGGGGTTCACGTCGTAGCGCGCGAGCGCCGCGCGCTCCTCGGGCGTGGCGTCCGCAGGCGTCCAGCTTAGATCCGTGATGCGTTCCGGTGGGCGCAAATGCGGCTCGGGGTCTCGATGACAATCCAGACACCAGCCCATGCTCAGCGGTTCGGCCTGATACACTACTTCCATGGTGTCCACACGGCCGTGACACGAAGCGCAACCGATCCCGCGGCGCACGTGCGCGCTATGGTCGAAGTAGACATAGTCCGGCAGGTCATGTACGCGAATCCACTCGATCGGGCGGCCGGACTGGTTGCTCAGGCGTACGGCTTCCAGCTTCTTGCTTTCGGCGCGGATCTTCGCGTGACAGTTCAGGCAGGTCTGTGTTGGGGGGATCGCGGCGTGCCGCGCCACCTCGACGCCGGTGTGGCAATACCGGCAATCGATGCCGAGCTGGCCGACGTGCAAGGCGTGGCTGTAGGCAACAGGTTGGGTGGGTGCGTAGCCGACGTCCGTCGTCGCCGGGGACGCGGCCAGCGCAAACACGACCACGACGTAAACGGGGACGCCGACCAATACGATGGCCAGCACCGGCCGAAGTTGATTCACCCATTTTGGAAAGACGAAATCGTTCATCCGAGAGGACGCTACCCTCCACGTGCCGGGCGGGATCGTAGCGGGTTGCCGGCGCGCGGTCAAGGAAACGCCGCCACGCTTGAACCGCACGAGCGTGGGCGGCGCGATGAGTGTCGAGTGGGTCGAAGAGGCCGGCCGGGCGTGATGCTGATCACGGTGGGTCGGAGGGGCTGGTCAATGTTCGCGGCGGTGGTATAAGTCGATGCAAACGGCGGGTTCGTGTTGGCCGTCCGACAAGGGGCGCACGTCGCCGGCCGGTTGAACGTAGAGGACTGTGTAATGATGAGCGAGCTGATCAAGAAGAACCGGAGCTACCGGCGCTTTCGACACGACGTGACCATCGGCCGGCGTACGCTGGAGGAACTGGTCGACCTGGCGCGGCTCTGCCCGTCGGCAGCCAACCGCCAGTCATTGAAGTTCATGCTGTCCTGCGACCCCGACAAGAACGCGGTGATCTTCCCGCATCTCGCGTGGGCGGGGTACCTGACTGAGTGGCCGGGCCCGGCGGAGAACGAGCGACCCGCCGCGTACATCATCATCCTGGGGGACACGACCATCAGCCCGGCATTCGGCTGTGACCACGGCATCGCGGCGCAGAGCATTCTGCTGGGAGCGGCAGAAAAGGGTCTGGGCGGTTGCATGATCGGCTCGATCGAGCGGGACCAGCTCCGGGCGGCGCTGGCCATCCCCGCGGAGTACAAGATCCTGCTGGTGCTGGCGCTCGGTCAACCCGCCGAGACGGTTGTGCTCGAAACCGTTGGTGCGTCCGGGGACATCAAGTACTGGCGTGACAGTGCGGGAGTGCATCACGTGCCAAAGCGACCGCTGGCGGACCTGCTCGTCGAGTAGCGCTCGAGCTCGTTCACCACGCCCGGCGGCACCGGTGAGTGCAGGGGGCAACGCCGCCAGGAGTCGGACTTTCCGCGAGTGATTGCTCCTGTTGACGGTGTTTGGGAGCCAGGCCGGCGGAGGGGGTCGGGGCCACGGGCCGCCGCCCGGGGCAGCCGACGCTGCAAGCAGCGGCGGGGCGCTCCCGAGTACCTATCCGGCGGCGGTAGGATGCGTAACGTCTTTTACCACAAAAGATTACGCACCGGATCGCTACGGCTTCCGGGGCCGGGACCTGGGCGCCGGAGGGCGAGGGTGCGTGCCGCGCAGGACCTTAACGGTAGCTTTAGGCGTGAGTGTGCCGCCGTTCGCGCTGGCGGCCGGCCCCATCACCCGACCAGGCATCTTTTCGTAGGTTTCCCTGCCCGCAGGTGTTAGAATACAATAGCACTGGGACCAGTCGGTCGAACCGGCGACCCTTGACGGCCGGGGGACCAGCCATGCGGCTGGCCGGCCGCCAGCGGTGCGTACGGCTCGTGGTCGTTGTCTGGGATGGCGACCCGGCGGTACTGTCGCCGGCTGAACTTAGCGTGAGCAAGATGGGCTTGCCCGGTCAGACGCTATTGCGATGCCTCGTACCCGCCGTTGACAGCGGCAGCGCGGGTATTGCGCGGGTTCGCGGTCGCGGCCGTGCGGCCCTGGTTACGATCCTGGCGCTGCTCATCGCGGGAGGCCCGCCGACAGCGAAGTCGGAGGACGACTATACGGTGTTTCTCGATGCCGAACTCGACTTTCTGGCCCGGCCGATGGACCCCGGGGCCGAAGGCGTTTTCGATCCGGAAGCGCATCGCCTGATCGACCTGCTGGAATTGAGGCTCGGCCCGTGGGCTCCGGATGATCCCGGAACGGATCTCTTCAATGGCCAGTTTATGACCGGCGCGGACTTTCTGCGTCTGGACGTCGTGCTTGAAGGCCTGGTGAATCCGCCGGGGCCGACGCGCCCGTGGGAGTTCGCACCGTTCGCGTACGGGGATCACCCCGTGTACGGATTCATCGAAGTAGACATGGATCGGGACTACGACACCGGTGGCGAGCTGGACGCACCGCGCTACCGATATCTTGGTAACGTCGTGCGGTTTGGCAGCATGCCGGCCGTGCCAGGTTTGAACGACCGGATCGCGCTGGACGCGTCCGCCTTTGATGGTGACTTCGTGAGCGCGCCCTTCGTCGAGCGCAGCGGAGAGGAATTTCATCTGGCGCTGCTGGGAAGTGTCCTTCAGAGCGCGGACATCACCGAGATCGAGGGCGGCGGAGACGCGTTCTTCGACAGCGGGGAAACCTGGTGGATCGAGGCGCCGTGGTTTCATCGCGCCCATGGGTATGAGCCGTTCAGTCTGGCTCTCGGCGGGGCCCACCCCGGTGAGTACGCGCCCGCCTGCACGGTCCAATTCGAACACGACTTGGATACGGACGTCACCTGGATCTCGCTCGTCTTTCCGTTCACGAATATCGGGGCCGGATTGATGCGCGGCGAGGTCCCTGAGCCGCCGAACGCCGACCCATCGGACCAATTCTCCGTCTTGGAGGCGCTGCTGGACCTCCAGCAAAGTGCGGTGTTCCTGGATCACTTTCCGACCGGCCTGCCCGCGGAGGCGCTCATCAAGGACTGGCAGGACAAGGACCCGCAGGCCTTTCTGCTGGCCACGACGTGGCGGCACATGACGCTCCTCGGAACCAGCTACACCGAACCCGACCCGCTCGGCGAGTATTTCGTGTGGACCGACGTCTATCCGGACGGCATCCGCGGTGACGTGAGCGGCGACGGCGAGGCCGATGCGCACGACCGCGACCTAATCCAGCAATTCATCGCGGAGGAGGACGCCAGCGACGGCGAGGTCGACGGGCGCGCCGAGTTGAGCGACTTCGCGGCGAATTTCAGCGTTTTCGACGTCAATCACAGTGGTGTGGTGGACGACCTGGACCGCCTGCTGGTCAGCGCGCCGGGCGATCTGGATCTCGACGCGGACATTGACCTGGTTGATTTTGCGAGTCTGCAGGCCTGTGCCGGGGGGCCCGGCATCCTGGTGGAGTCGACGACCTGCAATCTGGGGGATCTCGATACGGACTGCGATGTGGATGGCGATGATGCCCGGCGCTGGGAGCGATTTCTGACCGGGCCAGGCAAGGAGTGAGAGAGGCGGCTGGGGCGCGCAGCCCCAGAAGGCAAGGACTGGAGCCTAGCTGGCATGCGTAGCGCGGGAGCGAACCGAGCAGGGTGCACCGGTCACCCTCGGGCCACCGGGGCGCGGGTTTCGCGCGCGTTGGGTCACCGGTCCGGCCGTGCGTTCACGCTCGTCGAGCTGCTGGTGGTGATCGCGATTATTGCCATCCTGCTCGCGCTGCTGCTGCCGGCGCTGGCCGCCGCGCGCGGGCAGATGAAGATGCTCAAGTGCTCGTCGAACCTGCGGACGGTGGGGTTCAAGTTCCAGCTCTTCGTGGAAGGTCAGAACCCGGAAGGCCGGGGCGACAGCGAGGTACTGCACGGCGGGCGATTCTACATCAGCGACTTCCAGGATCTGCTCTATCGCATCGACGAGTTCTGGGACACTCCCGACCTCGGCAGCGTAACGCTGGAGGCAAACGAGCATGTGATGTTGTGCCCGGCGGGCGCCGCGCAGCTCACCAAACACGTCGGATTCCCATGTAGCGAAGCCGCCATCCGGCCCGTCGAGGATGTTTCTCTGGCGGTCAACATGCGGCTGTCCCGCGCGGTGGCCAATTTCATGGGCACGCCGGTGATATCGCCGGCCGCGGCCACGCACGTGCGCGCGGACGTGTTGAACCATCCCCAAGCCCCGCTGCTGATGGATGTAGACGGGCGTGAGGCTCTGGCGCGTGGGATCGAGCCGTTCTATACCGCGCCGCCGTTGCTCGGAGAACCGACGGGGCCGTACGCCGACGGCGACTTTTGGATGCCCGCGCGGAGTCACGCTCAGCGCACCAACGTGGTCTTCGTCGGCGGACACGTCCTGTCGAGTGAGCGCCCGGAGCAGGAAGCGTGGGACTGGGTCTACCAGGCCCACGTGGGCAACTAGGCGCGTTGCAGCGGTACGGCACATGAGTCTTCAAAAGCGACTGAGGTGGCTGCTCATCGCCTTTGCCAGCTTTGCGCTGGTGGCGACGTTTGGGACCATCTATGCGGTCCGTCTGCACCTGGAGGACGCGATCGCCAGCCTGCAGCGGTCGATGGATGAGGCCGCCTGGATCGATCAGGTCCGGTTGGAAACACGGGAGCAGCACGTCCGACTGCGCGAAGTGATCGATGGGCTGCGAGAACCGGACGAACTATACCGCGCCCAGCGGGACGGGTTCTTCGACGAGCTCAGGCAGGTCGCACACCTGGCGCTGCTCGAACGGCGCGGCCGGGAGGCTGAGGAGCTGCTCGAGCTGACTGCGGGTCTGCGGCGGGAGACCGATCGATGTCTGGTTCTCGCGCAGCGCGGCGAGCGTGACGCCGCCCTGGCGGCTCTGCGCCGCGGCGTTGAGACCCAGTTGCTACCAGCGTTGAACCTGCGGCTGCGGAATGCCCGGGCGGAATGGGACGACTCGCGCAACCGGTCGGTCGATCAGTTGCTGGCCACTCACACGCAGGTGTTGATTCTGGCCGTGGGCATCGGCATGCTCGGCATCGGGCTCGTGACCGTGGGCACGGCACTGGTCCGTCGGTGGATCGTTGTGCCGATTCGGCAACTGGAGGCGGCCACACAGGAGTTCAGCCAGGGCAACCTGGACTTCCGCGTGCCGTCCCAGTCGCGCGACGAACTGGGAGCGCTGGGCCGGGCCATGAACCGGATGGCCGAAAGCCTCGCCAGCGCCCGGGCCGAGCTCCAGGTATCCGAAGGCAAGTACCGCTCGCTGTTCAGAAACCTCAGGGACACCGCCATCATCTGTGACGCCCAAGGGCGCGTGATCGAATGTCACGACGGCGACACGCACCTGCTGGGGCGGCTGGCCGAGACGTACGTAAACCGCTCACTGCATGAGCTGTGGTCTGAGCTGCACGGCGATTCCGTCGACTGGGCCGCGTTGCTCGGGCGGGTGCTCACGGACGGGAACCAAGTGCGCATTACAGAACTGCGACTGCGCTGCGACGGCGACGGCAAGACCACCGCGATTGTCGATCTGATCGCCTACCCGGTGGAGTTTCGGCACGCGCGGCACGCGGCCGTCGTATTGCGCGACGTGAGTGAGCGTCACCGACTGGAGGGCCAGGCGCGGCTCACCGAGGCGATGGAGGCCACCGTCACCCTGGCGCGCGGCGTCGCGCACGACTTCAACAGCTTGTTGACCAGCGCGATCGGGTCTTTGTCCATGGTCGGCTCCGAGATCGGTAACGGTCGGATGGCCGATCAGATTCGTCGCGCGCTGCGGGCCTGCGGGCAAGCGGCGGGGTTATCCCGCACCCTGCTGAGCTTTGCCGGCGGGGACCGCGGCGACCCGGAAGCCTTGCGGCTGCGCGAGACGATCGAGATGATCCTGGAATCGCTCGACGAGGAGTTCTTCGACCGAATCGAAGTGCACACCGAGCTGAGCCATGCGGTCCTGGCCTACATCGACCGGGATCAATTCACGCAAGTCGTGCTGAATCTGCTGCGCAATGCGCGCGAGGCCATGCCGGAGGGAGGCGACCTCCACGTCAGACTGGCGGCCGGCCGGCCAACACCGCCGGTGGAGGCGGACGCGCCTCCCACGCATGCGCTGCTATCCGTGTCCGACACGGGCTGTGGTATTTCGCCGGAGGTCCAGGAACGGCTCTTCGAGCCTTTCTTCACGACGAAGTCGCGCGGCTCGCGACGGCGCCGCGGCATGGGGCTGGCCATTGTGTATGCCGCGGTCAAGAACGCCGGCGGTCTGATTCAGGTGGAGGGGACACCGGGGGCCGGTACGACGTTTCGAGTTTGCCTGCCCCTGGTGGATCAGGTAACCGAAATGCCGACATCCGCGCGCGATACCGCGGAATAGGCTGAACGGGACCGCTCCCGGCCGCGTGATGAGTCACTCGGGGCTGCTTTCAGACAGCATGTAGCCAACGCCACGAACGGTGTGAATAAGCCGGGGATACCGCCCCTGCTCGAGCTTGTTGCGCAGGTAGTTCACGTAGACGTTCACCACGCTGCCTTCCTCCTCCGCGTCGTCGCCCCAGACTTCTTCCACCAGGTGGGCGCGGCTGAGTTGTTGCTCCGGGTGGCGGATCAGGTAGGCCAGCAGGGCTGCTTCGCGGTCGGACAAGGTGGCCTCCAGATCCTTGCGGCGAACCGCGCGGGTGAGTAGATCGAGCTCGATATCGCCATACCTCAGCAAATGCTGACGCTCGGGCCGCGCCCGGCGCAACAGGGCCCGGAGCCGGGCATCCAGTTCCGCGACGGCAAAGGGCTTGCACAGGTAGTCGTCCGCGCCGTGTCCGAAGCCGGCCAACCGCTCGGCGACGCTGGAGTGCGCCGTCAGCATCAGGATGGGGATGTCGTTGCCCTCACGCCGCAAACCGTCCGCGAGCTCGAGGCCGCTTTCATCCGGCAGCCCCAGGTCCAGCAGGAGCGCGTCGTACGTGCGCCCGGCGAGTTGCTCGCGCGCCTCGGCCACGGATGCCGCGTGGTCCACGAAGTACAGCGACGGGTCCAGACCCTCGCGCACGGTCTGTACCACGTCCGCATCATCCTCGACCAGCAAGACCCGGTTGGGCGAAAGCATGACAGCCACGGCGCAGCGAACCTCACTACCACGGATACGAAGGGTCAGGACGTACAGGTGATTGTAGAAGGTAATGCACGAAACGCCAAACCGGCCCGCCTCACTGATCTTCCAGCACGGCCGGGGCGTCTGCCCTCACTCACGTGCCCCGGGAGCCCGCCCGAGGATGCGGCGGGGCGGGGATTTTGCTTGTTGGAGGGGGGCGAACACGGGTAGAATGACGGCTGACTGGGATGAGTTGACGGGATACTCCCGCGAATGGGCAGACGTCATGCCACTGCTCAGCGAACCGGACGAAGGAGGAGAATTCATGCGAATCATGCGACGCTTCTTAATGCCGATGTTGGCTTGGCTGCTGGTTTCGCTCGCCGGCCCGGCCTGGGGAGCAGGGGGCCCAGGGGCCGGCGGTGGGCGACTCCTCGGCGACCTGAACTGTGACGGAGAGGTTGACTTTTTCGACATCGAGCCCTTTGTGCTGGCGCTCACCGATCCCGAAACGTACGTGAGCGAGTATCCGGATTGCGACATCCTCAACGCCGACCTCAATGGCGACGGCCTGGTCAACTTCTTCGACATCGACCCGTTCGTAGCACTGCTGGTCGGCGGCGATGAGGTGATCCCGACCGAGCTGGCGGGCAATTCGTTGGCCGCGTATCCGTTCTTCGAATACGTGAAGGCGTTCAACGAAGACGCGACGATTGAGGTCGCCATCGACCCGACGCGGTTCCCGGAGATCG
>SDBV01007344.1_pt1 | contig 15096 bp, 13 predicted proteins | sample 2277081 | NCBI WGS metagenome assembly SDBV01 (sample SAMN10402039, study PRJNA504765) | marine sediment metagenome | isolation source: marine sediment core GS10_PC15, 223 cmbsf | place: Arctic Ocean: Southern Knipovich Ridge | collected 2010
CGAGAGTTATCGGCTTCATAGTACTACCTGGCTCAAATAGATCAACTGCAGCTTTGAATTTTGCAGTTTCCTTCAGATCTTCTGAATTAAAATACTCTCTATATTTTCTAACATCAAAAAATGGCACTTGAGCGGCTGCTAAAATCTCACCGGTGTATGGATCCATCATGATAGCCCATCCACTTTTAGCATTAACAGTTTTAATTCCCTTTTCAAGCTCTTCTTCAGCGATTGCTTGGAGATAATGATTAATAGTAAGATAGATATCTGATCCATTTTGAGGTTTGTCGATGACATCTCCAACATCTAAAGGATGTCTGAGCGATCTTGTAATAATTCTTCTACCTAACTTTCCTTTTAAATAATCATTAAAATATAGCTCTAATCCACCTGTTGGGTGCGATTGAAAAGTTAAAGGATCTTTTTGATCCTGAACGGTATGGAGAAGCTGACCTAGAAGATGTCCAAATGGATAACATCTTTTATAATCTGAGACAAAAAAAATTGCATTTCTAACAATTTTATTTTCCCTAGAAAAGATTTGCCACCACCTTAAAATTTCCTCTTTTTTTTCTCTATCTATCCAAGATATTATTTTTCTAGATCTGCTTTTTTTAAAAAAGTCACAAAATATTTTTTCTTTTTCATTTACACTAAATTCAAAAAACTCAAAGAGTTTTTTTGCGATAGCGAGTTTATATTTTTCATCAATAGAGTGTGGATCGATAAACAGATGAAATTTTGATACTTCTACTACAAAGGGAACTTTTTCTTTAGGATTATCTTTTTTTATATCTGTATTTGAATAAAACCCACCTCTTTGAAAATATTCAGTGACATCGATTTGATGCTGAGCACTTGCAATTTTCTGCCATTTATCGCCCTCTGTTACCTGAAGATGGAAAAATCTAACAACGATAGAACAAAATAAAACAAATAAAAAACAAGCAACGATTACCAATCGTTTTTTATCACTGCCATCAATTTTATTACGAAATCTCATCTGTTTATTGAGTATAAAAATTATTGAGTATACAAATCTTTAACTTTTTCATCGAAAAGCGCCAAACCTTCTGGAACAGTTAAAACATCTTCTACAAATGGATGTTTTAAATGACCAAACTCTGGTTTTCTAACTAGCTGCATAAGATAAGCTGGATTTTCAAACGTTTCTACTTCATATTGAATTTTTCTAATCTCTTCATCTAGATTTTGGACCTGTTTAACAATTTTAGGTACTTCAATTTTTAAAGAGGTTAACTCATTTTGTTTTTCAATATATGAATATAGAGATATTCCAAAAGTGAAAAGACATATTAATATTTTAAAAATTATATTTTTATTCATTTATTTTTCTTTTTTTTGCAAATCTCATTTTTGCTGATCTTGCGCGTTTATTTTTTTCTCCAAAAGATGCTCTAATCGGTTTTTTTGTTATTACCTCTAGAGTCTCATCATCTTTAAATGTATGTTTTACAATTCTATCTTCTAAACTATGAAAAGATATCACTCCTATGATTCCATCTTCTCTGAGGCGTAGAATTGCTTTATTTAACCCCTCTTTTAAAGAGTTTAGCTCATCGTTTACACAAATCCTCAAAGCTTGAAAAATTTTAGTAACCGGATGAATTTTTCTTCTTTTACCAAGTACTGGCTCTAAAACTTTTATCAAATCAAAGGTTGTATTAATTTTATTTCTTCTTCTTTTTTCAACAATTTCTCTAGCTGCTTTTTTTGAGTTTCTCTCTTCTCCATACTCTCTAAAAATTTCTTCAAGTTTTTTCTCTGGCCAAGTATTTATTATATCTTTAGCAGTAATCTCAGTATTTTGATCCATTCTCATATCTAGATCTGCATCATATCTAAAACTAAAGCCTCTCTCTGGCTCATCTACTTGCATAGAAGAGAGTCCTATATCAAAAAACATTCCATCACAAAACTCTATATTCATTTCATCTAAAACTTTATCTAAATTCTTAAAGTTTTCATGAAAAAGGTTAGCTTTACTCATCCATGGTTTTAAATTTTCATTAGCTAAGTCTAAAGCTACTTGATCCTGATCTAACCCAATAAAAGTCTTAATCTCGGGATGTTCTTCTAATATAGCTCTTGCGTGCCCCGCCGCGCCAACGGTTCCATCTAAAAAAAATTCAATTTCAAGACCTTCAAAAATTTTTATATATTCTTTTAACAGAACTGGGAAATGTTTAATTTTCTGCTGTAGCATGGCTCTCTTGGGGTTCATCTAAAAGTGCAAAAGCATCTTCTGTCATTTTAGCTAAATCTATTTCTGTATCTTTTCCAAGTAGAAGATTTGATAGATTTTTATCATATGCTTCTTTCGACCAAAGCTCGATTTTATTTAATACTCCTGCAACTACTATCTCTTTTTTAATATTCATCACCTGTTTTAAGTGATTCGGCAAAGTTACTCTTCCAATTTTATCACAAGTCGATTCATGCAGCGTTGAAAAAAACAGAGTGAAAAACTTTTGATACTGGGCTATGTGTTGTTTTTTATGGAACTTTTCAACAATCTTTTGTATTTCTGATCTTCTATATATAGCTAAGCATCCACCGAGACCTAAGCCAATAAAAAACTCTAACCGTCCTTCTTCAACGAGTCCATATCTCATATGTTGAGGAAGAACAAATCTGTTCTTCACATCTAATTTACTTGTATTACTTCCACTAAAAAAGAATTGATCCATTTATTTTCCCACCATCTTCCACAAATACTAACAATTTCAATTTAAACTTGTAAACAATTTCAAAAAAAATTTCAAAAAATATCTTTTTTTTGTTGAAAATAGTTCCTTAAATAACTGCAGATCAATGGAATAAAAAGTTATGAACAATTCAAGAAAATCGGTGGGAAATTGTGGAAAATCTGTTCAGCAAATCGAGATAAGAAGACTATATTCGCTCTTCTACTGTCACCTTAAGTTATTTTAATTTAATGACTTGCATGTCGATTTTGCGGCTTTAAAAAACTGAAAGATTAATTGTTTACAACTTTTGCGAAAATTTAGGAAAATTCGATTAATTTTTGAAGATCATCCCAACATCATTAAGTCAGATGAGATAAGTCTTGATTTTGAGTTGCATTTTTAGCAACTTCTGTTCTTTTTAATTCTAAACTCCTACTACTTGAAGCTTCCATAATTATTTCTAATTATTATTATAATTAACAATTATATCACATTTAATGTTTTAATTTATTTTTTTGATTAAATTATTAATTAAATTTATACACAGTTAAATTAGTTTATATGGTTTAAAAAAAATAGTTTTACAAGCTCAATTTGAACATGAGCTTTATCTAAAGGATCTGTTAGTTGAGAAATAAGTTCTTTTGCTTCTCTTATTTCATTTTCACTTGGAATTAGCTTTACAAGCTCAATTTGAGCTTTAGCTTTTATGTAAGGATTTGTTATTTGAGAAATAAGTTCTTTTGCTTTTCTTATTTCATTTTCATTGAGATATGCTTTTACAAGCTCAATTTTAGTCCTAAAGTTTTGATTTTGAGCTTCTACAAGATCAATTTGAGCTTGAGCTTTATCGAAAGGCTTTGTTATTTGAGAAATAAAACTTTTGAGCTCTCTTTTTTCATCCATCATTAAATGACAAGATTCAAGGTAAGTAGAGTCTGGTATTTTTTTTAATCCTATTGAATTTGCAAATAATCTCCAAAATCGATCTTTATCATCTCTAAAAATTAAAGCATTAAATTTTCTACAAACTAAAGATACAGCTCTCAACTCACTTGGTAAAAAAGTGAAAATTTGAAGAAGAAGATCTTCAGGCAACCTCATTAAGTCATGATGAGATAAGTCTTGATTTGGAGTTGCATTTTCAGCAACTTCTGTTCTTTTTAATTCTAAACTACTAGCACTTGAAGCTTCCATAATTATTTCTATTTTATTGTTATAATTAACAATTATATCACAATTAATATTTTAATGTAAGGTTTTTTGATTAAATTATTAATTAAATTTACATACAGTTAAATTAGTTTATATGGTTTAAAAAAAAATAGTTTTAAAAGCTTAACTTTAGCTTTAGCTTTGAAGTAAGGAACTGTTATTTGAGAAATAAGTTCTTTTGCTTCTCTTATTTCATTTTCATTTGGAAATAGTTTTACAAGCTCAAGTTGAGCTTGAGTATTATCTAAAGGATCTGTTATTTGAGAAATAAGTTCTTTTGCTTCTTTTATTTCATTTTCATTTGGAATTAGCTTTACAAGCTTAATTTGAGCTTTAGCTTTACAGAAAGGCTTTGTTATTTGAGAAATAAGTTTTTTTGCTTCTTCAATTTCATTTTCATTGAGATATGCTTTTACAAGCTCAATTTGAGCTTGAGCTTTTAAGTAAGGATCTGTTATTTGAGAAATAAGTTCTTTTGCTTCTTCTATTTCATTTTCATTTGGAAATAGTTTTAAAAGCTTAACTTTAGCTCTAGCTTTGAAGTAAGAATCTGTTATTGTTATTTGAAAAATAAGTTCTTTTGCTTCTTTTATTTCATTTTCATTTGGAATTAGCTTTACAAGCTTAATTTGAGCTCTAGCTTTTGCGTAAGGATATGTTATTTGAGAAATAAGTTCTTTTGCTTCTCTTATTTCATTTTCATTTGGAAATAGTTTTACAAGCTCAAGTTGAGCTTTAGCTTTTGCGTAAGGATATGTTATTTGAGAAATAAGTTCTTTTGCTTTTTCTATTTCATTTTCATTGAGATATGCTTTTACAAGCTCAATTTGAGCTTGAGCTTTTGCGTAAGGATATGTTATTTGAGAAATAAGTTCTTTTGCTTTTTCTATTTCATTTTCATTGAGATATGCTTCTACAAGCTCAAGTTGAGCTTTAGCTTTATAGAAAGGCTTTGTTATTTGAGAAATAAGTTTTTTTGCTTCTTCAATTTCATTTTCATTGAGATATGCTTTTACAAGCTCAAGTTGAGCTTCATCTTTATCTAAAGGATCTGTTATTTGAGAAATAAGTTCTTTTGCTTCTCTTATTTCATTGTCATTTGGAATTAGCTTTACAAGCTCAATTTGAGTTAAAGCTTTTAGGCAAGAATCTGTTATTTGAGAAATAAAACTTTTGAACTCTCTTTTTTCATCCATCATTAAATGACACGATTCAAGGTAAGTAGAGTCTGGTATTTTTTTTAATCCTATTGAATTTGCAAATAATCTCCAAAATCGATCTTTATCATCTCTAAAAATTAAAGCATTAATTTTTCTACAAACTAAAGATACAGCTCTCAACTCACTTGGTAAAAAAGCGAAAATTTGAAGAAGAAGATCCTCAGGCAACCTCATTAAGTCATGATGAGATAAGTCTTGATTTGGAGTTGCATTTTTAGCAACTTCTGTTCTTTTTAATTCTAAACTACTATCTGAAGCTTCCATATTTATTTCTATTCATTATTATAATTAACAATTATATCACATTTAATGTTTTAATGTATGTTTTTTTGATTAAATTATTAATTAAATAAAGTTAAAATTAATTTTATGGGGCTGTGAGAATCTTGTTGCATAAGTCTCTATGAAGCAAACTTTTACTTTCAAATTTTTTTACAATTAAAAAAAAACAAAAACTATGTTGAATCTTTTCTAATTAGCATAAATTGTTTTCTTCTCTAAAATTGCCAATCTTTAATTTTAACCTTTTATTTTTTTCTCTAAATGCTACAATTGAGATTAATTGATAAAATTTATAAGAGATAATTTTTTATGGATAAAGCAAAAACCGTAGACAACTTAGGACCTGAAGTACACAATGCTTACATGAGAGCTGAGAAGCTTTTAGATGAACCAGGAGTTCAAAAGATCTCTCAAACTCCTTCTATAGCTCAAAGAGCAGAAGTTTTAACAACAGCAGCTCAGCCTTTAGAGAGCGATAAACTATTTAGATTAAATGAGAGAGCATCTTCACCATTTGCACCTCCTGAGGATTTTGTTTTAAGAGCAGATATTTTTTCACATCAATTAGTACCAACTATGGGAATTATAACTGAGCTTAAAGAAAAGCTTGAATCGATAAATCAAAAAGATCTAAGTGATGAAGAAAAAAATCAAATGCTATCTCTATCTAAAACTTTTGTTACAATGGATACATTAAACAAGATACTCCAAGATATACAGAAAAGAAAAGATGAGTATCACAAAGGATAAAAAATGGATTGGCAAAACTATTTAGAACTTACAGATGATAGCATAGAAGATTTAAGATCCGTTGGATATTTATACGTTAAACAAGGATGTTTTGATATAGCTCTAGATTTTTTCAATGCTCTTTTAATATTGCATCCTGGAAATAGTTATGATGAGTCAATAATTGGAGCTCTGTATCTTGAAAAGGGAAAATATTTAGAAGCCCTAGAGCATTTAGATGAGGTTTTAAAAGTTGATCCAAGTAACTATTTAGTTTTGCTTAATAAAGCGAAGACTCTGTTTTCTCTAGGATATCGAACAGAGGCTATAGCTATCACTAAAATGCTCTCTAATTGTCCTGATAAAAAACTCTCATCACAAGCTTCAGCTTTAATAGAAGCTTATCTCTAACAAAAAATAAAAATGTCTATTTGTTTTTTTTAAGACTAAAAAAACCGAAAAAAAATAATCACTTTAAATTGTTGCAAGCTAACAATTGAAATGTTAGATTTAATTTCATGTTGAGCATGTCTAAACATGCTTTAAAAATTTGTTCAAAAGAGAAAATTAATGCTAACTTGTAAAGATCAAGATGTATGGATAAAGTTTTTAGAATTTATAAAGAAAAGAATTTCAGAGAGTGAATATAAGAACTGGTTTTCTCACATTAAAGTCTTAGATTTAAATGAAAATGAAATAACACTTCAAGTTCCGAGTATTTTCGTTCAACAATACATTTTAGATAACTACAAAAAAGATCTTATAATTTTTTTACCCACCACAAAAAATGGTGACTTAGCTATTAATTTTGTAATTAAAGAGAACAAAAAAAAGAAAATCATATCTCCCACACTTCCAGCTGCTATAAACGATAGAGATGAGACAAAGTTCAACACACAATATACTTTTGATAACTTTATTGAAGGACCATCAAATCAATTTGTAAAATCAGCAGCACTAGGAGTAGCACAAAAACCCGGAAAGTCATTTAACCCTCTCTTTATTCATGGAGGTGTTGGTCTTGGCAAAACTCACCTTTTGCATAGCTTAGGACACTATATTAGAACTCATCATAAGAGATCTGTTATCAAAAGCATAACAACAGAAGCTTTTATCAACGATTTAGTTGCAAATTTAAGAAATAAATCTGTAGATCGCATGAAAAGGTTTTACAGAAACCTAGATGTATTGATAGTTGATGATATTCAGTTTTTACAAAATAGACCAAATTTCGAAGAAGAGTTTTGCAATACTTTTGAGGCTTTAATAAATCAAAATAAGCAAGTAGTTATTGCATCTGATAATCCCCCTTCACATTTAAAATTATCACCTAGATTAATAGCTAGAATGGAATGGGGCCTCGTCGCTCATATGGGAGTGCCTGATTTAGAGACAAGAGTTGCTATCTTAATACATAAAGCTAGTTTAAAAGGAGTAACTATTCCAAGTGATGTTGCTTTTTTTATAGCCGAGAGAATTTTTAATAACGTCCGTCAACTAGAAGGCGCTATAAATAGGCTCGCTGCTTATTCAAGACTTCTAAACAGTGAGCTCACAAAAGAGCTCGCTGAAAATATTTTAAAAGAGATGCTCTCTTTTACTCCTCAAAAAAAGTTATCTGTTGAAAATATTTTAAAAAGCGTAGCTTCTTTTTTTGAGATTAAAGCATCAGATGTTAGAGGAGAATCTAGGCTCAAAAAAATAGCACTAGCAAGGCAAGTTGCTATGTATTTATCAAAGGAGCTGATAACAGATTCTCTTCAAAAAATGGCTGCATCTTTTGGAGGAAAAACTCACTCCACACTCTTACATGCTTGGAAAAAGATAACAAATGAGATTAAAGTAAATCAAACTCTACAAAAGCAAATCGAAATCATCAAAAAGAACATCGAAGCATAGACCAATCGCATATACTTTTTTAAAGAGTAGCTTTTCTTTGATTTGATTCATTTTTTCAATATTTAAAACATCAAAAACAATTAAAGCTACTTTTGATAGATTCTGTTTTTTTTTCATGGGTCTTTTTAAAAATAAAGAGACCTCTTTTGATAAGTAATATTGATGATCTTTTATCAGGGAATTATGCATTGGGTAAATTACATCAGGAAGCGGCCATTTCAATCGAAAATGTTGAACTACAATAAAAGCCGCTGTTATCTTCGTTATAGATAAAATCTTTTGTGTTTTTATCTCTTTTAAAAGAGTTTTAATGCATCCCATATTTTCAAAAACAGCATAAGTAGAAACATTATCTCGAACCTCGAGATAAGAAAAATCATTTAAACAAATCTTACAAAAATAAAAGTGATTTTTTTCTAATTTTGAAGAGCAGTGAAGACAAAGATGGGGATAAAATAGATCTAGGATATTAGATAAGCTGCTTTTGAAGATATTTGTCATATGGTTTTCACCGACTAGTTCAATGTTTTTTGCTTTCATTATCAAACTTTGTACAGCCAAATTAAAAAATAAGTCAATATCTAACTAAAAATTTTAATTTTGAAAAAATACATTTAAAGTGATATAAACATTTAAAATTTTCTGGAATTGTATGAAGGTTTATCTTGTCAAAATTTAAAATTTTATTATTTTGTTTTGTTTTTTTATTTTTTAAACTCCATTGCGAAATTATAACCACAGAAAAAGCTATAAAACCAAATTCTCTATATGAAAAATATTTAGATTCGGAAATTAGAGGTTATATTAAAGATTATCTTTTAGAGATTAGCAATAGAATTGGTTTAGAAAATAAAGAATACGACTTTATTATAGATTCAATAAAAATTTCTACTCCTTTACTATTCAAAGAAAGTAAAAAGCATCCTATCATTGGAGAATGGTATCATCGCATAATATTAACTGATGACGCACAAACCTGGATTTTTAATATTACTTTCGAAGCTCAATATAATCGTCCTCCTAAAACTATTGCAAGAATTATGGGCAAGACAAATGCTTCTTTAATTTTAGAACAAGATGTATTGACAAGCATTGAAATTTTTTCTCGTGAACACATACTAGAAAACAAAAAAGGAGAATTTTCAAATACTTTTATGGTTGTCGACTCTTATGAAATCACTCCTCCTCCGTCTCTTTTAAAAAAGGAGGGTTATTATGAGAAATGGATTGCTCAAGCTTGTGGTAAACAAGTTCCTTTTATAATTGAGTTTATTGCTGATGGCAATGGAGGTTCTTATTTTACTGTATTTGACTTATCTAAAATGCAATTACCCAAATGAATTTTCTAGCTAAACATAAAATAAGCTTTAGTGAAAAAATAACTAAAGAAAATCTCATTTTTTACTAGATTTTTCGTTTTCAACTATTTTTAAGGCTTCTTCGTAAGTTTCTTCATGGATTTTTTTTAGAACTTCTTCTTTGTCTGAAATATAAAATATAAGTTTTTCAGAAGATAAAGTTACTGCTCTAATTGGGCTTTTTTCATTTTGAGTACTTATAAAAATTTTTATATCATTTATTTGGAAAGGATCGTGAATTAAATAAGGTTTAATCTCTTCGTTGATATTGATGTTTTTCAAGAATAATTGTGAAGCAAAAATTACAAGATCTCTTGTTTCTGCTATATTAAAACTTCCAGGATACAAATAACTCATAGATATTTTTTTTACTTCATGCATTAAGCTTCCACCAGTGCCAATTAATATGAGATTCTTTTTCTCTCTCAATTCTTCTGAAGTCACTTTAATAATTTCATCTGCCAAATGAACATATTTAGGTTCTTTTTTGTAAGAATCAATAGACTGTGATTTACAGCCTGAAAATAAATAAAGAAGAACAACTAAATACTTCAACATATTTTACCTAAAATTATTTAATAAAATCATCAATTTCTTGCTTCATAGAAGGAGCATACGTAGGACTCATAAAATTATGATCCCACATTTTCGCACTTGGACTTGGAGGCAAAGTAACAATATTGTCATAATTCTCCATAAAACCTTTGTTATCTATTAAATGTACAAAATCTCTTTTACTTGCATAATGTCTCGCTTCATTAACAAGAGTTTTCGAAATATGCCCAGCAGGAGCAATAGCAACTAACCCTATTCTTTCTCTATATGATTTATCTATTCTATCTAATGCAATTCTTGTATTTAAGGCTGACTCACTATGACAAAAATGCAAGATTTTATTTTTTTCGTCTTTATCCAAATATTTAACCCACTCATTTGCAATTAATTTACTTGCTTTGGAGCTTATGCCAAACATAAGAGACATACCAGCTCTTAAAATATCTGACCCCTTACCCAAGTGTTCATTATAAATACCATATATATTACTATTATTTGCCATTTTAGACAAATGCTCAGCAGATTCTCCTGCCTCTTTGAATGAATTATAAATACCATTTGAAAAATAAATTCTTTTATTAGGAGATATTTCTTTTTTATTTAGATCAAAAGCTCGAGAAGGAGATTTTCCTGAAGCTCGATCCATTGCCTTATAAAAATTAGAGTCTGGATTATAAGCAAGAAACTCTAACCCATATAAATCTACCTTGATAAGAGGATCATTTAATACAAATGCATATAGATTCAAACCATCTTTAAAGCCTCCAGGATCGGGAGTAACCCATCTGCCATAATCGGTATCATAATATCTTCTTCCAAAATATATCAAGTTAGATTCATCCTTCCTTTTAGAAGAAAACCTCCAATTATTTTTTATTTGAGATTCTGGATATTCAACTTTATTTTTAAATATTTTTTCTTCACCAAAAGCAGAATACCTATAAGTTTCTATATCATTATTACTTGAGATGGCACATGCAACATTGCCTTGAATATCATGAATAGGAACATACACATTATTATCAATTTCTAAAGCTATAGCAGCACCAATTTCAGCTAAATTACTATTTCCTAGAACTCTGCTCTTTAAATATATTTTGCCTATCTAAAGCAGCTATTTCATTTTGATTATCATATAAATACTTATCATCACTTTTTTCTTCCCATTCAGATGAAAACCAATAATTGACATATTTAATATATTTTTTAAAAGTTCTCCTATGAAGTGCATCATATTCAAATTCAAGCTTATAATCATTTGTTTTTTCGATAGAAACAAGCCTGTCTAAAGCATCATATTTATAAAAGATATCTCCATCTGATATCTGTTTATGTTGAGGATTACCATTTGGATCATATGTTGTTTCATCGATAGCAGTTTTTATAACTTGATTTAAATCGTTGATTTCATAGAAGTCGTTATTCTTTTCTAGCCTATTATGATGAGAATCATAGCTATAATCCTTTGTAAATAAACCCTCTTCTTTTGTTAATTGTTTTAAAAAATCATATTCATATTTAGATGTATCTTTGCTAAAAGCTGTTTTATATGTCATCTGATTAATTGATCCATCTGGATTGAAAAGATCAATTGTTTGAGTAAAATGACGGGTTTCAAGTTTTGTTTTCCTACCAATAATGTCAAAATATTGCTGTAGAGGGCCCCTGTTTATAAGACTTTGATGTAGTATATTACCATCTAAATCATAATTTAAATATTCATGTCTATATAACTCAAATCCACTTGAATCTTTTCTTATAACTTTTTTAAGATGATACGGATCATATTCATATTCTATAGAAGATTGATCTGGTAAAATAAGTTTTATCTTATTTCCCTTTTTATCATAAATATTTTTTATTGTTAGATTATTTTCTAAAGTTTCTTTTAGAATTCTACCCTTATGATCTAAATCTCTAGTGGTTTTCAATCCTGAAATATTATTTTTTGCTTCAATCATTTGCCCAAGATTGTTGTAGGTAAATTCATAATCTATTTCTTTAACTTCTGGGTGACAAGAAGAAAATAATCTAGTATTATTGCCTAAAAAATCATATTCATATGTTAAAACAATTTGATTAGGTCTGAAAATTTGAGATAATTGTCCTTTTTTTGTATATGTGTATTTTGTCTCTTTTTGATCTTTTGAATTAAAAGCTTCTATAAGAAACTTTTCTTTATTCATTTCATCATATTCTCTTTTTATTTCAATAATTTTAGAACTTTTATCTTTTTGATTTATAACTGTGCTTTTTTGAAGCATGAGATTGTCTGATAAATCATACGTAAATTCTTCTTTGGAAAGAAGAGTTGTCTCAATAAACTTTTCTTGAGTACTTATCCTTCCTAAGGAATCAAAAGTTTCTATTGTTTGGAGACCTACCGGATCTATATGTTTTTTTTGTAAATGGCTATTATCTTCAATATATTGGGTAGTATCGATGATACCACCAGCATCTTCATGCTTAATAAGACGGTTAAAAACATCATATTCAAATTTTTCTACAGCGATTTGATTATTTATGTTTCTAATAATTGAAATTTTATTATTTTGAGGATCGTATCTATAACCAATTTTATAAAATATGTTATGAGAATTATCTTCTTTTCTTTCCTCAATCACTCTATCCAAATAATCTTTAACTTCAAAATTATATAAGGATTTATCGTCATCCATCAAAACTGTTGTACAAAGCCTTGAGAGATCATCATAAAAAAATGCAATTTCTTCATTGTTAATTTTTTCTAAAACTTTTCTACCGGCATGATCATATGTATATGTTGTGATGTTTCCCTCAAAATCCTTTTGTGACAATAAATTAAAAGAAATATATTTTTTTTCATGAGTAACCTTAGATTTATTATCAGAAGATTTTACATTTTTTTTTATATCTCTTTGAAGAAAATCATATTCATACGTAGTTGAGTTTCCCTCTTGATCAATGTGTTTTTTTAAAGTTCCATTTAAATTGTAGGTAAATCTCTCTGCTGAACCATTTGCATATGTTATTGCAATCGGCTTGTTATAGGAATTATATTCGGTTTTAGTTACATTGCCATTACCATCTATTGTTTGAGTTTTTCTGGACATATCATCATACGTTGAACTTATTGTAACATTCCCACTATTGCTACAAGGTTTAATAGTTTTTATTAAATTATTAAACCAATCATATTCAAAATTCGTAGAGTTTCCTAAATAATCGGAAGTTGAAATAATATTTGATTTTAGATCATATGAAATCTGAGTTTTATGATTTTTTCCAGATATTGGAATCTCTTCTTTTTTTGTTAATCTATTTACAAAATCATATTCAAAGCTTGTTTTTTTTCCTAATGACTCTTTCTTTTTTAGTAAATTATAATTTGCATCATATAGATCATATGTTGTTTTATGACCCTCTGGATTTATTTCTTCAATTACTCTCCCTTGATCATCATATTTCTTTTCAATACTATATTCGTATTGATTCTTGGAGTTATAAATATCTTCTTTTATAACTTTTCCATGATTTGAATATGTTAGAACAGTTTTTTTAAGAAGTTTCTCTTCTTTTTCTTCAAAATCAAAATATTTTTCCTCTATAACCTCGGGCAAATTAATAAAGGGATTTTCTCCTTTAGGAGTAATTATCTTTATCAATCTTTGAGTTACTTGGGTAAGATCATATGCATTATCATTTTGACCATCATCGATAATTTCTTTTACTAAAATAAGATCAGCATTATACTCATAAAACTCTCTGATTTTTATTTCATTTTTATTTTTAATAATTTTAGATTTGACGAGATCTGTTCCTCCAACATATGAATATTGAATTCTTACTTGATTATCATCTTCTTCTGATAAAAGTAGGTTTCTTATATCATTAGTATAAGTTTTATATTTTGAAAAATTCTCTAAGTTGGTTTTTACATTATTTATATTTCTTTCAAAAGATAGTTTAGCATCAAACTTAACTGATTCATTTTCACCAGACAAATTGCCATACAAACACTCTTTTATAATATTTCCTTTTTGATCATATATAAATTCTTTATAAAAAATTACATTTTGCTTAGAATCTAAAAATGTTTTAGAGAGTAAAAAAGTTACATCTTTTGTTCCATCTTGCCCCTTCCCCCAAGAGATAATTTCCTTATTTTTTAGAACATTGCTCTCATCATATTTTTCAATAGCATCCAATCTTAAGTTGGAATATCTATAAATTGTTTTTACATTGTTTACATCATATACTTCAGTATAACCGGATGTTGGATCTTGACCATGGTGATATATAAATTTATAGTTTTCAATTAACTCTCCATTAGCACCTGTTTTTGATTTAATTGATTTTACCCTCATTAATTTTGGATCTGAAGCATCTTTAATTTGTATTGTATTACCATTTACAACGTGAGTTCCTCTTGTATAATATTCTACATGATAATCTCTGCCATCAGGTTTATTTCTTTGAGAAATACTGAATTTAATATCATCATCGTAAGTATATTCATAAGCTTCATTAGGTTTTTCAGGAAAATGACCTTGACTTTGTAAAGAGTAGTTACTTCGATTTATCAAAAAGTATTGCAGGGTTTTGTTATCACTAGAAGTTAAGGTAAGTCGATTATTTAAATGTTGAAAATTTATGGTTGAATATATTTTGTTTTTATTAAAATTAGTTGTGCAAATTTTCAATAGCCTATATGAAGAGTCATATTCATAAAGTATCTTATTATTATTTGGCAGGTTTTCTTCTTTTAAATAAAAACAAGCAACATTAGTCTCCAACGTTTGGCCCCATAATTTTTGTGTGCCTATATTTTTAATTATGTATCGTTCATAATTTCTAGTAGATCCATTTGCACATTTAACTACGATTTTATTTCTGTTCAAATTTATTAAAACTTGATTGTTTTTTATATTTAGTCGACCACTAATTTCACCATTAGAACAATTGGACAAGCCTGCTTTGTAAGAAGATTCCATTAATTTCAAGGGCTCATAAGTATTTTGATTAGGCGTTGTTGCATAAGTAATATTTGAGCAATGATTTGCCGTTATCACTTGCAGTCATGCAATATAACTAAGAGGAAGTCCTAATTGATTCATTTTGTTTAAGATCATGCATTTAATCTTACAT
>SDBV01007345.1_pt1 | contig 15095 bp, 16 predicted proteins | sample 2277081 | NCBI WGS metagenome assembly SDBV01 (sample SAMN10402039, study PRJNA504765) | marine sediment metagenome | isolation source: marine sediment core GS10_PC15, 223 cmbsf | place: Arctic Ocean: Southern Knipovich Ridge | collected 2010
CTCACTTTTTTACCCACTGAGGACTGCCTATCATCCACGTCAACACGAAGACCCTTCTCAGCTATCGTGTCAGCAAACTCGATTGCCTTTGATAGGTAGTCCTCGGATATGGGGATCAGCCTCACCTGGGTTGGCGACAACCAGAAAGGAAGACTCGGCACAATTCCCAATCCTTGAGACTTTGCCGCTCTCTCGAGAAACGCATAGATGCATCGTTCGATTGCGCCACTAGGGGAATTATGCAAGATTACAGGGTTCTTCGGCGATCCCTGCTCGTCCGTGTAAGTTATCCCATATCTCTCGGCGTTCTCGACATCAATTTGATCTGTAGACAAGGCGGACGCTTTCCCATTGCTGTCGATGAAATTAAATTCCCACTTAAAGATAAAATAAAAGAATCTTTCCTTCCATACTTCCATCAGGACTGGGCGCCCCCACATCTTTACCAGTTTATTTACAAATTCGAAATTCTTGTTATAGAACTCTTCAGTTATTCGAATTGCAAGCTCATAATCCCTATCTTCGAGTCCAATTCCCCGGAGTACACTCCTTGATAAGTCAAACCTGATTAGGACCTCTTGCATCGCTGCGTTCATATCCTTACATAAGGCGTGGCAATCGGGCATTGTGAAAGCCCTGAGACGTCTCAGTCCTACAAGCTCTCCTCTTTTCTCCCGTCTGAAGCTATACCTCGTAAGCTCATAGAGCTTCAATGGAAGCTGCCTATAGGAGAACTGAGCATCTTTTGCCATTAGGAATTGACCGAAACAGGCACTGAATCTCAAGAACAGATCCTTTTCGTCGGACCTTATCAGATACTGTCGAGCAGGGAAACGCTTCAAATAATCTTTGAGGCTTGGGTGGCTTGAATCATACATGATTGGAGTCTCCACCTCCACTGCGCCATACCGTTTCACCATCTTTGTGACATAGTCTTCCAGAAGAGATTTCACGAATCGGCCTTTTGGGTAGAACCTAAGGTTTCCCGAATCGGATCCCATTTCGTAATCGGCCAAGCCAAGGCGGCGCATTAGAGAAATATGGGGTGCGCTGGTGCTCGCAACCCGGGATTTGCCTTGCTCATACTCAGAGAGTTTCTTTAGCTGATCTTTACCCGAAAAATCATACTTGTCGAGGTTGGTCGTGTCTCCGTTAGGGTCGAGGATGTGGAATGAAGACCTTGGCTTACTTTCGAGTTCCAAAGCCTCCAGGACATTTTCGTCAGTTGACCCAATTCCTGATATGGTCTTGGCCTGTTCCGCTAAAGGGTGCCCCTTTACACTGATGGTAAACGATTTTGTCCAGCCAAATGGCCCTCGATGAACCTCGTAGCCTTTGTTTTCTAATTGGGAGACCAGTTCCTTCAATACCTGGAGGGCGGCATCTGGGGCGGCCAGACTAGTGCTTAGATGAGAGTAGGGATAGATTAGAATTCTACGCGCTCTAAGATTCTCAAATGAGATGGCTAATTCGTCCGCAGCTTTCGTCGCTGTGTCCCTATCGTCAGCCTCTTCAATACTCGTGAACACAACCACAACTTCGGTTACCTTAACTCTCTCCGTTCTGACAGCTTCAGCTTTTTCAATCTCTTTCTTTATCGGTTGATACTCCATATAGTTAGCGTGTAGTTGAAGGATCCTCATTTACTCCGCCGACTGTCCGATTCACACGTAACGAACGCGATCAAGCTTCCTGGCAGACTTGGTTTCCTTCTTCCAAGTCTTATAATGGCCCACGCAGAGATAAATACGTCGCGAAGATTCAGAGACCTGAAGATCGGTTCCTTTGAGACTATTCTTACTTAAGGACCGGAAACCAGAAACAGAACAATTCACAACCGAACAGTCGATCCCTTTGCTCACTTTACCCATTTGACGTTTGGTATTCAGACTTCTCTTAATATATATTGATCCTGAGAGCAAGAGCGGTGAGACTCGATTCTCGAGAAACTGAGGAAGTCAATCAGTCCCTTAATAGAGAAAGCCGGAAGGGTAGCTGCTTCAACTGGACTTCCCCCAAGCTTCTGGACCGGGCTGGGTCTTGTTCTCAGCGTTATGTCGGCCCTAGCATATGCTAGATTCCTCCCGGGTGGACCTCCGTTTGCTGGGATTCTCTTACTAGCTGCAGGTGGTCTCGATATTATTGACGGTGCAGTCGCCAAGGCAACCTCTAGAGAAAGCAAGTCCGGTGCGTTCATAGACTCTACGGCAGATCGAATCTCGGAAGTAGTTATCTTTTCAGGCATCATCTTCGGTGGTTATACCTTTCCTTTAGTAGTTCTGCTCGCTCTCTCCTTATCTTTGCTCACAAGCTACGCTAGAGCAAGGGCTGAGCCCTTGGGGGTAGACCTGAGAGGAGTTGGGATCGCAGAACGACCAGAGAGGCTAATAATACTGAGCTCTTTTAGTTTCTTTTCCCTTGTTGGTTATGCCGTCATTTTGATCGTGATTTTGGAAGGTGCTACTTTTGTTCAGAGGGTTATTGTTACTCTCAAAAAAGTCTGAATTTGGCATCAGTATTTTCTTCTTCGTTCACTCTTAGCTCTTACCTTTACATGACCGAAATGAACAGCACAAGATACGCAATAGAGTTTCAGAGTATTCTGCGTAGCAATATATGTACCAGCGGCCCGAAGCTCGCGAGCTAATGAAGGCTCCACAAGAGAAATCCTAGACGTGACTCTTTTGGCTTTGTCTTTTGGAACTATGGTACCGCAATTACTACATTGAACATGATCAGAACTACCCTTTCCTCCCTTTGACCTTCCTCCACTCTTTCTCTTCTTAGTCAACTCTGATCCAACTGTATTGAATCTAATGCATAAATGTTGTGGGAGTAAATGTCGGGGATGAGGACAGGCATAACTGGACGCATGTGGTAATAATGAGATTGTATTCAACGTCACGATAAAGTCACCGTTAGCATTGGAGGAACCTGATCTTGCCCAGGCCCTGTTGCGTCGTGCCGCATGGACCTTTACAGGGCTCCATTGGGGGAAGAAGATCATGATTACCCAGTCGAACCTTAGAAGATGTTTGACATGGGAATGAGGATATAAGGCGTAGAATCCTACTTTCCCTTTGGTCACTTTTCGGTTTGAGTTCTGGAGAGCAGTCGATTCTGCCCCGCTGGATTATGAACCATCTTAGGGATTCCTATGATTACACTTGCATGGGGCTCGTTGGATGTAGAAGCGATAAAACTGCCTACCCTTGTTGTGAGTACGATTTTGTTTCTATGACTCCTATGCCGAAGAGAAATCTTACGGTGAAAGTCAACTCCGATACGTATCTAGAGGTATTCTCGTTGCCCGAGGAACTGAACAATCTGACAGGAGAACAACTTTACCCATTCCTTACCATGAAGTTCGCGGGAGGAAACGAACTGTTATTTTCCACCCTACAAGGAATTATAGATTCCGCTGGGCCTAATTCGATCCGAGCTGACTTCTCTTTAAGTAGGTTAATAGACGCTTCATCGATGGCTCACAAAGCTCAAGAATCAATGGAGAAAGGTGAATTCCTGGATTGCTCTTTTTGGATCCTGTCCGCAACAAACGCAGTTGCGACATCAATAATTTCTCGTGGAAGGAGTCAGTTTCATCCATCCCATGTCCTTGATTCCTTACGGGGTCAGATGAAGATTGATGGTGATATTTGGAACGCCAATGCCCTATATCAAGCCCTGGGCCTATCCGAAGCTAACAACTCCTCCCTTCGGAGACGGACACGTGGATTGGATGAATTGATTCTGGCAACCCTCGAACTACAGGAAGGACCTCCGGAAGTTGTCTCCACCCGACTGAAGCTGCTCAAAGCAAAGGCTGCTTGGATGAAATCCTCCCACATGGCAGCCCAGGCTTATTTCTACCTTGGATTTGAGGTCGTTTCTATTTTGGGAATGATATACACCAAATATTGTCAACATGAAGGAATCCCACCACATCAAACAAGGGTACTGTCCGAAGTTGAAAGAGCTGAGAGACCCTACAGAATAACGTCATCCGTCCTCAACAAGGTCGGCTTGATTCATCAAGAAACCGTGGTTGAGGAACGTTTGGATGGAATCTTCAAGTCATTAGACCTCATCAAGTCTAGCACCTTCAATAGTCTTGGAGACTCCATAAACCCTTAACTATCGACGGGAAGGCGACCATCGAGACATGAAAGCTGTCGTTCTAGCAGGGGGCCTCGGAACGAGATTAAGGCCATACACGTACTTTCTGCCTAAGCCCATGCTCCCGCTTGGCTACAAGCCTCTGCTCGGACACATTATAGACTGGTTAGTGAGTCTCAAGATTACAAACCTCGTCATTTGCGTTGGTTATCTACAGAAAGTGATTGAGGAATACTTTGAGAATGGAGCTGACTTCGGGGCCCAGATCAGCTACTCCAGGTCGCAAAAACCTTTGGGAACAGCAGGACAGCTTAAACATGCAGAGCCCTTTGTCGACGGTTCGTTTCTATGTGTCTATGGTGATTCTCTCTATAATTTCGAATTGAAGGAGGTCGTCAAGTTACATGAAAAAAGAGGGGCGCTTGCGACAATGGTGCTAATGGACTACAAGACCAAGATGAAATACGGTTTCATCGACCTTGGGAAGGACAACTCTGTCCTTCAATGGAGAGAGAAGCCTGAGGTGTCGAACCTAATAAATGTGGGATGTTACATAATGGAAAAAGAGTTTCTAAAATATATCCCCGAAAACAAAATGTACGGTATGGACGTAGCCTTCAAGAATGCCCTCAGCGAAGGTGAAACAATCTGCGGGATCCGACCAAAAGGTCAAGTGATAGATATCGGTGATAAAGAATCCTACGAAAAAGCGGTAGAGGCATATGACGGTGAATTTGGGAAGATACTGTGAATGGAATCCGCATTAATCCTCTTCGAAGACAATCTCGTAAGAAACTTCTACCCAATCACCCTGATGCGACCCGGGCTTGATCTCCAACTAGGCCCCTTAAGCTTATTGAACTGGGCGAAGGCTATCCTCAACCCGCATTCAGTACATGCATATGTACGGAGCTATCTTCGCGCATCTGTGACCTCCAGACATCCGAATCTTGAAGTAAACAGTGAAGAAGATCTGGATTCCCACGAGGATGTTGTGCTGATGAATTGCATGGCGAATCCACTTTCCCTGAAGACCTCCTATCTCCGGAAAGGCTATTGGTGCGTTCTTTCCAGTTCAGGCCATTTAATAGCCGCCAAATTGCGGGCACGGGATCTATCTCAAGTTGTCATCAGGGGAATTCCAAGCATTTCTCGGGTTCTGAGGCTTCATTACTTGACGAGAACCGAGGAGAATTCGAATTCTTCGCTGTTAACGTTTCCGTGGGATATCCTCGACCTTAGCCCCTCAGCGATCTCGGCCGCCGTTAGAGGAAGAAATAATTCCTGGGAGAGATCGCTCAGGAACCATGCTATCATCGGTCAAGAGAAAGAAGTCAAGTCTGCAGGGAGCAACAATAATGTTGAGCCAAGCGTCGTCCTCGACACCCGCAAAGGGCCGATTATATTCCACGAGAATGTAACGATTGAAGCATTCAGTCGGATCGAGGGTCCTTGTTTTATTGGGAAGGACTCTAAAGTTAGAGCCGGATCTTCAATCCGAGGTAGCAGCATCGGCCAATCATGTATAATTGGAGGCGAGGTCGAAGGATCGGTTATTCATGGTTACTCGAACAAGGCCCATGCTGGATACCTGGGAGACTCGATCGTGGGGTCGTGGGTTAACATTGGCGCTATGACCACGAATTCTAACCTCAAGAATACCTACGGGCAGGTAAAGGTACGGGTTGGTCGAAGAAAAGTAAATACTGGCAGGCAGAAATTTGGTTGCATAATTGGAGATCATGCAAAAACTTCGATTGGCTCATTCCTTTCCTCGATTCAGGTCGGGGTCTCGTCTCACATCTATGGACGAAGCATGGTCGACATTCCATCTTTTACTATTTACGCGAAGTCATTTGGGAAGAGAAAGGTAGAGCTCGATCTTGATTCAGCATGCCGTACTCAGGGTAGGATGATGCAAAGGAGAGGAATTCAGCAGACAAGACCCGAGGTGGACCTTCTTAGGAAAGTATTCGCGATTACCCGCCCCGAGAGACTCAAGTCGAACGTGAGACCTGGTAAGTTTAGTATCTAGGGGAATTGGTCGAATGCAACCCCTCTCTTTGCTTAAACTACCCCCACTAGAGCTGCAAGCTCCTTTCTTGAAGCCCTGCCGAGAGTCTCCGCGGCGAGCTCCGGGGTCGTATCATTGAGAAATACACTCATCCCCTCCTCCAAGCCTGCACGGATACTCACTAGGGGATATGCTTCTAGGTGCCAATGAAGCTCTAGATCCTTGTCTCCGTGCGGCGAGTTATGGAAAACAACGGTAAATGGTACATCACCGACAGCACGAGTTAGCCCCCCAAGCGTGGACCGCAGGATGAGAGCAAGATCGTATATCTCCTTGTCAGAGATTTCAAGGAAACTTGTCTGGTGAGTCTTTGGTGTTATCCAGAACTCAAAAGGATGCGTAGCCGCCCAAGGTGCGAAAGCAAGGAAATGCGTAGTGGATAAGATTTGGCGCGGACCCCCAGTCTCAAGACTTAGGACCCTGCAAATCGGACATATGCCAAGATCATACATTGACTTCTCAACCGCATTAATTTCATATTCAATTGCGGGCGGGATGATTGGGAGGGTGAGAATCTCAAAATTAGGATGGAAAGAACTACTGGCACCATCGTCCCCATAGCCCACTCCATAGTTAAGGAAGGTGGCGGTGTACCCGCCTCCTTTCCTTGAGGATAAAGATCTAGCTGTCTCTTGAAGGATGCTAAGAATCTGAGACAGCTTCTGAACTTTAAGAGTTTGAACTTTGTCATCATGGTTGGTGATGGCAACAATGAGATGGCGACCTACGGGAATGAGGTGAGAGAGCATCTCATCATCCTTGAGGTCAGATGGCCTCTTCGAGCTTATCAATCTACTTTTCTGGTCGACTACAACCGCAGGTTTTCCTTTGTCTTTGATTCCTGCACATAGAGCGCATCTGGTTGATGATCTTGTCACTGGCGGTTTGATCTCCACGGGACGTCCCGATCTCCCTGAATTCATTATCACAAACTTCTCACCAAAATAATCCTTCCTAAGTTCTGTCACGGTAATGTCGGCTCCACTTTCAACATATATGCCTCTTTCATGAATCAGACAACCTTAAAGCACTTTGTTGGCAAGATCCGTAATCACGTACCATTGAAGACTAAACTGGTTTATGTATTACTCGATGGCGTAGGAGATCTCCCTAATCCGAGCCTTAACGAACTTACACCTCTTCAAGCTGCTAGGACACCCAACTTAGACAAACTCGTTCTGAATGGATGTATGGGGCTAGTGTATACAGTCGGAAAAGGAATAGCTCCAGAATCAGACGCCGGAGTATTGAGTATGTTGGGATATGATATATCAGCCGGATATGTTGGAAGGGGACCTATAGAAGCCATTGGGGAATCTATGGAATTCGGAGATGGGCAGCTCGCGCTGAGAGGTAACTTTGCGACCATTGACCACCGAGGAAAGATTCTCGATAGGAGAGCCGGCAGGAACCTTTCTAGCGAAGAAGCCTATTCTCTAGCCCAGGCAATAAACTCGGGAGTAGTCTTAGGGGGCGGAGCTTCATTCCAGCTAAAAGCGACTCTAGGTCATAGATGTGTCCTAGTTATTCGATTGAAAGGTAGCAATCTCTCCTCCGAAATTACGAATACGGATCCTGCATACATAAGGAGAGGGGGACTCGGTGTAGCGGTAGGGGGAACTACCATGTCGATGGAAGTTGCCAAGGCGGTTCCAACTGGCCCCGCTAGAGGCGCCATTATTGCTGCAACGCTTGTGAATAAGTTCACCCAGCAATCGTCTGAGATACTGGTGAGACACTCCGTTAATACTAATAGAAAGAGAGAGGGCAAGAAGCCGGCCAACGTTATTCTTCTGCGTGACCCGGGACATTTGAAACCGAGTTTTGAGCCCATCGATAAGAAATACGGAGCAAGATTTGCATGCTTGGCTGACATGCCCGTTGAGAAGGGAGTTGCTTCAGTAACAGGGATGAAATTAGTAAAAGGTGGAACCCCAACCGATTACAGGCTCAAAGCAAAGCTGGCCAACCGACTCCTGTCGCGTTTTTCTGTCATTTATGTTCACATAAAAGGCCCCGACGAACCAGGCCATGATGGAGACGCGAATCTCAAAAAAGAGATAATTGAAGACGTCGATAATGGTTTTTTTGGAGAATTGATGGGTCACATTAGTTCGGAAGAGGTTGTAGTTGCAGTATCTGCGGATCATTCCACCCCGTGCACATTGCGGGCGCATAGCGATCACCCGGTTCCACTCCTCTTATCGGGTAATCATGTTAATCGTGACAAGAGTTGCAGGTTTACCGAGCGTGATGGAACCATCGGGTCACTGGGTGTCCTTCGCGGGCCTGATGTCTTGAGAACAATTCTCAAGCTCGCTCTTTAATACCCGGATCGACTGTGTGTCCTGCCGCGCTGTCGGAAAAAGAGAGAGCGATGTTACCTCCCTCGCGGTCGAAAAGTTCCTCTATTTTTTCGGCCCTTCGAATCACATCGATTTCTCCGTTCATCCTCCTCATAAGGACTGTCGGTTTTATCTGGCAGTGAAAAGGCATATTAAAAACCAGTGAGTAGGCCCCCGTATTTCTGAAAACCAGCAGTTTTCCATCTTGCACACCTCCTAGACTCAATGTCGATTCCGAAGGGAAGATATCAAGTGCGTCACAAAGCCTTCCAACTACGTTTATCTTCATATGTTCTCCTCCAAATTCTTCCGTTGAGGCTGGGATTATCTCCTGCGGATAAGCCTGGTGAAGAAGAGCCGCGTCCAACAAGAGATGATAACCGGCATCTACAATTATGAATTTGGATGCCTCGTACACTTTTGAGTTTACGACTCTTGTTATCAGGACCGATGATTCCGCAGCCAGAAATCTCCCGCTTTCAATGATTAATGTGAAGTCTGCACCCAGTGTTTTTACCATGGAGTTAAGCTTACTGATGATAGGGAGCGCAATTTCCCTTGGTGACGGAACAGATCTTCCATAATCTACAGGAGTCCCACCACCTATGTCCAGGATTTTCAGTCGTAGCTCTGGGTGTTCTCCCTTCATTTTAAGTATGAAATTCTCTACTTTCTCCAAGGCGGGGACAAAACACGATGTGTCCTCTATTTGGGAGCCGAGATGGAAATGAACCCCTTCCAACTCCAGGTTTTCGCTCTCAAATATCTTGCCGAATAGACTTGTCGCGCTATCAACCGTGGAGCCATTTATCGGTACCCCAAATTTCCCGTTTTTATAAGAAGCGCGTACACCCGCCTTGACCCCCACTTCAGGATTGATTCTGATCAGGACTGATGTAGTTAATCCAAGAGACTTTGAAGACCGAATTAAATTCACAAGCCCATTATGCGAGCTCAGAACTACTCTATTCACTCCTTTACTTAGGATAATGCGGAACTCTTCTTCTTCCTCAGTGATGCTAGTGTATATGATGTTTTCAGGGTTGCCTCCAAGACGGAGGTAGAACTCGATCTCACCTATTGAGGTGATATCAAAAAGAATTCCTTCGGACATGAAGACCCTGATAATAGACGGGTTGAAGTTGGCCTTCATCGAGTAAGCGGCTATCGCCTGACCCTGGAATCCTCTATAAGCAGCTTCTAAAATGGAAAGCTTTTTTCTTAAAGTCTCCTCGTCAACGACATAGGCGGGAGTCCCGTATCGTTCTGCTAGATTCTGGATTTCTAGATCAGTAAAACTCGGAGTGAAAGTAGGCGTTTGCCGAATTGATTCGTAGGCTGCCTTCGCCAATTCCTAGTTCAAGAAAGCGATATTAGCCACGACGAGTGGAATCTCGGAAAACATTTGATTTAAAAGAGGACCCATTTCAGGGTTTCTTCCCGACGACGATCTCGATGGTCGAGACGTTTCTAGCCTCTGACCCCTCGCCTAGCCGTTCCGTATCTATTTTGATGTCCTTTGTCTCATATGAACCCCCACCTAGTCGCTGGACGACAACCTCGGCTACGTCCACTGCCCGGGATATTACCAGCCCTCTCGCTTTGATTACTATTTCACCCGTCTGAGCCAACTGTATTAGCGCTGACATAGCATAGCTCATTACCGGCTTTTTGCCGATATACACATGATTCGGCGGAGTGCCTCCACTTTTGCCATTCATCGTTAATTCAGATGTTCCTATGGAATTCGAGGTAATTGGATTTGGTTTGCTCTCTATATTCGGTTGGCTTTCGGACATTTTCTCTATTTTGCGAGAGAAATAATTATTTAAAGATGACGTCGCGGAGTAGAACTTATGCCGAGGGCATACGTTCTAATCAACACTGATCCCGATGTAGAGGAGGAATTCATCCAAGAAGTCAGGCGGATCAACGGTGTGGTTTCCGCGGCCTCGGTCTATGGTATATACGACTTCATTATCATCGTCGAGGCCCAGACTATGGAAATTGTAAAAGGGATAATTACTTCAAGAATACGGCGTCTGAGGAATGTTAAAGCTACAATAACTCTTGTAGAAGTAGATTCCTAGTACCAACAGAAATCACTCCTTAAAATGAGAAATCGGAATATTAACGGATCTTCCGTTTGGCAGGGAGCGCCTAATCGATATAGGGAGCACTCCATCTCGAAGTTCCATCATAGCCACCACGATAGGGTCGTAAACATTGGGAGGAATTTTTACAAACGGCGGGGCCCCTAGAGATATCTGAAGAGACCTTGTTCCAATAATCCTCGCTCTCTCAAATCGCGTCAGGTGAGGTGGCCCTATCTCAATTACAAAGGTCTTCTCTCCCGCTTTTGTCTTCTCCTTTGATTTTGATTTTCTTTCCGCTGTTCGCCCAGGCGCCTTTCTTGTTGTACTTACCTTTGACATGTTCATGCTCCGAGGGATATAAGATATTAACAGGGCATTGGTTAGATATTTAAGATTATGGCTGATTTCTTTGGTGGCCAGACAAAAGCTAGTGGCTTACTCAACTAGAAGGAATAGTCCATGAGTTCCGTTTCGCGAATAAAGATTGCTATTCAAATCTCGACTGGAGGACGGGTAGATGCCGAATTCCACAGACATTTGGCTCCGACCACAGTTGCCGCCTTGGTGGAGAAACGGACTCTCGACGGCTACGTCGTTAAGTTCGAAAATCAATTCATCTACATCCAAGTCGGTTTGATCCTCGGCGCAGAAAAGTCAAGACGAAAGTTCGTACCTGGAGAGATTGCTTTCATTCCGTCTACTGGATCCTTAGCATTTTTCTTACAGCAGTCAACTTCTCTACTTCCCATGAATCCAATAGGGAAAATCATATCAGGAACAAGACCCTTGGAATCCCTGAAGTCAGGCACCAGATTAAGAGTTCGGGTGGAGGACTGAAAATATTCCAATTCTAGTTAATCAAGGCATGACCATTCAGAGGAAGATTCAGATTATAGATCTCCTGTCACTTTTACTCTTTTTCGTGATGATATCTGGCGCCTTATTAATCCTGACTCAGGACAATTTTCAATTTTTTTTTAACATAAGGTTGCTAGGTTTCGTCGGAATTCTGGCAGTGTTGGGAATTATCTTAATGAGGAAACGTCAGGACTATTTCGCAGAGACTCTTTGATCGCCAACGGTCCGGAGGAAGTTTAGGATACCCAAACCGGCTAGGATCGCTTCTTCACTCCTCACGGTTTCTACATTCTGGTCGGGGAACAGATTGACTGCGAAGGCACCGATGTCGGTAGGCTTGAGATTCTCTCCTGCTAAGACCTCAAACAGTCCAAATCTAGGAGAACCAAAAATAACCAAAAACTTTCCATCGTTCGAAACCTTTTCGATGATATCCATCCAAATCTCCCTCAACGGCGTACCCCTCCTCGAAGTGAGCAGAACACTGGTTGGTCGGCTTCGAGAAACGATTGCCTTTAGGCTTTCTTCCTTTATGACCTCATATCCCCAATATTGTCCAATCTCATTTCTCTCAACGACTCTTGAGCTGATCTTTGGTGGGCCTGAAGTTATGACAACCGTGACTCTTTCGGATTGTCGAGCTGTATCAGAAAGGGCAAGTGGTATGGTCATCTCAAGCCCGACATCTACGAGAGCATGACCACTTCGAAAGATAACAATCCCTTCTCTGATATCTCCCTTGTTCACAAGAGCCAGTGACTTCGGCACCTGGTGGGAAGGGATTTTTAGAGGTGGCAGTTGCCCCGCGAACCTAAGCTCCTCCCTAATTGGGTAGACCTTCTTCCTCAGGTATTGGGGGAGCACTAGATAATTCAGGAGCAATTCAATTAGGGGAGCTTCGTTCAAGGTGTGCCTAATGTTATAGAGATAGATTCTCTGAATCCCAAAAATAGCTGCTGCCCTTGCGATTGCTCCGGCTTTCTCGGTTTTCGCCCGCAGACCGGACCCATCTTCGAGCACGTTCGACGGGATGGCCACCCAAATTTCTGGGTGCATTAAAACAAAAGAGGACTCGTCATTTCAGAAATTTGCGAGCTCCAGCATGTGATGACACTTTCGGTTCTTGCAAGTCTTTTTGTCGATTCAAAGATTGCCAATCATCTCCTTGGAAAAACTTGACAATCTTCTCGGCTAGTTGAAGACTAGCCTGTCTCTGTGCTTCGATTATCTGAGCGCCAATATGTGGAGTTGCGATCACATTAGGAAGCTTAAGAAGTTTATTCCCAACAGGCGGTTCCTTCCAGAATACGTCGAGAGCTGCTCCCGCGATTTCCTTTTGCAATAACGCTTGAAAGAGGTCTGATTCGACTACTAGATTTCCGCGAGCGGTGTTGATCAAGAAAGCTGATTTCTTCATCATGTCAAACTGCTCTTTCCCTATCATATGGAGTGTTTCAGGTGTTGAAGGAACATGTAGGCTGACAAAATCTGAATTTCTCAATAGCTCTTCGAGTCCGACTTGCCTGACATTCAATTCAGTCAGCTTTGCAGATTCTATGATTTCCTTTTCAAACGCCAAGACCTCCATTTCGAGAGCGCTAGCCAGCTTTGCAGTTCTCCTGCCGATCCGACCAAAACCCACAATTCCAAATTTCTTATCACGCAATTCGGTACCCATTGCAAAGTCTTTCAACCACTCGTCCTTTTTCAGAGCAGCATCAACGCGTGGGATGGACCTAGCTAGACTCACAGCCAACCCAATGGCGAGTTCGGCAACTGCATTCGTGGAAGCCTCTACCGATGTGAATACTGGAATGCTGAGATCTGCCGCCGCCTCTAGATCTATGTTATCAACTCCAGTTCCCGGCCTTCCAATTAGCTGGAGATTCTTTCCTGCCTCCAAGATTTCTCTTGTGAGCTTGGTCCTACTCCTAACAATAACAATGTCCACTCCACTAATTTGTTCTTTAAGCTCATCTGAGGTAATTGTTGCTTTCTGCAGTATCTCGAATCCGGCCTCCGTAAGGGCCTTGACCCCTTCCGGCTCGAATTTATCGCAAATGAGGATGGTCTTCCTCTCTAACACGAGTACCAATCCGTCACCCCCTCACGGATAAGTAAATCTCTGGTTTTCCGACTATGTCTGGTAAGAACGAACTATTCTTATTTGAGATGAGCGACAAAATCAGGGATGGGAACAGACGATGAACTAGAGTATCTCCTAGCCAAGAAGATGAGGGAAATGAAGAAGAGGATGGAGGCTTCTAAAGAGAAAGATCAAGCAAAGGACAGGGCGACGCAGAGGATGCCTCTTTCGTCAAGGGAACGTCTCGCGTCTAGACTTGTAGATAGAGGCGTGGAAGTCCTCGAGACGGCTGAATCAGCCTATCCTAGAGAAACGCGGATGATAATCGAGAAGCTGGTTCCGCTCCTCGAATCCGGGCGAATTCGAGGAACAATTACAGGCGGAGAGCTTCTCGCTCTTTTTAGAAGCTTGGGAATGCGAGTCTCGGTCCAAACCACCATTTCGGTACAGAAAAATGGAAAACTAGTTTCTTTTGCAGAAAAACTCAAAGGGGAAGATTAGGAGCTACTCCTCAATCTCCTGGACTTTTCTGATGTCGTGAGTCTTAGGAGGGATTACTGAGATAATAGTGAAATTTGATTCTCTGATCTTCGTATACTTCTCCTCATCGATTCCGAACTCTGAACAGAATTCCCTGAGCGGGGGGTCAACCAAATCCAAATCCACCTGAGATAGACGGCGATACTCGGACTTTAATGGTGCTGAATATTTGCTCCTATAGAGCGCTCGGATCTTCGAGAGGCCGGGTTCTGGGAGGCTGGCCTCAATCTTGTTGATACTCAGGTCGTCCATCGCCCTCAGTTTATTGAGCCCATCAATGTCAATATCACCATCATAGTACAGCGATTCCAGGTAGCTCAATACATCAGCTCTAGGTGGTGAGAGGCCGATCGAATCAGATCGCACCTTGCTCCGAATATAGATCGTGCCTCCTAACATTCCAGTTGCTACAAATTCACCAACGAGCTGTCCAGGATAATCTGCGTCGATTGTATCTAGGCCCAAGAGAATTGCGACCCCCCCCGCCATATACTCTCCAAAATAGTCATCACCTCGCCCGCCGATTACTACTGCAGGTTTCGAGTCTCTGTATTCTCTCATTTGAATAACGGCTCTATTACCAACGTTCCCCCTTACCAAAATCCGTCCACCTTGTAACGCTTGACCCAGTACATCTCTTGCATCACCATGGATTACTATCCTGCCAGAGTGCATTACATCCCCGACATCATCTGACGCGTTTCCCTGAACGACAATGTTACCACCCTGGTTGAAGTTGCCTAGACAATTTCCAGCGATACCATGGAGTTCGAGCTTGGTGCCAACTTTGAGATTGAAGCCAATGTACCTGTGGCCACTAACATTAATGACGCTCACTTCTTTGTTTCCCTCTGCAAATTCCGTCTTGATCTGGGAATTCAATTCGTGATAATTAAGACCGGCAGCATCCACAAACTGGGGAGTCGTGGTCGTTTTGGTCACTGAAAGCTTTTGAAGCTTTGGCGCACTTGTTTGGAGAG
>SDBV01007346.1_pt1 | contig 15094 bp, 7 predicted proteins | sample 2277081 | NCBI WGS metagenome assembly SDBV01 (sample SAMN10402039, study PRJNA504765) | marine sediment metagenome | isolation source: marine sediment core GS10_PC15, 223 cmbsf | place: Arctic Ocean: Southern Knipovich Ridge | collected 2010
ACAGCATATGCCGCAAGCTGTTAAAGTGCCAAGCCGTTGAACGCATTCGGGAGTGTAGCTCAGTTGGTAGAGCAACGGCCTTTTAAGCCGTAGGTCTTGGGTTCGAGCCCCAACACTCTCATTCCATAAACCCTTTGCTTACAAATACTTACAATTCAATTCTGTGCCATACAAATCCACTATCAGCCCAAAAATCCCTCCCGGCGTCTTTTTGGCGTAATTCTTCAGTGTGTTGCCAGTATGTCGCCAGTAAGTCTGGAGTGTGTAGCCTGTCTTCCTGATCCTTTTAACGCGTGCGTATGTATCTTCTTTCCAACACACTTTCATCAGGAATTCGGCTGTTTTGCAGCGGTCCTACGCCCCCTTGGCAAGCGCAGCTGGTCTCTTTTCAAATACTTTCGTCAGAGTCAATAATAAGTCTTTCATATTCAAGTAGTTATGGCATAATACTTTTTACACCCCACGGGAACTATTTTTTGTACCCCAAGAGCGCAATGCTTACGGCTACAGAGATGAGGAATATCTAAAATTGAGAATCTTCAATCTGCACAACTCCACCCACGCATTAACCGGATGAGCCACAATTACATTAATGTTGGCGCAGACAGCCTATATGGACGCCCAAGAACACCGTTTAGGCGACTGAATCAATGCTTCAGAATACTTATGTCGCTGGCCGTCAGGATTACTATGCCCTGCGTTTTCTCAGCAGTGACAGACCGCCCAGACCCAGCAGGATCAGCGTGGTCGGCTCGGGGATAGGCTGGCCATTGAGGCCCAGCGAATATACTTCCAGAGCATCGGCATCGCTCAAAGCGTGGTTCCATACCGCCACCTCATCGATCAGACCGTCCCAGTCCCGGTCGCTGGTTCCGGTTCGATAATCGCCAATGTGAATCGCCGTATCACCGATCGTGTTTGAGGTCTGAGTCATCGTCTGCGCAGCCATCTTAACGCCATCGATCCAGTAGGTCATGGTTGTATCCGTGCCGTCGGAAGCGTACGTGGCCAGAACATGATGCCACTCGAACTGGGTTGCGGCATCGATAAAGACCTGGTTAGATGGACTCCCGCCCTGGTTATAAGCCTGCCCATCGTCTTTATCGCCGTCGCTGTCGGAGTCCCGGACTCCATACGAGAGATCGTAGCCAGTCGCCGATTCATAGACGAAGAACCGCGAACTGCCATTCCCCTCAATCGGCTGTAGATTATACCAGACGCTGATGGAGAAGTTGTCGCCCAGACGCGCCCCGGTTCCTGTGCCGGTGCCAAAACCGATCGGCAGGACCGCGTATTCGTTTTGGGCGTCGTCAAAATAGACGCTGTTGCCCACCTGACCCCCGACCGTGCCCGGTACAGGACTTCCGTTGCCTATCGTCGCATCCAGACCGGATCCGCCGATAGTGGCCGAAAGGTTGCTCTCAAAGCTCCAGTAGCCCACCACGGCCGCCGAAACTACGCCGCTCCAGCACATAACGGCTGCCAATATGGTCACAATGACCAACCTTTTCATCATTTTCCTGTCCTCCAGAAAAAAAACATTCGCCTTCCCCTTTAATTATTTGGGCCCTCAGACTCCCCATGGAAAGGATAACGGGAATATCTGAACTGTACAGGTGAAGTCGGTGAATGGTATCTGCGCGGCAGTCCCGGTTGGTCCGACACCAGTGGTCCGTTTGCCAGTGACGATCCGAACGCCTGGCGTCATTTTGCGCTGGTTTATAATGCCGAAGAGGGGTATGGCAGGTTTTACTATGATGGACAACTGCGCGACGATCGTTCAGGCACTCCCGGTGCGGGGCTACTTGCCACCGAATACCTGAACATCGGTGATTACCGGAGCGGCAACGGTGGACGCAACTTTGACGGATACATCGATGATATGGCGGTTTTTGACCGGGCGCTCAACGATGAGCAGGTGCTCGCTCTCTATGACAAGACCCATACGCCGGATACCGTCGAGCAGCTTCTGGATTTGAAGGCCTACAGACCAGGTCCCGTCGCTGGAGCGGCTCATGTCAATGGGGGGGAGTTGTTGAGTTGGCGGGCACCTGAGGAAGTTGCGGATCCTGTTTACAATGTGTATTTAAGTACAGATCCCGCCATGGCTAATGACGTGATCACACTGGCGACTGATCTTGCCGACACAAGCATTGCTCTTCCACCTGACTTACCGGATGCTGCAAATTACTACTGGCGCGTCGATACGGTTGGCGGCGAACAGAGTGAAATCTGGTCTTTCACTACCATTGAAGGGCTGGTGGCATATTGGCCCTTTGACACAGACCCGAATCTGACTAATGCCCAGGGAAATACTGATTTTGACGGAATCCCGATTGGCAATGCGGCAGTCTCCACCGACGATGTGAAAGTCGGAACCGGTGCTCTTAAGATCGACGACGGTACGCAGAGTACGAACTATGTGGATATTGCGGCCGCACCGATTGTCGGCGCACAGGCTGTCTACAGTGTTGTCGGGTGGTACAAATACAGCGATATAAGTTCAAATAGTTCCGATAGCCGGAACTTCATTTTCGAGACCCCTCCCGGCTATGCCGCCAGTTTCGCCATTCGTGACAGTGGCGGCCGAAAACACGCTCAGTACTATGTTCAGACGGGGGTGGTTTATAACAGCGACACAGCGTCCGGTCCGGTGGTTGACGACGACAACTGGCATCATGTGGCATTGGTGTGGAACGGGCTGACCGACACGATCAAGTGGTACCATGACGGCAGTTTGTTTGAATCCAAACCAGTTGGTGCCAACGTTGAGTTGACCTCTAGCGCCGGTTTCCATATCGGCAATCACCGGGCCGGTGACGGTGGTCGCAACTGGGACGGCTATCTTGACGACATGGCGATCTTTGATGTGGAATTGATGCCTGCCCAGATTTCGGCCTTGTTCAATGGCATCCGGACCCCCGATGATGTTCTGGAAGAGTTGCAGCTAACCGCGGCGAATCCAACTCCGACGGTGGGTGGAGTGGCCGACTTTGATGGGCAGTTGAGTTGGCAGGCTCCTCCGGATCTGGCCGATCCGCGGTTTAATGTATATTTCAGCCCCGACCCAAACATGGTTAATGATGTGACCACACTGGCGGAGGACCTGGACGGGACAAGCGTCGATCTTCCTGAGGGTCTGGAGTACGAGACCCAATACTACTGGCGGGTGGATTCGACGGATGGAGGCAACATTTACGAAGGCGACATCTGGTGGTTCGTGACTCCTAATGAGCCTCTGGGTCTGGTTGCATGGTGGCCCTTTGATGACAACGTCAACAATGCCCAGGGTAACACCGACCTTGATGGAACGCTGATTGGGAAAGCCGTTATTTCGAGCGAGAATGTTGCGGTCGGAACAGGCGCATTGAAGATTGACGATGACCTGACAGGCGCAAGTTTTGTGGATATCACAAGTACCGTGATGCTTGGCGCTGTACCTACACGTAACACGGTCGTCTGCTGGTACCTGCAAAAGGACATAAGCGGTGATGGGTCTGATACGCGCAACTTCATCTGGGAAACGGATGTTATCTGGAACTTATCATTTGGGGTAAGAAGTGATATTGGTCCCGGCGGCGGGGCTAAGGTGGCCGAATGGTATTACAACGGGTCGGGAGGCTCTCATCGGCAGCAGCCTGTCGGCAGTGGTCCGGTAGTGGCAGGGACAGGTGCGGATCCGAATACCTGGCACCACGTCGCGATGGTTTACGATCTCGATGCCGATTCTGTAAAATACTACCATGACGGGGAGCTTTACGATGAGGATGCGGCCAATGCGGGAACTTTGCATACGACACCGACCGGCTTCCATATCGGTGACTATCGATCGGGCAGTGGCGGACGTAACTTTGACGGCTACATCGATGAAGTGGCGATCTTCGACGAAGCGCTCTCTTCTTACCAGGTCCAACAGCTTGTCACCAATCCGGCAGTCAATTGCGGCAACGTTCTGCAAGTTCGCAAGTATTGGGCGGACTTTAACGACAACGGCGGTGTCGATCTGGATGACTTGCGCTACTTTGCCGAAAAATGGCTGACAGATGATCCGGAAGCGGATTATGACGGCGATGGTAACGTTGACTTCATTGATTTCGGCACATTCGGAGAGGGTTGGCGGTCTGATTAGATGTTGGTGTCAAACATAGTGGATTGGTGAGTGAACGGCGCGGAGAAGACGCCAAGAATGGTGAGTGGCCGGTTCGGGAGACTCATTCCGAGCCGGCCCCTCGGACTTGGTTGGAAATGTTTTCTGAGTCTACGGGAGTCCGATCATGAAGAACAAGTGTGCCCTCACTTTGATTGAGTTGCTGGTTGTCATTGCTATCATTGCATTGTTGTTGGCTATATTAGTTCCTGCCTTAAGAACGGTAAAAGAACAAGGCAAAGCTATCCTGTGCATGGCCAATCTTCGGACTTTTGGCCCCGTGCTGATGATGTATATCAATGACTATGACGGCAAGACACACGATTCGCCTAATGGAGGATTGTGGTATTTCATGAATGCACCAAACCGTGAAATTACCCCCGAGCGAACGGGGGGTGGTATGACTGAGGACCCGTACTGGGGTGTTATATATTACAATCTATATATCGAGAACAAGAAAGTGTTCAAATGCCCGTCAGCGAAACAAGTAGACGATTTTCGCCGTCATGATATTTGGGAAAGGTATCAGGATGCAACTTACGGACTGAACCGCTATGCCATTAATGTTAAAGTCGAGCAATTGAAAGTTCCTTCAAATATTATTTATTCACAGGATCATATGGAGCACCGTTTGGATGACAATGGTGATATGTTATATCTCCGGGCGGGCGACTCGATAAACCTTCCCCAGTGGAGGCCGGAAATGGGTGACATAGGTGCTGACCCATTTTACCTGGACCCAATACGTGAGGTCTACCGGCATAGCGGTGTCAGCAAGGGTGTGTGGCTCGATGGTCATTGCGAAGGGATCAAAGAATCCACAGGTGAGGATGTTCCAAGGTATACGTACAGGGGCAATCTTAACTAAAGTCATACCGACCCAATCTGAAACAGATCGGCTGGATTCTCATGGCATTATACTATAGAATTATGGTTGGATTTGAAACATGTCGTAGGCGTTATTAACAGGATGTATGTTTTTAAGATAGGAGTTTCAGTTTGAATCCTTTTAGAAAATTTTTAATTTCTTTTTTTCTTCTTTCGATTTCCTTACCTGCTTTGTTGTTAGCAATTGAATGTCCTGCCGGAGATTTGAACGGGGATTTCGAAGTAGACGCCAAAGACATGTCCATTCTTTCCGAGGATTGGCTGACAATCGGTTATCCGAAGCCGGGGCTTGCAGGATACTGGAAACTGGACGAGAATCGTTCCGGCCGGATTGCTGTTGACAGCATCGGAACGAATGACGGGTTTTTCAAAGGAAACCCGGTATGGGTCTCAACAGAAGAAAATCAGGATGGAGTCGTTATTTTCGACGGTGTGGATGATTATGTCGAGGTGACGGGTTACAAAGGCGTTACCGGCACAGGTTCAAGAACAGTAACAGCCTGGATTTGTACGGACAATGCCAATAATTTGAATAATATTGTCTCATGGGGTGGTGATGATGCCGGCCTGGGATGGCTGGTGGGCGTACATTCGGCGGGCACAATCGAAGTTTCCGCAATCGATGGTTATGTCCGGGGCAGTACAGTTGTAACCGACGGCCAGTGGCACCATATCGCGGCGGTTCTATTTATGAACGAGCCTTAGTCGCACAGGAAATCGAAATAATTGCCGATGGTGTTCCGTCTGTCCTTGGAAATTCCAACCTGAACAATACCGGCGGCGTTGATATTTCCGATTTTTCCATACTGTCGAATAACTGGGCTTACGAGCTTTATCCCGTTGATGTTTTTACGTCGCTCTATGAAAAAGCGGCAGAGCATATCCTCAGTCAGGTCGAATCCGACAAAGGATATTGCCTTGTGTTCGGAGCCGGCGAGGGACGATTGGCTTATGAACTGGCTACTCACAGCAGTCATAATATTATCGGTGTCGAAAGCAACAGCGCCAAAGTCAATGCGGCAAGAAGCCTATTGCACAAAACCGGCATCTACGGCGATAGAATTACGCTTCACAAAGGCTCGCTGGACAGCTTGAAATATCGGGATTATGCAGCATTGCTTGTTGTCTCGGATTCTATTATCGAAAGCGGTGTTTGCACGGGTTCGGCGGCGGAGATGTTCAGGATGGTCAGGCCCGACGGAGGCGTTGCGATTGTCGGTCAACCGGCGGGCTGTCCCAATGTTCTCAGTCGAACGGCTCTGGAAACATGGCTGGATTCGGCTTCGCTGACTTACACGATCACTGAAGACAGCAACGGTCTGTGGGCAAAGATAGTGCGAGGCCCGCTGCCTGGCGCCGGCGAATGGACCCACATGTGGGGCGACCTGGGCAATACCGCATGCAGCGGTGACACCCGCATGAAAGACGCTTTCAATGTGCTCTGGTTTGGGGAACCGGGCCCAGGAATATTGATCGATCGTCATTGGAGACCAATGGCGCCGCTTTACAAGTCCGGGCGTCTTGTCATTCCGGGCAACAATCAGACTGTATGCCTCGACGCATATAACGGTGCTCGTCTTTGGGACATAACGCTTCCAAATTCTGCTCGAATCGCCATTTTGAGAGACGCCGGATGGCTGGCGCTGGGCGATGACTATCTCTACGCCGCCGTGGGAAATGCCTGCCACAAAATCATTCCAGATTCGGGTGTTATCGAAGAGACATATTATACGCAGACCGCCGGCGCCGACTGGGGATATGTTGCAATTGACGGTGATCTGCTCTTCGGCAGCCGCCAGAAAGCAGGCGCCTCGCGTCTTGCCGTATCATATTATGACGGCGGCAAAGATGGAAACCAGATTTCACGTAAGGACAACCAGCCGACCGTTGTCAGTACCGGACTGTTTTGTCTTGACAGGCATACCGGCAATCAAAAGTGGCTGTATGAAAACAACTCGGTTATTGCAAATCCAACGATCTGCATAGGCGATGGTCATGTTTATTTCTTTGAAAGCATCGCCTCTGCGGCCGTGACCGATCCCGATGGTCAAGTAGCGCCTACAACCTTTTGCAGCGGTGATAATGAGTATCTGGTCAAACTTAACAAGAATACAGGCGAGGTGGTCTGGCGCAAGCAGCATAATTTGCCGTTTGCCAATATCATATACCTCAGCTATAAAAACGGTATGGTACTGGCTTCAGGCTGCACCACGGGCACATCCAAATTCAGATATCACTATCGCGCCATTAATGCTGATGACGGTTTACTTGCCTGGCAAAAAGACTGGGATTCTACTCACAATTCCAGCGACAAAGAACACGGAGGACAGGACAAACATCCGTTGATTGTGAACGATACGGTTTACTTAAAGTTCGGCAGTTACAATCTGCAAACCGGTGCTTCCGTCGGTTTTACATATTCGAGTTCCAACTGTACGGAATTTACGGCTTCCCAAACTCATCTTTTCAGCCGAAACAGCGGCAACCCTTCCATATATAGTCTCAGCGGAAGCGGCGGCAGTTCTCGTCTTTGCTCGGCAATGAGGCCGGGTTGTTATATCAGTATAATCCCTGCCGGTGGGGTCATTATGTTGCCGGCCTACAGCGCCGGCTGTACTTGCGGATATACGATTCAGACGTCCATTGGATGGCTGCCGCGGTGAATATTCTGAATAGAAAAGAGAAATTGAAAAGTGGTATATTAGTTCCACAGGAAAAAGACTTTTATGAAGCCAAATAACAAAAGAACGTTTCTGTTTATCATTATTCTTCAAACAGTTTCAGGTATCTGTCAGCCGATTCTTGCAGAGGACTGGCCGACACGATTGCATGATATGCATCGTGGCGGTGTCACATCGGAAACACTGACTGTGCCTCTTACCCAGGCATGGACGTACGAGACATCCACCCAGCCTGAGCCTGCCTGGACCGAATCTCCGGCCAGACAAGACAATTATCGCAGCTATTATAATCTCAAACCAAGACAGAACTTCGACTTTAGTTTTGATGTGGCCGTTGCCGATAATCGTGTTTATTTTGGCTCATCAAAGACCGGCGCGGTAACATGTCTAAACGCCGCCACCGGCCTGGAGGACTGGACATTTTTTACCGATGGCCCGGTGCGATTCTGCCCCCACATTGCCAATGGCAAAGTTTTCGTGGGCAGTGATGATGGTTACGCTTATTGTTTGAATGCCTCCGACGGCTCGCTCGTTTGGAGCGTAAGAGCCGGACCCACCGACGAAATGATCTGGGGAAATGAGCATATGATTTCCGTTTGGCCGGTGAGAGGATCGGTTATGGTTGACGGAGCCGATGTGTTCTGGACCGTCGGTATTTTCCCGCAGGAGGGAATGTATGTATGCAAACGCAACGCCGCAGACGGCACAGGCGGCTGGACTGTGAACGCAAGCTTGCCACCCCAGGGATATCTGCTCGCAACGTCGGCCAATCTTTTCGTCCCAACGGGCAAGACCTATCCGACAGTTTACAGCCGAAGCAGTGGATCTTTTGTGGGCAATGTCAGAGTCAGCACGAGAGATGGAGGTAGTTGGGCATTGCTTACTCCGGATGAAAGCGAATTCTGGACCGGCCCATCTGTAACCAGCAATACAGGTCAGTTCAATGCAAGTACGAGGGCTCATATCGCATCTGTCAGCGGAGCCAATTACCTTATCGCCGACTCTACTCATTCCTGGTACAACACCGATTCAAAAATCTACAAGTTAAAACGCAGCGACCGTTCTATCGTTTGGTCCATTGATTACGCATATCCCCATGCTTTGATTAAGGCAGGCGACACGATTTTCGCGGGAGGTTTCAAAGAGATCGCGGCGTTTGACACCGACGGCTCTCGTATCTGGACGGCAAAAGTTGACGGCAAAGTGTATGGTCTCGCAGTTGCCAATGGCAGCTTGTATGCAAGCACCGACAGGGGCAGCATTTATTGCTTTAATGCGACTATACCTCAAATTACCAACAACCAGGGAGCTACCGATGTTACGACAAGTTCGGCAGGCCTGAACGGGTTTTTGGAATCGCAAGGCGGCTCTGACACAACCGTGCATGTTTCCTGGGGGACAAGTGATGGTGGCGCGAATATCGGCAATTGGCAAAATTCGATGGATTTGGGTGTTAGAAATCCTGGTCTGCTTAGCATCAACGCTGCCGGTCTGGCGGAGTCGGCGCTGTATTATTATCGGTATCATGCGACCAACTCATACGGCGCTGTTTGGGCTCCGTCTTCTGTTTCTTTCATAACCGGCCCAGTGTCTATTCAAGCCACTGACAACAGCGCCTCAGAGATCGGACTCGACACGGGAACATTTACCGTATATCGGCCGGCTCAGACAACCGGCGAACCATTGGAGGTTCATTACACTTTAAGTGGAACCGCAGGCGCCGGAAGTGATTACCAATCGTTGAGTGGTTCTGTTACAATTCAGCAGGGCAGCACAAGTGCCGATATTATTGTCACGCCGATCCAGGACCTGGCCATGAGCGAGCCAAACGAAACAGTTATCGCAACGGTATCGTCAGGGGGGTATGTGATTGGCGATCCGGCCGCGGCCACCGTAACCATTTCGGATAACAGCAGCGCGTCAGGCTGGGCAAACATGATGAAAATTCGTTTCCAGGGTTACGACAGGTCATCTACACTGGTTGATTTTCCTGTTCTTGTGATCTTGAACGAGAGTATAGACAACTTCAGCTATTCTCAGTTTGCGTCACAAAGCGGTGGAGATCTGCTATTTGTAAATGCACAGCAGACACAGTATCTCAGTTACGAGATCGAAAAATGGGACACGTCCGGCAACTCTTATGTTTGGGTAAAAGTACCTCGGATCGCTGACAGCGACGATTATATTTTCGCCCTGTGGGGCAATCCTGACGAGACTACCGCTCCTCCTTATACTTCGGATGGTTCGACATGGTCCAATGGCTTCGCGGGTGTATGGCATCTGAAAGAGACCAGCGGCATACATCGTGATTCGACAACCAGCGGCAATAGTGGAACACCGGAAAATGGAGTAATCGCCAATACAACCGGAATCATTGGCGGAGCCGACGAGTTCGACGGTGCTAACGATCAGATTACGCTGTCGTCCAATTTGTCTGTTGGTTCATTATCCAATACTATTTCCTCATGGGTAAAGATTCCGACCGTCGGCAGCGGAGGGCTTGGCGGCAGCGAACGGGTGGGCATTTTGTTAGGCAATTACAACAGCAGCCCTAACTGCAACTGGGAACTCCATAATGATGGTCAAATGCGCACCTACTGGAATGGCGGGCAAATCAATCAGTACGGTACAACCGACTTGAGAGACAATAGCTGGCATCACGTTGCGTGGGTTCGTGATAAGGCTGCAAACCGTTCCTACATGTATATTGACGGCCGCCTGGAAAAGACAATTACCACTGCAGGCTCAGATGTGGCTTTTACTGCTACGCACAAAATAGGCGCCGATAACAGAGGTTCCGGTACACCCAATTTTCATGGGAAATTAGATGAAGTTCGTGTCTCCGGAGCAGCTCGCTCACAAGATTGGCTCTGGGCAAGCTATCAGAGCCAGATGAACAACAGTGCCTTTATGAGTTATGGAGAAGAATCGGCGTCACCGGGGAATCTGATTGCCTACTGGAATTTTGACACGGATATGACCAACGTTCAGGGCAACAGTAATTTCGATGGGTCAGCAGTGGGCAATGTTGCCACGGTAAATACTGTTGTTGCCTGGTACAAATATGAGAATATAGACGGCCTCACCTGGGACGTACGGAATTTTGTCTGGGAAACAGCACCTGCAAATTACTCCTTGTCATTTGCAGTTCGTAGTGACACGGGCGATGGCAGAAAACATGCGCAGTGGTATTACCAGGGTTATGGTGACGCACAAAGCAATAATGCTTCATATGGTCCAATCGTGGACGACGGACAATGGCATCATGTTGCCATGGTATGGAACAAAACATCCGGTCGGATAAAATCCTATCATGACGGATCAATCGCTCCCAGCGATGGAGATGTGCCGATTACCATGGGAGACTTGAATCTGGGTCCCACGGGTTTTCATATTGGCAATCACCGAGCCGGTGACGGAGGGCGTAATTGGGATGGTTATATCGATGATGTTGCAGTTTTTGATGCCGAATTAACATCCGGCCAAATACAAGCACTATTTGACAAGGAAATTGGTGGCCAGCCAGTAGACCCCGGCAATGTGCTTGTTCTAGTTCCATGAATGAGTATGTGGATTCGTAAAGAGGTGGTGAATGGGAGGCTACTTCGCCAAATGATTCTGAACAGGCCATGGTGCGCTTGTCAAGCATTCGCAGGACCAGTGAAAAATGGCTGAATTCTCAGTGATCACTTTTTGAAAACATATGTCAGAATACAACTCTCTTTACCGGCTTACCTTCAAACAGGCAAGAGATATTAAGAATTGAAAGGGAATTCAGTATGCCTGGGAAAAAATGTAACACCGCTGTGTTTACTGAGGTGGGCAAGCCTTTGGAAATGCGTCAATTCGACCTGCCGGATAAACTTGAACCAGGAGCCGCTCTCTGCAAGGTAAAAATGAGTACTATCTGCGGCTCTGATCTTCACACCATCAGCGGCAGACGTATCGAGCCTGCACCGCTGATACTTGGTCATGAAATAATCGGCGAAATTGTCGCTCTGGGCAGTGGTCTGGAATACGATGGATTTGGCGATAAACTGGAAATCGGGGACAGGGTTTCGTGGTCTGTTATGGCTTCTTGCGGCGGGTGTTTTTATTGCAAGCTTGATCTGCCGCAAAAATGTGAAAAGTTGCGTAAATACGGACACACATGCTGTAATGAACCGCCGCATCTGACAGGTGGATACGCTGAATATATCTATTTATTTCCCGGCACAGCGATTTATAAGATACCTGCGAGTATTTCTGACGAGATAGCAACGCCGGCAAACTGTGCCTTATCAACGGTAATCAATGCAGCCGAAACGATAGGACTGAATAAAGGGGAAACCGTGCTCATTCAAGGTGCGGGGTTATTGGGATTGAATCTGGTCGCATTGGCAGTGGAAGCCGGGGCAAAAAAAATATTTGTTACAGATGTATTGCAAAGCAGGCTGGATCTGGCCGGTAGATTCGGAGCTGATTTGTGTATTAATGTGAAGGATTTAACCCTCGAAGAAATTTTGTCGCAGATTCGTGATCAAACCAGTGGCTACGGTGTTGATGTCGCTTTTGAAATATGTGGCGTAAAAGAGGCTGTCAGCCAGGCAGTAGAAGCTCTTCGTATTGGAGGAAGATACCTTATCGCCGGCCTGGTAACACCAGGCAGTGATTTAGGGATAGACGGCAACCAGTTAACACGAAAATATCTTACCGTAAAAGGTATTCACAACTACAATCCCAAACATCTTGGCATGGCTCTGAAGTTTCTTGAAAAATACTCACAAAAGTACCCGTACGATGAGTTGGTAGGAAAAGCATTTTCACTCTCCAGGATCAATGAAGCGATTGAATCGGCTTCCACCGGAAAATATATCCGCATAGGTGTCAGAACAAAAACAGAAGCTAAATAAAGTGACTCACTGTCTTCTATATGCTTTGCTGTAGGTGTCCAGCGAGTTTTTGGTACTAATCATACACCCCTGAATTCACTTTATTTCTTTATTGACAATGAGTTATGAATCCCTCTCTTTGAATGGAAATCTGAGAGTTCTAAATGCCATTTTGCCCCGGATTTCCACCTATTCATGATTAAACTGACCTGGGTGTCGTGGACACCCATCGAAAGATATGAAGACAGCACACCAGCCAATCAAATGCCAAGATATGAACCTCGTCGCAAGTGGCCCAGAAAATCGCCTTGTGCCAAGCCAGTTGTCCCGGTGAAAGGCCGACGAGGTATAAAGCTGGAACTGGTCATCTCCTTCATGGATGAAAACAGGAACCTGCCCGTTGTCGAACTGAGAAAAGCCGCTTAACATTTTCCTTCAGATCTATTCAATTGCCAAAGAGCAAACATGTTGATCGGGGAGAAGAAAATCTATGTGCATCTCACTCATGTTCCCTGTTTCCCTTGATAATTTCAATCATTTGTGCTTCTCGCTGCTACAGTTTACTATGTTTTTAGTTTGCAAAAGCCTTTATTCTCGCTTTTTAAAACATCAAGAACTCGATGGTCCCTCACACTGCACAGCATTTCATACAAATATTTTCGTCCGGATAGAATATAACTTTTTGATATTACGGAAGTTATCGCATGAAAATAATTGCATAGTACGGGGTTTTAATCAAGCAAAATATATCGGCCCGGCCCGTTAATTACCGGGCCGAGCCGAATTGTCTAAACCGTTTTTTTTGTGTGTGTGATGTTCTTACGGTTATGGAGTCTAATTGGTATCGCCATTAGCCTGTGGATTGGTGCCGCCGGCGCCACCAATCTTCTGCTCGTTTACGGCATCCCTCAAGTCGTCAAGAATCCCTAAACGAGTGGCCCCTGAATCCTCGCCCACGGGCTGCATCAGGCTTCCAGAATCTAATATCCATGGTTCAGAAAAGCCGAACAGAATGGGCGTGTCTTCATCTGATGTGTTGCCTTCTGGATCCGGATTGATATATGGATTTGTCTTTACTGCCATAACTTTATAAATATCAAACATAATTAATATTCGATTCTGGCTTACATCGCTGTCCAAACCGCCGGGATTTATCAGGGTGTTTTGTTGTTCCACCCAACCTTGGGCAAGTTCTTCTTCTGTCGGCGCAGGACCCTGGTAGCTGCTATCCTCCGGATTCGGCATTGACTCATCGGGGTCTTCACCATCACTGGCATCAGCGCCGCCATCGCTGCTGCTGTCATCCGACCCACTGCTGTCATCGCTGCCGCTATCATCCGAGCCACTGTTGTCATCGCTGCCGCTGTCATCCGAGCCACTGCTGTCATCGCTGCCGCTGTCATCCGAATCGCTACTGTCCTCGTTTTCATTCGAACTGTCCTCGTTCTCGTTTGAATTATTATTACCGTTTTCTTCCTCTTGCTTTGTTGTATTCACGTTTCCTGTCGGATTGCCGTTTTCGTCCTTTTCCTGCGTAGCAGTATAGTTACCTGTAGTAGGTTCCGGACCATACACGATTCCGCCCTGGTCGCCAAACCACACACCGGGGTCAAACTCGGTATAAGTTTCGCTTTGACCATCGAATGAGGCTGTAAAGGAGCCGTCACCATTGTTTGTTATTGAGATGGTCACAGATGATGATCCGCCGGGGTCTGTCCCTGTTCCACCAATGCCAGTTGTAGAAGTGGACGAACCCAAACCTCCGGTCCCTAAATCTGTAATAGGAAGGCCATCGCCGGATGAAACTCCCGTGCCTGTACCGCTGCCAATACCTGTTCCACTTTCACTTCCAGTCCATGTACCGCTGCCTAAGCCTGTTCCTTCGCCGCCGTTGGTTTCGATTATCTTGATAAAGTCTGATTGTGAAATCTCGCCGTTTACAAAATCATCCAGAATATCCCAGGAAATCCCGCTCTGCTCAAGTGAGGCCAGTTCAGCAAGAGCATCTGCACCAAGCTCCGGCTGAAAACCTTCCGGAATTTCAAGTGCATCACGAAAAATATCGTTCAGAGCATCAAGGCCCTTTTCCTCAAGATCTTTCAGTAATCCAGGATTTTCTGAGATGATTTCTTCATCATTAGCCACTAACTGTAATATTGCAATCCCATTTATCTGAACTTCGGACAACTCACTTATCGGGATACCGCCAAGTGTAGGTTCCGGCCCCGGCTGGCTAGCCATTCTTTCAAGATCAGCATCAATTTCCTGCTGCACAGATCTGAAAATTTCTTGTAACTTGCTGATCCTTACTGCCTCCGAATCATCCTGGTTGATAGTTTCGCCTTTTCCACTTTCGCCCTCATCATTTTGAGCGGCATCTTCTGTATTTCCGCCATCGGCTGACTTATATACATTGACACCAGCGTCGCCGGTCTCCGAGGCAATACCACTCGGACTATCCGGCAGAGGCACGGTGTCAATCATAATACGAGGGTCTCCAACGCTGG
>SDBV01007347.1_pt1 | contig 15093 bp, 14 predicted proteins | sample 2277081 | NCBI WGS metagenome assembly SDBV01 (sample SAMN10402039, study PRJNA504765) | marine sediment metagenome | isolation source: marine sediment core GS10_PC15, 223 cmbsf | place: Arctic Ocean: Southern Knipovich Ridge | collected 2010
TTCGATGCCCGAGAAACGATCGAAAAAGGAACAACCTATTCAGCAGAGAACTATATTAATGCAGAGGAAGAGAATGATTTTGAGTGATTTATTACCGCAAAGTCATGCGGTACAAGCTTTAGTATGATGGACTCAAGTTCGAATGCCAATCCATGCGTGTCCAACGAGCGGATCGTATAAGAGTCAATTATGGCATTGTTAACAATGTCGTCCGAGAGGACGAAGAGAGCCCATCCCGTAATGCTCTGGTGTGCAGGAATCGTTGCGGGCAATTGAAACGGTTGGATGTTGGTGTAAGTCAAATCGGTCACAAGCGAAGGGTTGTGCGGAAGCACTGCAGTGTAGAGATGTAAATCTTGCCTGCGGTATCGCATTATTAGGCTAATTTCTACCACACTGTTGTCAGAGTCCGAAATGTTGTTTAACGAAATCGAAAATGTGTAGACGCGCGCATTTTTGTCAGGTCTTCGTTTCATATAGCCATGCGATAGATAAGGCACGAGGCAGGGATGTTTCCTTGATTCCTGAGCACTCATGATCCGGGTACTGCGTCTTGCGAGGAACGCACTATATGCGGCAATCCCCGCAGCTATCCATCCAGCTACAGCTGCTATAAGGGGCACCCAAACGGCTACGTTCTCTGACAAGTTTGTCTTCCCTTTCAGCGACAGCGATTCGTCGGTATAACCATCAAAGAGACGGCACCTCTGCGAAAACCACCTCGCCAATTATCGTCCACATCGAGAATAAGTGCAAACAGTGGGAGAAGTATCCCCAATAGGTGCAGGTTGACCAAAAGCCAGAGACCCGACCATATAATAATATGTATATTTATATTGCTTATTTGCGATTTTCTCGATAATATTCATTTGTGAATATGGTTCGGTTTGAGTGGGACGAGAAGAAGAACCGAGAAAATCAAAAGAAACATGGGGTATCATTCAGTTCAGCGCAATATGCTTTCGCTGACCCGAACCGTGTGATCGCAGAGGATGCTAACCACAGCCAAACCGAGCAAAGGTTCTTTTGTTTCGGCAAAGTTGGGGAGCGCATCATGACAGTGCGGTTCACTTACCGCAAGAATAGGATCAGAATCATCGGGGCGGGCTATTGGCGGAAAGGAAGGGATATCTATGAGCAAGAACAAAGATAATGGATATAGCGACGAGCCTCTGGGCGACGTTCGTGTTATCGACGATTTTCTTCCAAAACCAGAGGAACTCGTGTTTAAAGAAGAGAACGTGAAAGTAACTCTTGGATTGAGCAGAAGAAGTGTTGAGTTTTTTAAACATGAGGCGAAGAAGCACCATACCCAATACCAGAAAATGATCCGCCGCCTCCTAGATATTTATGCTGCTCGGCATCAATAGCCCCAACAATGTTGCCTAAGGTGCGGCACCTTGGCGAAAAAAGCTATGCTCCTGCGCCAGAATCAGGCCCAATGTCGCCTAATGGACCGGACTTTGGCGGAAAGCGCCTGAAGGAACTTGGTTTTCTCAAGCGCCAGGCAACGCTAAAGCTTTTTGAATATCTTCATCAATCTTTCCGGCAAATCATCCGGAAGAGGAGGATTTCCGGAGCCGGCGGTGAAAAAGACATTGTCTCGGTCAAAATAATTTGGATCAAAGTCATCGTCCAAGACACCTTGATGCAGTTTCAACGCTTTTCCGCTTTTTCTCGATTTGGATTCGCTTATGGTTTTTAGCATTTCCTGGTATTTTTTCGCACCTCCGCAATTCTCCGGAGGTGATGCCCTTCTCCCCTTAATGCAGGTAGGATATATCTCAAACTTGTCTGCAACGAGTATTTCTTCAAGCTCTATTGTGAAATCCCAAGTGCTTTCGTGTTTAGAAGTATAACTGGCCTTTGCATTGCGCGGAGAAAAATAATCAGCAATTCTTTTCACAGGCTCATGTATTCCGGCATATTCAGAGAATCCAAAACAGGAACAGGCTATCGTCTCCACCAATCCGGTAGATGGCTCTGCGATACGGAATTCATACGAAGAACCAGCGTAAACTAACCAGTCCATCACATCTTGAATAGTAACATGCAAATCTTTAAACGAATAATTATCCGGAACCTGTATCCTTCGCCAAATAGGTGGCTTTGTATCTTTTAAGACTATTTTAAGCTGATATACATGCCTGAATTGATTCAAAAGCATAGCGATTTGGCCCAAACCAAAAAGAAAACTTCGTCCATTTTAACGCCCTATGGCATTTTTGGATACCATGCACAGATACCTCCTATTAGGTCGAGCAGAAAACCATCAGTCTTTATTTCGGTTAGATAAACACCTAATCCTCTGAGTGTACGTAGACTAATATCTCCCCTGTCCAGGGCAGGCCATCCGCGAATTCCACTGAGAGTCGAGTTGGTATCCTATTGTAGCCGTTGAATTCAGTCGATAGCACTTCGGCCGCAAGAACCCTGTTAACGAAATCGAGCTGAGCTCGATCCGCACCCTTATAGTTGTCGAATATTGGCATAACTAGAAGACGCGCTATCTCCAGTCGAAGCAAACGGTTAAGGTAGACAGCCTTGTCATGGAAATCCCAAAAATACTTAGAGAAAAGCGATCCAGCCAACGGTTGTCGGATTATCTCTCCCCGAGTTGTACCCAAAGCATTGGAGAGAATTTGAATCGCGGCGTCCTTCCCACTCACAAGGGCCAAGTCACCATCTTCAACCACAAGATCACCGAGCTCGTTTACTTTGAGGTCTGTGCCAACGTTCTGTGGTACTACGCGTGGTGGTTTCGGTCCTGTTTGAACTCTCAACTCTGTGCTCCCGTCCGGTTGAAGATTCCAACTTACGGGGCCCGATACCACCCTTCCGTCGCCTTGTGATTCTACAGCAACGAATCACGGGGTGCTTACGTTCTGGGCTTGGTCGGCACAGAATTCCCTTAGCTCATCAATACTACCGTATAGGAAATCCTTGACAACGAAAGTCCATTCTTGATCCACAACCGCCTTCCAAATTCCCTCAAAGATGATGTCGAGACCGACTTGTACAAGAGTATTCGGAAGATCAACTTTGTGCGCGAATTTCTTCAATTCGCTGTAAGTTTTCTGCTCAGATATCACCTTCCACTGCCGAAGAGTGTCGCTTGAATAGTTCGTATAGTCTGCATCTATGAGTCGAGCATGGTGTCTGCACATCCAGATGCCATTCAGGATCGACCACCGATCCTCTTGCGACATAGACGGATCGAAACGTGGACCTCCACTCGCAGCAGCTGTTATGTGGGCGGCTTCACCGACCATAGTGACCCCGGATTCCGTATCAGGACAGGGCCCAATTGTAATACGTCCACAGCCTGGAAACGAACATCGCCAGGCTACTCTCTCGGCCAATTTTCTTCGGGTAGAATTACTGAATTTATCTCGCAATGACTATGCTCCCATATTATTCATGCATAACGAAGCTGCCTCGCGAAAACTGATAGCAAATTCTATCGTTCCTCGCTACCGCCCAATGTAGCGTAAGAAGCGGCACAGTTGATGAAAAAAGCCTCGTTCTTCCTCCCATTACGAAGGCCATTTCAGCTCCCTACCAACCAGCTCGTCGAGCGAGATCTCCAGCGCCTCTGCTACATTGAGAAGCGTCTGGATCGACGGATTGGGCGTGACGCCGTTCTCCACCTTCAAGTAGGTGCTCAAGGGCATATTCGCCTTGCGTGCCGTCTGATCCTGGGAAAGACCGGATTGTTTTCTCAGCTTTTTGATGTTTTTCGATATGATCTTGCTTGACACTATGTCCAAATTAGGTCACCCTGGATAGGTAATAGTCGCACCGCCTGCTAAGTGATACTATCAGTGTGATCCGGTAGGATCAAACAGCAGGCGGGGTAGTAGCAGAGCGCGGAGGCTAAAGAGCCCGCGCCCTCCGGAGCCAAAGGCCGCGGGTTCGAATCCCGCATTGCTCAAAGACTAAAGACCAACCGCTGTGGTGCGACTCAAATGACGAAAGATCAACTACTGAAACGTATTTCCATAAATCCTGAAATCTGCTTCGGCAAGCCATGCGTAAAGGGACATCGGATTTGGGTCTCGCTCGTGCTGGATATGCTTGCAGACGGGATGAGCATCCCCGAGATTCTCGATAGCTATCCTGGCCTCGAGAAGGACGATATCCTCGCCTGTATCGCGTACGGCGCAGAAATGTCCCGGGAGCGGTTCATAGATCTTTCAGCAACAGCGCGGTGACACTGATTAAACTCGACGAGAATTTCGGTCGCCATGCAAAGAAAATCCTCGAGAGCGAAGGATACGATGTAAGCACCGTATTCGATGAGGGAATTGCAGGAGCGTCGGACAAGGTACTTATCGAGGCTTGCCGATCAGAAAAGCGCATATTGGCTTCTTTAGATTTGGATTTCGCAAATCCGCTGCTTTTTAAACCGAGCCTGTACTCGGGGATTGCTGTCCTGCGCTTGAGCTCACGCCCGACTATTGAAGAGATTGATGCCGGAATACGGTATCTGGCGAGAGTTTTAGCGGAACGGCCAATCGCCGGCAAGCTCTGGATAGTACAATCGAGCGGCGTTAGAGAGTATCAGGAGGAAGAAGATCAATAGCTTTTGCCTGACCCAAACGCCGTGTGTCGGACAATGGCCTCCGGAGCCAAAGGTCGTGGGTTCGAATCCCGCACTGCTCATTCCCAATTCTCGAAGCGGTATATTCTGCTTAATTTCAATCGTCGACCTAAAATTGCTACCATGAAGGTCATGTTTTTCCCTCGTCGAGCATGTCTTGACTTAATGTATGATTATAAATATGATCATATTGAGGATATGAGCATGAATGAACGAGTGACTGTGACATTGCCAGAAGAAATTATTCGCGATATAGACACACACGAGCGAAATAGAAGCAGGTTTGTCTTAGAGGCAGTTAGGCGTGAACTTGAGCGACGCCGAAAAGAAGAATTGCGGCGGTCTCTGCGGAAGCCGCACCAGGATAGTGATGTTATTGCCCAAGCGGGATTCGACGAATGGGTGGAGGGATTGCCGGAAGGTGATGAAGACTTGGTGGATACTCAGGCCGGCGAGAGCGTACGGTGGATCCCTGGCAAGGGTTGGATAAAAGAGGAGTGAGTGAATCTTATTCGAGGTACGATCGTACTGGTTTCTCTCGATCCGACGCGCGGGCACGAACAGCGGGGAGTTCGCCCATGTGTAATAATCACCGATGCAGAGGTTATAAAGCATCAGAGGTTCCCAATGGTATGCGCAGTTCCAGTAACGAAGACGCGGGGTGAAGGAGCGCTTTATCCCTCTCTAGATCCTGGAAGCAGTGGATTACGCATCCAATCCTATGCTTTAGTGGACCAAGTACGTTCAGTCGATAAAAGACGAATCACAAAAGTCTTTGGGCAGATAAGTGTTGAAGAGCTGAAAAAGATCGATGAAGGTCTACGATTGTTTCTCGGTTTGAGCTGATGTGTTCAGTTTCATAACAAATGAACTAAGATTATCCTGTCCCAAGAGACGGGAATGCCGATTAAACGTCCCTATTACCTTTAAAAGCGCGATGAGTACTGGTACTACCGGCTCAATCCTGAATCGGGGTTCATCACCGGAGAGAATCTCAATTACTACACAACCGGCTGTCGAACACGGGCAGCAGCGAAAGCTTTCATGGCGGACATGCTTGGCATGGAGCGTGAAACACCCACGGTCCGCCATAAGAAACGTGAAAGAGCATAGAATCAATGCATACGACGTAGGCTGAAAACTGGAGTTTTTTCATGAAGATGGAAGATACGGTTTGGCCCATTATGAGGCGTTCTTGGCTACTCTCGAAACGTTAGAAAGCATGCAAAAGGGAAAACCCGGAAGACTTTCAAGCATAAAGTTATATTTTCATTAGGGTATTTAGCTTCTTCAGGACAGGAGCTGGCGCTCATCTGTGGCGTCTCGCGGCATCCATTCATTGGGAGTACGGGTGACATCATGACCCCGATCCAAAAGAGCCTGACATAGAGCTCTACTGGATGCGTCAGCATCCAAGTGAAGTTTTGGCTCAGTCATGCTGGGCTTTCAGACTGATTTCAGCGGCAATATCCCGGTCAATTTCAGGTTGATGTGCCTGGTAGAAATCCAACGCCTGGTGCACTGAAACTTGGTCTAAATCATACTCTGAAGCAATCTGTTCATCGTCCATTTTCCATCGCTGCTGAGCAATTACAACGGTCTGAACACGCACTCCAGTTCCCAGAATCACTGGGGTTGGTATCCCTGCAGCTCCCCGCCTGTAGGATATTTTCGGAAAATCGGGGTCATCAAGGTTTTGTTTCAATGTGCCCACTTTTTCTGCTACTGCCCACATGATAAATTGGTTCAAGGATACTTTTTGCTTTTGTGCCCGCCCCTCTGCCATAATTTCTTGGAAGCCTTCGCTTTTGTCCATTCTTCCATTTCGCACGGGTCGTCAATACCCCGCCCAATGGTCGCACTAGTGGATTTCAGCGAGGGATGGTTGGTAACCGAACAGTGCCGCTAGCCGATAAAAGACGTCAGCAATCATATGGCAGCGCTCGCTCTCGGTGAAGAACTGGTGGCGGAGTTCTACAACCGGCGGCATGTCCAAGTCGTACCACTTGCTCCAGCCCTTGCCACTGGCAGTTGTTCCTGCGAGTACGATAATCATTCTGGTGAGTATACTTTATATAGATTCAGGTTTTTGCACGTTCCACCTTGTGCGGCAGCAGCCACCTCGGGCGCTTGATAAACTCCCCTCCCTGGAAGCTTTGGATCTTACCTGTCTTCTCCAGGTGGTTGAAGCAGCTGCGCATGCAACCCCGGGAAGCCTCCACGCCATAGCTTCCCGCATCTCCCCAGTGCAGAAGGTATGCGTGCCCTTCGATGATCTCTCCCGAATCGTCCTCTTCGGATTTCCGCCATGGGCGGGTGGAGAGGGTCCAGCAGAATTTGTAGGCGGAGTTTTCGCTCAAATCCTGTTGTTCCACATCGATGTTCCATCCGGGGAATGACTTGTGGATAAAGGGCGAAACCCGCGAATCCCCTCCGTGGTAGATAAGGGCGCACTTGCCCAAGTGGAGATCGGCCCACCGGTACGTCTTGTCTTCTATTTGGATCTCTACGAACTTCTTTTCCTTGATGTGGGGGATCGCTCCCGGACACCCTTCGACGCATTTCATACACAGGTCGCAGATCGTGTTGGGTTCCATGAGGGGATCCGGCTCGAGGGGCATGTCGGTGATAATGGCCGCAAGCCGCACCCGCGGCCCGTATTTCGGCACCATGAAGACCTTTGACCAGCCCATCTCTCCGATACCGGCGGCTACGCCGGCGATGCGAATGGCCAGGTTGACATCCGCGCCCACACCCCCCTTGCGCAGAGGTCGGGCGGGAGGCTGGGATTCGGGCGGGGCGGGGTAGTAGGGGGCGGCTTCCCAACCGGCATCTTCGATCATACAGGCCAGATCGTAGAGAGGTTGTTGCATAAAGAAACTGTTGAGCAGGCCGTGATAATCGAAGTAGGTGTAGCTCGGCCAGTAAGTGCCCTCTTCGATTCCGCGCCACCCGCCGCGGACGATGTTCTTGCCCACCACGATGACCGACCGCGCTTCGGGGAAAATGCTTGCAGGATTCATGCGGGGAGGAGCGTTTTCGAACCTTTCGATATTGGCTACGCCGAAGAGCTCGAGCCCGTTGTTGAGGGCGAACTCGCGCAGTTTTTCCTTGCTTGTATTTTTCATCGTTGTTTGTTCCATCGGCATACCCCTTATTCTATGTCCTGCTCTTCGTCGAAAAGCTGGAACTTCGAAAGCACTGTCCAGGGTTCGCGTTTGCGGAACTCGTTTCTGAATGCTTTGGTTGTCTTGCCTGTTTTTTCGAGGTGGGACATGTTCGATCTGATGCAGAGTGCTCCTAAACGGTCTGGAAGACCCGCGGGGTGAAATCGATTGGGGAGAGAGCCGTTTTGGCACCCCTTGCAGCGATTGTGGTTGATCTTGGCTACGACCATCTTCTTGCCGCAGATCTCGATGGTTTGTTCTTGGTTAGGGTCGATTGCTTCGAGGGGGCAGAGATCGGCCAATGTTTTGCTTCTGTCGCATATCTGCCCTTCGAAGAGCGGGTCTTCATCCAACTCCGCGTCGGTGATGATGGCCTGCATCCTCTGTCGCGGGCCGTATTCAGGGGACAGGAAAACTCCCAAATACCCTATCTCGCCGAGTCCTGCGCGAACCGCCGCTTTCTCGACGTCGACCAGAACGTTTGGTTCGGGTCTGCCCTCCTCGACAGATATGCCCATGGGTGGAATCTGGACCGGCAGATTGAGAATTGGTACCGCTTCCCACCGGTTTTCTTCGAGGAACTCGGAAATTTTGAACGTGCACATGGCCAGGAAGCGATCCTCGAGCCATCTGTAGCCGTAGAGTCGGTAGTTGCTGAACTGGGTACCCTCTTCGACTCCGCGCAGCGCACCCCTTACAATCCGCTTGCCCACGACGACTACCGATTTCGCTTCGGGGAAAATTGAAGCCGGGTGATTCCGTGCCGGAACCCCCACAAAGCGGTCGATACCGGCGATGCCGATCAGGTCGGCGCCGATTTCCGTTGCGAATTTTTTAAGCTCATCTGTCAATTCTGATCCCTTCATATGTGTTCCTCCGTCAAGGGTCGATGCCCTAGATTCAACAATATTGACTCAGTCATCGTTATTGGGTGATTGGATTTTAATTCGGGTCCTATCAGCGGTCAACGGGTATCGTTGAATACTCCGGGTTATTGTTGATTTGTCGGGTATACAGCCGGAGTGACCGGGGTATACAATCTTTTTGGAGGTGATGATTGAGCGTTGCGATACGTGAAAAGAATCGAACCGATCGAGCGGTCCTGCTTCGCAATATCTTCCGATCGAAGGAACTCTACCTGCTGTCGATTCCCGGGTTTGCGTTTTTGATCCTCTTTCGATACATCCCCATGTACGGCGCGCTGATCGCGTTCAAGGATTATAATCTCTACGCCGGTTTTTTCGAGAGTGAATGGGTCGGACTGAAGTATTTCAGAGAGCTCTTCGTAACCTCCGACTTTCCCCGTGTGTTCCGCAACACGATACTTATCAGTGTCTACAAACTGCTGTTTCGTGTTCCGGCGCCGATCGTTCTTGCTTTGCTGCTCAACGAGGTCCGTAACGCCCTGCTCAAACGGGGCGTACAGACCGTCACCTACATTCCCTACTTTATTTCATGGGTCATTTTGGCCGGCTTCTTCATGGATATCCTCTCTCCCAATGCCGGAATCATCAACCGAATCTTGGGCGCAGTCGGCATCGAGCCGATCTTTTTCCTCGGAGACAAGAGGTGGTTCAGGAGTATCCTCGTCGTCACTGACATATGGAAAGGCGCCGGATTCGGCGCGATTATTTATCTTGCCGCCATAGCCGGAATCGATCCGCAGTTGTACGAGGCGGCGATCATCGACGGCGCCAATCGATGGAAACAGACCTGGTATATCACATTGCCGGGCATCGCCTCGACAATCATTGTCATTCTCATCCTCAGGATGGGACACATCCTCGAAGTAGGTCACGAGCAGGTACTTATGATGTACAACCCCGCGGTGTACGAGGTGGGTGATGTCATCACCACCTACATCTACAGGATCGGTCTCGGCCGACTGGAGTTCAGCCTGACCACCGCGGCAGGGTTATTCCGTTCGATCATCGCCTGCGTGCTGATTATCATTACAAACACGATCGCCAAACGACTCAGGCAGATCAGCGTATGGTAGGGGTGTTATGGAGGTAGCACGATCGACAGGAGAAAGAGTGTTCGCTGTAGCGAACACCTTATTCCTCCTCTTCGTCAGCTTTTTGACCCTCTTCCCGTTTCTGCACATCGTAGCCAAGTCCTTCTCGTCTGAAGCCTACGTTCTGGCAAAGGACGTTGTGTTGTGGCCCAAGGGTTTCACCCTCAGTTCCTACTCATATGTACTCGGGAACCCTCGGTTTATCCGGGCCTTCGGGGTCTCGGTCTATGTCACATGTCTCGGCACCACTATCAACATGATCCTGACGATTATCACCGCCTATGCCCTGTCGAAATCGCGAATGCCGGGCAAAAGAATCTTAATGTTCCTCTATGTCTTCACCATGATGTTTTCCGGGGGTTTGATTCCGACCTACCTCCTGGTTCGGGGGGTCGGGCTTGTGAACAAACTCTGGGCGCTCATGCTCCCGGGGGCCATCATCCCTTTCAATATGATCATTCTCAAGAACTTTTTTATGTCGATTCCCGACAGTCTGGAGGAGTCGGCTGTTATAGACGGCGCGAGCCAAATGAAGATTCTCTTAAGAATCTATGTCCCGCTTTCTCTGCCGGCGTTGGCCACGGTAAGCCTTTTTTACGCCGTAGGGCACTGGAATCAGTATTTCGCCGCTCTTATTTATATTTCAAACCGAGCCCTCTACCCACTGCAGCTCTATCTCCGGGAGATCATTATCGAAGAGGGAGCTCAGCTGGTCGACGCCGAAGCTCTCATGGATGTTGCTCCCATATCGGTACGTGGCGCAACCATCGTTGCGGCCACCATTCCGATTCTCTTGGTCTACCCTTTCATCCAGAAGTACTTCGTAAAAGGGGTGTTGATCGGGGCGGTAAAGGGATAAGCCAACATCGAGGGCGCACGGGGGGCACACGCGATGGTGAGTACACGCGATTGAGCGCATACGCGGCGCGGGTAATCCGCAGCCGACTAAATATCCACAGGAGGAATGAGTATGAAAAAAATCGTATGCATCGGGTTGATCATCCTGGTAGTCAGCTCCCTTGCGTTCGCAGCCGGTCAGCAGGACGGTGCGAAGGCCGAGGAGAGGGTGACCATCAAGGTCATGACCAACTACAACCCCAACATCGAGACCTTCAGAGACGGACTGGACCCCAACAACAACGATATCATCCAATGGCTGCGTGACAACAGCGGGTTCGATATCGAGGTCGAAATTCTGCCCAAGGACGGTGGAGGTCAAAAGGTGGCTATCGTACTCGCATCCGGCGATGTTCCTGACATCATGAGAATGTACGAGAAATCCCAGTACAGCACCCTCGCCATGCAGGGGGCGCTCTACGCCATCGATGATCTGCTTGCGGCCGCGCCGGTTTACAAAGCCATTGTACCGGATGTCACCTGGAAAGCGGTCATGGTGAACGACAAGATCTACGCTCTGCCGGCTCCCCAGACCTATAACGGGGTTCACGGTCTCTTCACCCGTATGGACTACCTCGAAAAACTCGGCCTGGCCAAGCCGAAAACCGTCGATGAGTACTACGATGTGTTGAAAAAGATCAAAGGTATGGGTGACAACATCGTCGGACTCACTTCCACCGGACCGATGATCAAAGGTTTCACCGGAGCCTTCGGAATAGAGCCGGCATGGCGTGATGTGGGCGGAAAGCTCGTGCCCGGCGTCATCCAGCCGGGAGCCAAGGATTACCTGGCGTATATGTGGAAGCTGTACGACGAAGGAATCCTGGACAAGGAATTCGCCATTAACAAGGGTCAAAACCTGAAGGAAAAGCTGATTTCCGGACAAGCCGGAATGGCTCCTATGGCATGGTGGGACGCCAAAGTGACCCATAACAGCTTGGCCGAGAAGAATCCCGACGGTAAAGTCGAATACATCGAACCGCCGGTAGGTCCTGACGGGCTTTATGGAATTGAGAAACGAGGACCTTTTACGTTTCTCTATGCTATCCCTCGTGATGCGAAACATCCCATGGAAGTCATTCAGCTCATGGATTTTATGGCCACCGAAAAGGCGCAAGACCTCATCGGCTTCGGGTTCGAAGGAAAACACTACATCCGCAAGGGTGACACCCTCGAACCTACACCCGAAGCCGAGAATATACGCTGGCGCATCATTTACCAGTGGATCGATACCCCATACAGCTTCAACCATCGTGTCCGGCTCAAGGGGTACAACCCATGGTTCATTCCCACGGAATCCTGGACCGTTCTGGACAACTGGGGTCTCTTCGCACCTGTAATCGAGGCGGTGGACAAAAACGCCAACCCATTGTCCGACTTTGTGAACGAGATTTATCTCAAGTTTATCATGGGGGAGAGCCCGGTATCCGATTTCGACGGGTTCGTAAAAGAGTACCTCGAGAGGGGCGGGCAGGAGAGTATCGACGCTATTAACGGCTGGTACAAGGATTTTAAATAATCCGTCTAATGCACCTCTACATCTGTCGGATTTTCAGGCTCCCCGTTTAAAACCGCGGGGAGCCTGATTTCGGCTACCGTCCAGCGGTTTTCCTCTCTGACCACCCGCAGTCCGAAAGCATCTCCGAAATGCAGCTTCAGCCGCTCATCCACATTTTTGATGCCGAAACCTCTCTTCGACCTACCGGAGGTGTCGCTGAGAAGGTAATTCACCTTGTCGAAATTTACTCCCATCCCGTCGTCTTTCACTTTTATGAGGATGTCTCCTTTGCAGACAAGACCTTCTATCCGGATTACTCCCGATCGATCGTTCTTGGTCAGCAGGCCGTGATTGATGGCGTTTTCCACCAAAGGCTGAAGCGTGAGTTTGACGATAGGACTGTCCAAAATCCGCTCCGGAACGTCGAATTCGACTGTTACCGAATCTCCGAACCGGATTTTTTGGATATCGAGGTAGGCCTTGACGTAGTCGATCTCTTCTCCCACGGTTATCACATCTCGGCCTTTGCTCAACCCCAGGCGATAAAACCGGCCCAGACAGGTAACCATCCTGCTGATCTTGCGGGCTCCTTCCTTGAGCGCGAGCCAGTTGATGGACTCCAGAACGTTGTAGAGGAAATGGGGATTGATCTGCGCTTGTAGGGCGTGCAGCTCGGCCTCCCGTTTTTGCAATGCAGCCACATAATTCTCGTCGATGAGTTGGCGTATCCGTTTAACCATCCTGTCGAAATTGGTCTGCAGCAACCCCATTTCATCCCGGGCGTACACCCCTTCGTCGATGGATTCGGTACGATCGTAGATTTCCCTCAGAGATTCCATACGTTCTATGAGGAGGTGGATTCTAGCGGTTATCCTGTTCGCCACCAGTACGGCGGCCAGGGCAGCCAGTGCCGAAAAAAAACCGATTATGATTGCGGTAATCCTGGCCACCATGAAATTGGCATGCAGAATTTCGGCTCTGGGCACGAAGTTGACGATGAACCAGGGGATGCCACTTATCCGGCGGGAGAGGACGGCATATCCTGTGCCGCTGAATGTGAGGTTCGCGACGGTATCCGGATCTTCTCGAGCAAGAAGCGGTTTCATTATATCGGTTATTTCCGTTATAAGTTCCGGGGGCAACTCTTCGCCGGCTGCAATTAAACCGTCGGGTCCTACGATGAAGGCATAGCCCTTTCTGGTCTGAAACGATATCTTCGACAGGATGTCCTCCATTTCCGAGATTAGAAGATCGATATAGAGGCACCCGATGATATTGTCGAAATCGTTGAAATCTTTGATCGGCAGGACATAACGCAGAGATTGGTATTCGGTGGGATTGTCCCTGGCGGTGACTGATTCGCGTGTCCAGTAAGGATTTCCCGGGCCAAAATCGGCAACATCGCTGAGAGGAAAAAAGCTCGAGCCTTCCCGAGCATAGATCTTTTCATCCGGTACAAAGAGACGTACGCGGAAAACCCTGGGCGTATCTTCGATTCGGCGTACGATTTCGTCGAGAAAGAGATACTCTTCGTATTCATTATAACCCGATGCGACCTTCCGTTTGAGGACCCGCTGGACTTCCTGGTTTTCATAGAGGATTTCCGCTAAGCTCCGGATCTCGTGAACCGCATAGGATATGTGCAGCTCAGCCTGTTCGAGGGTCTGACTCAAAATGGTCCGGGTTTGATCTTCCACGATCGATGATGACCAGAAGAACAATAAAAACCCGGTGATAATCATCGGTATCACGAGCAGGATAATGTAGGCAACGAGCACCTGATCTCTGAGTTTCAAATTGGATAGAGGACGCGCTTTCATGTCAGCACGTCGCCGCGGTATTGTGAGGGGCCACGGCCGAGATGCTTTTTAAAGACCCGTGTAAAATAATCGGGATCCGCGTAGCCGACCGCGTCGGCTATTTCGTACAGTTTCACAGAGGGGTCACGAAGGAGCTCTTTGGCTTTCTCGATCCTCCTGCCGGTTAGGAATTCTAAAAAGGTTTTGCCGGTTTCTTTTTTGAACAGCATGCCCACATAGTTTGGAGTAAGCTTGAATTTATTCCCGAGACTCTGGGTCGATAGCTCATCCGATAGGTGTTCCTCGACTTCTCGTTTCATGCGTTCGACGATGAGCAGTGACCTGGCGGATCTTTTTGCGCGTACGAACTCCGCTGTGACCGCCAATCGATCTCGAAGCCACTCCTGCATCTCTTTGAAACTCGTCAATTGCAGAAGTGTATCCCATGAGATATTTGGCCTTTCTCCCGGATTGTCGAAAATCCGTGAGCCCGACAACATCCTGTTGACCCCGATAACGAGCTCGAGGCAGAGTGCCTGTACGATTTCGATTCTTCTCGGGGCTGTGTCCCGAAGCTTTTCAAACAGGTATTTTGTCCGTAACCTTACCTCTCCGGGTTTTCCCAATCGGATCGCTTCGAGAATTTCATCGGGAATCACATAATCCAGATTTGCTACATCGCCTGAATGAGGCTCGATGTCGCGGACGTGGATTGCTTGGCCGCTCCCGATGAAAAAATCTTCCTCCGCCGCCCGCAGACTTTGCCGGTAGGCTGCAGGTAGGGACTCCAGATTCGATACCGCATCACCGATACCGATGGTAATCTTGCCCGGATAGCGCGGGTTTATGCGCTCGATGAGTATCGCTGCGAGCTCGAGAGTCTTGGCGTAATCTGGCGGCGTGGGAAAAGGAATGATGAGTACCAAATTGTCCCTAATTGCCAACCGGAAGGTTTCTTCGCCGAAGACCTGCGCGATGTACTCGTCGGCGAGTATCTCGAGGATGGCCAGTGCTTCATTGGCGGGGCGTTCGGGGCCGCACTCAACCACGGGTCTTATGGTCATCACCGTGTAGCCTCCGGCAGCGTTCACCGGCAGATCAAGATACTCCGC
>SDBV01007348.1_pt1 | contig 15091 bp, 10 predicted proteins | sample 2277081 | NCBI WGS metagenome assembly SDBV01 (sample SAMN10402039, study PRJNA504765) | marine sediment metagenome | isolation source: marine sediment core GS10_PC15, 223 cmbsf | place: Arctic Ocean: Southern Knipovich Ridge | collected 2010
GACAACCACGTCGGGAATACCGTCCCCGTTTACGTCGCCTGCGCCTGAGACCGATTTGCCCAAAGAATCGCCGACGCCACCGACTATACGAAAGCCGACGCCGCAGCCACCGTTAGGACATGGTGGCTCCAGGTCCATGTCCTGGAAATCGAGCGTCCCGCCTCTGGAGTTGCCGAATACCACGTAAGCGAATCCGGTTGACCTTTCGCCGCCGCAGCAAAGGCTTTCAGCGCCCACGATTATGTCATCGTAGCCGTCGCCGTTCATGTCACCTATATCTGAGACGGTATCGCCCGTCCAGTCCCAGTCAACGGCACCATCCATCTGGAAAACTGAGTCGGTGAGTAAGTCAATTGATGGATACGCTTGAGTTGGTGCGCTCAGGCCCAGAAAGGCCACCAGCGCCGCGGAAGTTGCAATCAAATAACTCAGTTTGCGCATCATTTCCTCCATCTTCGTTTATCGGCTTGACTAAATAGACCCACTGCCGAAAATTTGTGACACCCGGTAGCTACGACTTCGGTGACACTGTTGACTGCCATATACAGCTAGAAAAGCTCAGCACCGAAAATTTTTGGATCCGATCCGTCCATATAAGTAGGAAGCACAACTGTCCGCGATCAAAAGGGCTATACGTATATCGCCGGGCACTTGCGTGGCAGGGCCGGCGCCAAGTACCACGGGTTCTTCTCACCGTTTTAAATATATAGGGCCGCCAAGCGCGTAAAATAAACAAAGAATTGGAGAGCTGAGCACGTAAGTGGTCGGCCGTTTGTCGTGCGCGGAGGGCTTTTTTGTCGCTTAAACCACTACTTGAGCTTGCAATAGATAGTGAGGAGCTTGCCTCGCTTGGGTTAGCGTTGCACGAAGGCCGACAGCGCGCCTTTGTGTCGGCATCGCTTAGGCCGTACATTTTGGCGAGCCTGATCGAGGCAGACTACGGTGCTGTCACGAAGCCAGCGATCGTGATAACCGGTGACGACCTTGCTGCGCGTGATCTCTCGCTCGACCTCGAGACACTTTTAGCACCCAGACCTGTGCGTTACTACCCTTCTCGGGGCGTCACCTATGAGTCTCATCTGGCACCACCACCACACCTTGTGGGCCTTCGAATAGGCGCACTGGATGTTTTAGACGATTGGAGTGATCAGGCTACGTTGCCGCCCGTAGTCACCATAAGCTCCGCCGCTCTTTCTGAGAGAGTTCCCGATCCCCAACTTCGACCACACGGAATGCACATACGCGAGGGTGGAGAGATCGATCTGGACGAAACGGTCGAGAAACTTGTAGCGAGTGGCTACGAGCGGGTCGACCAAGTGGAGGAGCGTGGCCACTTCGCTGTTCGTGGGGGAATTCTCGACCTCTATCCCGCAACCGAGGCTCAAGCCGTACGCTGCGAGCTTTTCGGAGACGAAGTTGAGCGCTTGACCTGGTTTTCCACTTTCAGCCAGCGCTCTTTAGGGGAAGTAGAGTCGGTCGAGGTAGCTCCCGCCGCCGAGTTGGGGCTTGAATACCGCGAATTAGTCGAGCTTGCAGCAGAAGAGGTCAAGGAAGGTGAGCGTGTCGATGTCGCAGACGTTCTACCACTGGATGACTTCGTCGATCTGGCAACATTGCTGCCGGACGACGCGTTTGGAGTGGTGGCAGAGGAGGAGGAGATCGATCAGGCGCTTGATGATCGCTGGCAGGACGTAAGCGCAACCCTTGACGAGTCAGAAATACGAAGCCTTTATATAGAGCCGGAGGTCGTAAGAAGGACGGTCGTAGATATGACAGGATTGGCTCTGAGTGCCGTCTCGCAAGACCAACCCCACGAATTCCGTGCCCAACGCGCAGAACCGGTGGCACGCTCGATTGAGAAGGCTCGTCCAGAGCTTGAAAAGCTTATGACATCCGGGTACGCGACGGTCGTCGCGTGGGCAAGGCGCGGCGAGTCCGAGCGCGCCGCATACAACCTGGCAGACCTGAAACCGTCTGAGTTGACAGACAGGCCGCCAAAAGAGGGTGAGCTTGTCTTTACACAGGACAAACTAAACGAGGGCTTTATCGCGCCTCAGTTCAAGTTGGCATTGATACCAGATCACAGGCTTCTACGAAAGCGCCGAGTCGATCGCCCGACACCCGGTCACAAAGTCCTTAAAGAGTTGAGCGCACTCAAGGTAGGCGACTACGTCACCCACGCCGATCACGGTATTGCAAGGCTGGCCGGATTTGATACGAGGACTGTCGCAGAGGTGACCCGCGACTACTTCTACCTTGAGTTTAAAGACAGTGCCAGTGTCTTCGTCCCCTTCGACCAGATGGCAAAGGTCAGCCGTTATATGGGTGCAGACGGATCGCAACCGGTGCTCTCAAAGCTGGGTGGAAAGAGATGGGACATGGCCAAGGCGCGAGCGCGCAAAGTTGCCCAGGAGCTTGCAGGTGAGCTGATCAATCTCTATGCCGAGCGTAAGTCGAGGAAGGGCACACGATTCGATCCGGACTCTTCCTGGCAACGCCAATTCGAACAGGCCTTTCCCTACTACGAAACTGACGATCAGGCCACCGCGATCGAGGATGTCAAGGTAGACATGGAGTCGGAACAGCCGATGGACCGGTTGCTATGTGGTGATGTCGGCTATGGCAAGACCGAGGTGGCGCTTCGTGCGGCGTTCAAATGTTCCTCCCAGGGCAAACAGGTGATGATGCTCGTGCCTACAACGATACTTGCACAGCAGCACCTAGGTACCTTCAGGGAGCGGTTACATGATTTTCCGATCAACGTTGAGTCCGTATCTCGCTTCAACTCGCAGGCCCATAACACCACTGCACTGAAGGAGCTGTCTGCGGGTAAGGTCGATGTGCTGATCGGAACTCACCGGTTGCTCTCGAGAGATGTAATGCCAAAGGACCTCGGCCTTTTGATAATCGACGAAGAACAGCGATTTGGTGTCAAACAGAAGGAGCTTCTGCGACAGCTCAAGTTGAAGGTCGATGTGTTGACGATGACGGCAACACCCATTCCCCGGACTCTGCAGATGGCAGTGGAGGGTCTACGCGATATTTCGGTGATCGATACGCCACCAGAAGGGCGCAAGCCGGTCAAAACCTATGTGGGTGCCTACGACGAAGAGCTTGTAAAAAGGGCGCTCAATCGTGAGAAGAAGCGTGGAGGTCAGTCGTTTTTCTTGCACAACAGAGTGGAGACGATCGTAGAGACTGCGGAGCGCTTGAGGGCTCTTTGTCCCGAGATCAGGTTCGCGGTTGCACACGGTCAGATGGACGAGACGGAGCTCGAATTGACGATGCTCGAGTTTCTCAAGGGAGGTGCCGACTGTCTTGTATGTACGACAATTGTGGAGTCCGGCCTCGACATTCCCCAGGCGAATACCTTGATTATCGACACAGCGGACAAGCTTGGGCTGGCACAGCTCTACCAGATCCGTGGCCGCGTTGGTCGCTCACGTACGACCGCATACGCTTACCTCTTGTATTCGTCGGCAAGGTCGCTAACGCACGATGCATCGGCACGACTGGCGACGCTGTCGGACTATACGGAGCTCGGCTCCGGATATCGCGTGGCGATGCGCGACATGGAGATCAGAGGAGCTGGGAGCTTACTGGGAGATGAACAGTCGGGCCATGTTGCGGCGGTCGGATTCGAGCTTTACTACGAGATGCTCGAGCGGGAGATCGAAAAGAGATCCGGGGATCAGACAACGAAAGCGTCCGACGGAGAGCCAGTGCGACTGGACGTAGCGGTCGATGCTTACCTGCCTTCCGACTACGTTCCGTTCGAGGCGGCCAAGGTCGATATACACCGTCGCGTGGCAGGAGCTACCGAGGTTGTTGAGATAAAGCGAATTCGCGACGAGATGAAGGACCGGTTTGGAAAGCCGCCTCCACCGGCTCAAAATATGTTGCTCCTACAAGAGGTGAGGTTGAAGCTGGGGCTCTCTGGGGCACTGAGCGTTACGATCAGAGGTGACAGGTTTGCGGCCGCGCCGATCGAGATGGACTCGACACAGGTGAAGGTACTGCGCTCGAAACTGCCTCGATGCATTTATAAAAGCAGTGATAAAACAGTCAGCTTGCAAATTTCAGATGAGTCCAGAAAGCAACTTGCGGAAGTTCAGGAGGTCGCCGATGCAATTCTGGAGGCAAGGATTGCCAGCTAGCCGGTCTTTAAAAAGTTGCTAAAAAAGCAAGCATGGTTGCAGAATATGCCCCTAATTGGTTTATACTCGCTCAAGCGCGTCGGTTAAAGCCACGCGTTTTTACTTATGGAACAGAATAAACCAGACAACAAGCCGAAAATCTTTGCCGGGATAGCAGTCGGGTTGCTGATCGTTGCCGTTGCCCTGATAACGATCTTTATCTCAACTGACAAAAAGAACATACCTGACGATGCTGTCGCTAGAGCAGGCAACATCAGCATAAGCGACGAGGCGTTTGACCACTGGCTCGAAATTGCCGCAATGAGTCAGCAGCAGGCACAGCCCGACGATAAAAAGAAGAAGAAGAAAGATCCTGTTCCGAAGAAGGGAACGCAGGAGTACAACCAGCTGCGTGACCAGGTTATGCAGTTCCTAATCAACGCTGCATGGATCGAGCAAGAGGCAGCAGATAAAGACGTTGCTATCAACAAGAAAGACATCGACAAAGAGTTTGAAAAGACAAAAAAGCAGTTCTTCCCCAAGAAGAAAGACTTCGATAAGTTCTTAAAGACCAGTGGCATGAGCCTGGATGATGTGAGACTTCGCGTAAAGCTGCAGCTGCTCTCAAACAAGATTCGAGAGAATGTCACCAAGGAAGCCAGCAAGGTCTCCAGCGAGGACATCGACAAGTACTACAAGAAGAACAAGAAGCAGTTCACCACACCTGCAACGGTGGATGTAAAGCTGATACTGACGAAGAAGAAGTCAGACGCAGAGAAAGCCAAGAAAGCGCTCGAGGACGGGGACAGCTTCAAGTCGGTTGCCAAGAAGTATTCAACAGACGAGGCGTCCAAGAACAACGGTGGCAAGCTCAACGGCGTCACCGAGGGGCAGTTCGGAAAGAAGTTTGACGAAGAAGTATTCAAAAAAGGCAAGAAGGGCGTGATTATCGGTCCCTTCAAGACCTCGCTCGGTTACTACGTAGTCGAAATAACCAAGAAGACTAAGAAAAAGACAACCTCGCTGAAGAACAAAGCTACCCGCAAGCAGATCAAGGGCATTCTCGAATCCCAAGGCCAGCAGGAGGCGCTACAGAAGTTTATTGAGGACTTCCGCGAGGAGTGGAAGTCACGCACCGAATGTAACAAGGGCTTCGTAGTTCAGGAGTGCGGAAACGCTCCGAAACCGAAGACGACGGCACCACCTGCCGGCGGAGGCGCACCACCTCAGCAGGGTGGCGGATCAGCACCACCACCTCAGCAGGGTGGCGGCTCAGCACCACCACCTCAGCAGGGTGGCGGCTCAGCACCACCACCTCAGCAGGGTGGCGGCTCAGCACCACCACCATCCGGCGGCCAGTAGAAGCCTGGAAGACCAGGACAAAAACTCAGGTCAAGCAGGCTCTTTAGAGCGGCTTGATCAAGTAAGCCGACGGCTGAGACGTGAATGCCCGTGGGATAGGGAGCAGGATGCTCGCTCAATCGTCCCTCACACGATCGAGGAAGCGTACGAGTTGGCGGACGCCGTACAGAGTGCAGACACGGCCAAGATGCTTGACGAGTTGGGAGACGTTCTCTTCCAGGTCGTGTTTCTGTCGCTGCTTTTAGAGGAGGAGGGCGAGGGATCGTTGGAAGAGGTCGCAGAGCACTGTACGCAGAAGCTCATACGGCGCCATCCGCACGTATTCGGTGACGAGCAGGCCGAAACGGCTGACGAGGTTCTAAAGAAATGGGACCGGGTAAAACTGTCAGAAAAAGACATAGGCAGTGACATATTCTCTGACCTACCAGAGGTACTTCCAGCGCTTCTGTACGCACGGAAAGCTCAACGAAGAGCGGCAAGCCACGGTTTTGACTGGCCGGATGTGAATGGGCCGCTGAAAAAGGTGTACGAAGAACTGGCCGAGCTTGAAGAGGAGATCGATTCGGCAAAGGAAGATCCCGATGACGATTTGAATGCGAGTCGTAGGCTAGGTGAAGAGGTTGGGGACATCCTCTTTGCCACCGCAAACGCCGCACGAAAACTACAGGTCGATCCCGAAATTGCATTGCGTGAAAGTGCGAGTCGGTTCATCCAGCGAGTTGAGCAGGCAGAGCTGGAAGCCAAGAAGGATGGTAAGAATTGGCGTGAGCTTGACCTGGATGAACAGGAACACTACTACCGAATTGTGAAGAGCCAGTCTCGGTAGGTATGGCTGGCATCACCGTATTTTCTATGACGAGCCTACTGCGAAACTCACGCTAGGGTTCCGAGCGATATGAGTGAGATAAGAGGAGTACACGCAAGACAGATACTCGACTCACGCGGGAACCCAACCGTAGAAGTAGAGGTTTCGCTCGAGTCTGGGCAGATGGGTAGAGCGGCTGTTCCCTCAGGTGCCTCGACCGGCGAGTTCGAAGTGGTTGAGCTGCGCGATGGTGGCGATGAATGGTGCGGAAAAGGCGTTACTAAAGCTGTGGACAACGTGAACAAAAAGATTGCTCGCGCGGTTATCGGAATGGACGCCGAGGGTCAGGAAGCTTTGGATCGAGCCTTGATTGCGCTTGACGGCACCGACAACAAGGGCATACTCGGCGCAAACGCGATTCTGGGCGTCTCGATTGCTAACGCAAAAGCTGCGGCGGCCGAGCTAAGGCTCCCTCTCTATCGTTATCTCGGTGGAAAGTCGGCGACAACGATGCCGGTGCCGATGATGAACGTTCTTAACGGCGGCGTGCACGCTGACAATCGAGTTGACTTCCAAGAGTTCATGATCGTGCCTGCCGGTGCAAAGAGCTTCTCTGAAAGCCTGAGAATAGGGTCGGAGGTCTACCACGCACTTAAAAGAACGTTGAAGGATAGAGGCCTTGCAACCGCCGTAGGTGACGAGGGTGGGTTTGCGCCAGACCTTGACTCCAACGAGGCAGCTCTGAGCACTGTCGTTGATGCGGTGGGGGCAGCCGGGTACGAACCCGGAGAAGATGTGGTGATCGCTCTTGACCCGGCCGTGAGCGAGTTATATGAAGATGGAAAGTACGAGTTGAAAAGCGAGGGTCGTTCGCTCAACTCGGACGAGCTCACATCCTACTGGGTAGACCTTGCCGACAGGTATCCGATCGTCGCGATCGAGGACGGCATGGATGAAGAGGACTGGTCTGGTTGGAAGAAGCTGACGGACGAGCTGGGTGAGCGTTTGCAGCTTATTGGGGACGATCTCTTCGTGACCAACCCGGAGAGGCTGAAACGCGGAATCAAAGAGGGCGTGGCCAACACGATTCTGATAAAGCTAAACCAGATTGGCACGCTAACAGAGACGCTCGAGGCGATGAGGATCGCTCGTGAAGCAGGCTATAAAACCGTGATCTCACACCGATCCGGCGAGACCGAGGACGTGACGATCGCTGATCTGGCTGTCGCCACCTCTGCGGGACAGATAAAGACAGGCGCTCCGTGTAGAACGGAACGGGTAGCAAAGTACAACCAACTTCTGCGAATCGAAGAAGAGCTGGGTGACAAAGCGACGTTTCCGGGCATGGAGGTTTTCAAGCGAGGCTGACGAAGTGGGAGTAGGTGCCCCGCTCGGCCAGAAAATCCACCAGATCACGTCGACCTGCCGTTCGGCGTAAGCGCTCTAGCGGTAAACGACGCCGAACGCGCAAACCGAGGATCAACTGGCAGCGGTTTGGTCGGGTCGTTCTTGTTGTGGCGATCGCAGCAGTGCTTGTCAGCTACATCCAACCTATCTCTTCATACTGGACCCAGCGTCAGGCAGACCAACGCGCAAGTGTGCAGTTGAACGAGTTTCGCCAACAAAACCGGGATCTCAAGCAGCGGGTCAAGGAGCTGTACGACTCACGCGCGTTCGAGACCCAGGCACGCCGCATGGGTATGGTCAGGCCAGGAGAGCGGCTTTTCATCATCGAGGGGTTAGAGCGGCGATAGATTAAAGCGCTGAGGGATCGCTTACATATTCGCTTGCACTTCTCAAACGATGTTTGATTTGTACTTGTTTTAATAGCGAATGCGTAGCAATATGTAGGTAAGGAGGAGTACCTGGTGCTATGAGTAGATCGTCACCTTTATCGCTAACTGCTGTCCTGGCATCGCTCACCGCCTTGTTGGCGATTGGAGCGGTTACAGCATCGGTTGCAGGTGCTTCCAAGTACTACGTTGCACGTGTAGGTAACGATGCAAACCCTGGCACCTTAGAACGCCCCTGGCGCTCGCCACAGCGCGCTGCAGAGCAGGTCAGGGCCGGTGACACTGTGTATGTGCGCAGCGGTACCTATAGAGAGGGAGTCGAGCTGGAGACTGCAGGAACAAAACGAAGGCCGATCAGATTCTCGACCTATCGAAAAGAGAAGGTCGTACTCAACGGCAAGGGGGCTGTACTGAGCCACGGCTTCAACGTACGCTCCAACACGATTGTCGATGGCTTCAAGATAGAAAAATTCCGTGACTACGGTGTTGTCGGCGCGACGACCGCAGATCGCTTGACGTTGAAGAACTTAGTTATCGCAGACAACGGTGGCACGGGCATCCGGCTCTGGAGCGGTACAGGAACACGGGTGCAAGACGTTTCATTAAAAAACAACGCAACAGGTGGCTTCGACTGCTCCCCGATGCCGGGAGGTGGTGGCTGCAAGCGTCTTCGAATAACCCGTGTGCATGCGACTGAAAACGGCTCAGGGAATGACACAGCTGTCGATGCCTTCGCGGTCGAGAAGGGGTCTGACATCGTCGCAAGAGACTCTTCTGCAAAGGGTGGCCCGGGAGACGGTTTTGACTTCAAATCAGATAAAACAACTCTTCGTCGGGTGGTAAGTCTCGATACGACCCGTGACGGCATCAAGCTTTGGGGCAAAAACAGCCGGCTGGAGAATTCGATCAGCGCGGGGCACGGCATGGACGGAGTCTCGATGCCGCCCGGCGGCTCCGTAACCGTTATCAACAGCCTGATCGCAAATACTCGCAGCTACGGCTATACGGCGGTTTTTGGTGGATATGGCGAGAGTAAGGCAATGACAGTCAAGATCCGAAACACGATCTTCGCGAATGCGGTGCCAGAAAATGGCGGTGCGCTCGTCTATTTCAGCCCCGGTGTGAAGTTGACGTCTGACCATAATCTCTACTACGACCCGTACAGGGAAGACTGCATCATCGATGCCAGCTTCCTCTCGGGCGAGAACTGTTTTTCAAAAACCGATATCGATTCGGGTCGCTGGCAGAGACGTGCTGGGCAGGGAGGGGGCAGCTTCTATGCAAATCCAAGCTTCGTATCTGCGCTTTCTGACTTTCACCTCGAGGGTACAAGCCCAGCGATCGACTCCGGTGTATCGGCTGGTGCACCGAAAAATGACCTGGAATGCGGGACGAGGTCGCGGGGCAAGACGGTAGATATCGGCCCATATGAGAATGGTGCCACGACGGGATCGTGCGTGAAGAAGGACCTTTGTAGCGCGACGACCGGTGGAGCTGTCGTTTCTTCATCGAAGTCACTGGCCAAAAAGGGTCGGCGAGCCAAGATCAGCAAGCTTTTAGCTAGGGTGAAACGGGTGACTGTGCGAGGCAAGAACGGAAGCAAAAGGAGCCGGCTTCGACTGGTTGTCAGATTCAACCTCAGCGTTAAGGCACGGGCAAGAATCGTCACATGCAGAAACACCGGGGAGGAAGCTGGCAAGAGAAAGGTACAGGTATCGCGCAAGATAGTCAGCGGCAAACGAGGACTCAACAGGTACCTGTTGAGCGTGTCAAGAGATAAAGGCCTGTACACAGTGATAGCTGAAGTTGTAGGTGGAAAAAGCCGAGCGGAAACTGGTTTTAGTCGATAGCCGCCGGTAGAGGCGGCTATCTGAACCGTAATTATTAAGTGGTTGCAGGATCGTTGTTTATACAAGGAAGTGATTCAGGGATGAATGTGTATAAGGAACATCAGTTACGAGCGTTGAGGGCAGTGGTCTCCGCATCGCTGCTTGTTCTACTTGTATGTGTCCCATCGGGCCTTCAAACCGTCGATGCCGTCGCAGACGAAACCAAGCAGGTAACCGTGCGCGGGATCGAGCGTCAGTACATCGTTCACCTGCCGGCAGGTCTCGACCAGACGAAGCCGACGCCTTTGCTTTTCATGTTCCACGGGTTTGGCGGCACCGCAGATGGAGCAGCGTCAGACACATACGACTGGCAGAGCATCGCCGATGATGAGAGCTTCATCGTCGTCTTCCCCGATTCGCTGGTTCTGCCAGAGCAGAGCATGGGTAACTATGTATATGTCAATGCCGGCAAGCGCTGGGATATCCCACATGTACTTGCCAACGACCGCACCGATTCTCAGGATCTTGACTTCGTGACCACTGTCATCGACCTGATCGACCAAAGCTACATGGTCGATCGCTGTGCCGTCTACACGACCGGTCATTCGTTTGGCGCAAGCTTCAGCTACTACGCGGCAACGGTGCTTAAAAGCAAGATCGCAGCATTTGGATCCCACTCAGGGGCCTTTGTCGAGCTCGGTATATATACGTGGCCGATCCCTGTACCGCAGGCACCACCGCAGGTGAACGGGTTACTGATCCACTCGACCGACGACCCGAGCGAGGCGAAATACGAACACAGCCAGTCGCTTGTATCCCAACTTCAGCTCAAAGGCCACAGCGATAGCTCGCTCATTACACTCAACGGCATGGGGCACAGCTGGGACAAGAGCAAGAACCCTATCCAGTGGACTTTCTTTGACAACCAGCGTCACTGTGATCCGGAAAGCTCACCATCCAACACGTCGAGCCCGATCGACCTGCCATCCGGTGCATCAGAACGAGCAGTTCTGCCGACGACCCCAAGCGCCAAGGCAAAGTCCGCTCACGGTAAGACTAGAACCTTGAAGATGCGCAGACATAGGGTTGGGATCAAAAGCCGTTGACTCAAATTGGATGGCCAGACTCTGCAAGGCTATTAATAGAACGCGTCGATAGCCACGAAGCAAGAACTTTAAGGGTAAATACGCGTAATGAACACGCCTCTCATGAGTCTATTAAGTAGAGGGGCGAATGATTATCTTTTCATCTTCAATCGAAACAACGACAGACTTGCACTTGGACCAGTGTTTTTTATACACGGGGTCGTCCTGTACCGCCGGGTCGAGCCAGAGGCCGTATCCGTCTGTCTCGCCGTGCTCGAAAGACGCTTCATACCCTGTGCCTGACGCCGGTTTTTCTGATTTACCCTTGTCTGCCGGCTTCTCTGACTTGGCTGACTTGGCTGACTTGGCAGTGCTTGCCGGTTCGGGCTCGTTAGCGGGCTCGTCGACCGGTTCACCCATATCGAGGCTCTCGTCGACCGGCGGTGGCTCGGCCAAGCCCAGTTCGACCTTGTTCTCGAGCAATTCGGTCCCAGAGATTTCTAGGCTGTGCGCAATCCACGCGTCTGTGCGACCCCGTTCAACCAATTCCTTGATTTTCTTTAAGTTTGATGATTTTGACAAAGCAGCGGCGAGTCTATCAGTTGGCGTTAGAAAAGATTTAAGAAAACACCTTGCAAAGTTAGCTGCAAGCTGCTTAAGTATAAAAACAACGACTTGGCCAGGGAGGCGCCCAAGTGCTTGTATTAACACGTAAGCCTAATCAGAGCATCATGATCGGAGACGAGATAGAGATATCCGTCCTTTCGGTTATGGGCGAAAAGGTCCGCATCGGCATCGAGGCGAGACGCGAAATACCTGTTTTCCGTAAGGAGGTCTATCTCGAGATTCAACGAGAGAAGGCTGAAGAAGGTAGTAGGGAACAGGTAGATGAAGCGCTCGAGCAGATGTCGTCGGGTGACCAATAGAGGCGGCTTAAACCAAAAAAAAGACAGGGGAGGGACGCCAATCGCTTCAGCGGTTTAAAAAGCGCTGCCGCGATAATTTCGTATGCCTAAAACCCCCTATACAGGGATAAGCTTTTAACCCAGCAGCCTGGCAAGCGTCTCAAACATGGCCAGAGTCACTAAAACGGCGGTTGCGACGATCGCCGTCATAAGCCCCAAGAACCGGAGCAACCCGTGCTTCTTAACCCGCTCTACGTGCCTTTTCCTTGATCGAGTCTGAACATTTTGCCGTAAGCTGTCACGGCGACTACGTTCGCGGACCACTTCTTGTTTGAAATCACGCTCCAACTGCTGGAGGCTGTGTCGTGTGGCCATTAAGGTCACCGTAGCAAAGGTCAGTTTTACATATCGTAAACAGAGAACCAAATGGTGCCGTAAACGGGTAAGCTATTAGTTGAAGGATGATTGATAAAACTCGTCTTCGTGAGCTAGCGAATATAAAAGCACCGGACTGCGTAGTCCTGAGCGTCTATATAGACCTAGACCCGAGTATGTTCGCAACCGGCAGGAACCGCAGCATCGAGATCCGGTCGTTGCTGGACGAGTTGGAGAAAGACGCACGTTCTAACGGCCAGCTAAGTGACGTTCAGCACAAGCAGCTGCGAAAGGACGTTCAACGCGTCCGTGAATACCTTGACAAGGATTTCAATGCGAAGGGTGCCCACGGAGTGGCACTGTTCTGTTCCGGCTCGCTGGATCTGTTCGAGGTCATAAAGCTGATACGCAGCGTGAACAGCGAGGCCGTGGTGGGGGAGTCGCCGTTTATCGAACCTCTCCTTTCTCACCCGGAAGACGACGGGTACAGTGTGCTGACCGTGACGCGTAGGTCGGCTCGAGTATTGAAGGGTGGAGCGAGTGGGCTGAGCGAGGTTCTGACGATTCAGGACGACGTGCACAGGTGGCATGGCAAGGGAGGCTGGTCGCAGGCAAGGTTTCAAAGGGGTATAGAAAAAGAGACACATGATCACCTAAAGAAGGCCGCCAACGTTGTATTCGAGCTGTATAAGAGGGGTCAGATACAGAGACTGATCGTATCTGTGACGAAGGAGCTGAAGAGCGAGATCGAGCAGACACTTCATCCCTACCTTCGTGAGCGGACTGCAGCGGTTCTGGACGTGGATCTAGAGCATGCAACGGTTGAACAGATAGTCGAAGCGGTCCGCCCAGCGATCGAGGCGGACGAGCGCCAAAGAGAACGTGAACAACTGGATAGGCTGCGGGCCGAAGTAGGTGGACGAGGACGCGGTGTCACGGGGCTGACCGACACCCTTGGCGTGCTGAACGAGAAAAGAGTGGATGTGCTTCTAGTGCAGCCCGGTTTTCGTGTTGAAGGCGCTGCGTGTCACGAGTGCGGCTACCTGGGCAGCTCGAACGGCAACTGCCCAATCGACGGTGAAGATCTAAAACACCAGGAGGACATAGTTGAGTCCGCTGTTGAGTCGGCGCTCGGACAATCAGCCGAGATCCTCTTTGTCCATCACCACGATGACATGGAGCAGTTGGGCTCTATCGGCGCTGTGCTTAGGTACTAAGTGACTATCTTACTTTGCTTGATGAATAGGGCTGAGGCAGCGACGTGATGCGAATCAGAGGAGGCAGTGCGCCTTCGTGGATCAGTTCTGCAGGCAAGGCCATCGTCGGGCTTGGATTACGGAGGCCCAAGTTCGTCATCCTGGGTGCTGTAGCGATAACGCTTGCGCTTGGAGCGCTCATTACTGGAGTCGAAACCGACACCGACCCTGAGAACATGCTCAAAAGCGACGATCCAGTACGCGTTCTCAATCGCTCCGTGAGTGATGACTTTGGAACTCGTGACATGATCATGTTGGGGATCATCAGTGATCGAGGCACACTTACTCCCAAGCAGTTCACAGCAACTGCACAACTGATCGACGACATCAAGATGATCGACGGGACAGTGCCGGATGGAATCGTCAGTTTCATGTCGGCAGGTGATATTCCACCCAGTCCACTATCCAAGGTCGATGTCGAGAAGATCGAAAGCTCCGTGGACGGCAACGCGTTGTTGGCCGATCGTGTCATCTCGGCCAATGGAACCGGGCTCGCCGTCTACATCCCACTGAAAAGTAAGAGCGATGCAAACGGCGTTGCCTCATCGATCAACGAACTCATGAAAGAAAGCAGTGGTTTTGACAACACAACGCATTACCTGGCAGGGTTGCCGCTTGCGGAGGAGGCCTTTGGACATGACATGTTCCTTCAGATGGCACTCCTTGCTCCATTGGCCGGCATGCTGATCTTTTTACTCATGTTCTATTTCTTCCGCAAGATCTCGCTTGCGGTGGGCGCCATGGCCCTGACCATGCTCAGCGTTATCTGGACGATGGGCCTTCTAATTGGCTCGGGCTTCAGCCTGCACATCATGAGCTCGATGATCCCGATCTTTCTCATGCCGATCGCGATACTCGACAGCGTCCATGTTCTCAGTGAGTTCTTTGATCGCTATCCCCGCTATAAAGACAGACGCGAGACGCTTCGTGCCGTCTATCAAGAGCTTTTCCTGCCGATCACGTTCACATCGCTTACCACCGCAGTTGCCTTTGCGTCGCTTGCCCTGGCGCCAATCCCGCCCGTACAGGTATTTGGAGTCTTCATCGCTATCGGAGTGATTGCCGCATGGGCGCTGACAATGCTGTTCCTCCCAGCCTTTGTGATGTTGCTGAGCGAGGAGAGTCTCCAGCGCATCTCGAAGAAGAAGATTGAGGGAGGCAAGCGCGTGTTAACCGGCGGCCTGGCGTGGATCGGTCGTCTGACGGCCAAGCGACCGCGGATACTGGTGGTCGGCTTCATCTTGATCATGCTTGCAGCAGTGCCCGGTGTCACCCAGATATCTGTGAATGACAACCCGGTTCGATGGTTTAAAAGTGGAAGCGAGATTCGAACAGCCACCGAGGAGCTGACTCGCGAGTTCAACGGGACATACAACGCGAGTCTGGTGCTGGATGCCAAGAGCCCCGAAACGCTCACCAGTTCCGCCACGATAGACGCTGTCGAGAATCTGCAGAAGCTTTGGAAGCGTATCGGCGTGGTGGGCCAAACAACCTCGTATGCGGATGTCCCAGAGGATCAGCTGATGTCCGAAGGTGGTCCTGTTG
>SDBV01007349.1_pt1 | contig 15091 bp, 14 predicted proteins | sample 2277081 | NCBI WGS metagenome assembly SDBV01 (sample SAMN10402039, study PRJNA504765) | marine sediment metagenome | isolation source: marine sediment core GS10_PC15, 223 cmbsf | place: Arctic Ocean: Southern Knipovich Ridge | collected 2010
CAATGGCCTTGGAAATAGGTCTCTCCTGAGTACTCTCCCTTGGTCATCGCGAATCTCTCGACGGCCTTTCGCGATGCGTTCGCCAGTTGGTAGTCGCCGACCGTCACCCACAGCGCGATGAGGGCCGCTGGCACCACTGGCCAAAACCGCCGCCACAGGGCCTCGCTCTCCTTTGTTCCGGCATGCATCACCACCCAGCGCCGCGCCACCAGGATCCCCACTACTGGCGCCATGGGAAGGAGCGAGCGGCCGTTCACCGTCCAGTTTACAAAGGCGGAGAAAATGAAGGTGCCCACTAGCCACAGAAACAGGAGATACAGCGCCCAGAGTCCGATGCCTTTCTTCCGGACCACTCCGTATGCGAGCGCCAGTGGAATCGTGCTCAAACCGAAATACTTCGTCAGCCCAGCCACACCCATGCACAGGGCCGATAGTGCGAGGAGCCAAGCCTTGTCCCTGTCCAGCCCCCGCACCCAGAGCGCGATAGCCCATACGAAGAAAGCCAGCATGGTCGTGTCGCTCATGGCGTTCGTGCTCGACACCAGGAATGCGGGCGTCAAGACTGCCGCCAGGGCAGCGAGGACCCCCTCTGCGCCGAGTTCGAGGGCCAGCAGGTAAAGTGCCTACGCTCGCAGCAAGCGCCATGAGGAGCAGGCCCAGATGCAGCGTAACCTCTTCCCAGCCGAAAACCGCCCGACGAGGGCCAAAAAATAGCTTACCCCGGGCGGATTCTTGTTGAAGATGAAGACGGGCATATCATAGCCATACCAGTTCATCTGGAACCCGAAGTAGTCCAAGGGATCCTGCACAATCTGCTGCGCTACGCGCAGGCTGATTGTGTCGTCTATGTGGTAGGCTTTGTTGATGAAAGGAAGTAGGCAGAAGCGCTTGAGAAGACACTCAATCTCATTCTGATGACGCCAGCCCAAAAAGTGTTTGAGCCTTTGACCCTATGCCACCCACAAGCTACAATACCTCGCGTCAAGGCAGTCCTGTCTCGCGCGCCTTGGAACTGCGATCTCGGCACCATCCGCCGACGAAGGAGAACTCAACCTGAACTCAGAAGACAGAGAGACATCAACACTTCGCCCGGGCGACCTCGACAGGGAGAAACTGTACCGGCACCGCTTCAGCGCGAGCGTCAAACGCTCCAAGGTCAAGGTCTGGGAGGTCATTGTCGAGTCGTACTTCCAGCGTTGGGTTGACCCCGGCGACACCGTCCTGGATCTGGGTTGTGGGTACGGCGAGTTCCTGAACAACCTGCGCTGCAAGCACCGGATCGGGATGGACCTCAATCCTGAATCCGCCCAGTTCCTCGACCCCGGTATCGAATTCCGGCAGGGGAACGTGACGGACTTGTCCTCGCTTCCCGACGGTACGGTCAATCTAGTGTTCACCAGCAACATGCTTGAGCATCTCGAAGAAAAGCACGAAATCGAGTGCCTCTTCTCCGAGGTCCGGCGCGTGCTCGTGCCCGGCGGACACGTGGTTACCATGGGACCCAATATCCGCTTCCTCGGGGGCCAATATTGGGATTTCTGGGACCACACCATTCCCATTACCGACGCATCCCTTGCCGAACTGCTCACGTATCTCGAGTTCGACATCATTGACCATTACCCAAAGTTCCTGCCCTACACCACCCAGTCGAAATACCCCCAATCGCCCATATTTGTCAAGCTCTATCTGCGTCTTCCCTTGGCCTGGCGCTTGATGGGAAAACAGTTCCTGGTTCGTGCGCGCAAGAAATAACGCGGCAGAAACGGGCCTAAGGGATGGTATTGTTGCCAATTGGGTGGTGTGTCCCCAGAATTCTCCCAGAATTCACGATAGCACAATGACCAGGGAATGTCTCGCCTATACACCTTCCCTCTGCAAAGGCGGTATCTCCATCGGAGGAAAATAGGGAGGATTGATCTTGACCGTTACGTGTTCCCTTCCGATCCGATCCGCGGCGTGGGACCATTGCTCAAACACGCGCTCGCGATCCCGTCGTACAAAACCGCCATCGAATGTGCCGGCCAGCATGAGCGTGATAAGCACGATACCCAGCCAGCGCGAGCGAGGGTGCTTTTCCTCAAAAAAGAGCGACACCGCCACCCCCGCCAACATCACCGCAGGGATGAAGAAATACCTCGGTCCACTAACGGTGTCCACGAGTAACTGACGTGGATAGGCCCCGAACTTCAAGGCGGTGAGGGTCATGATGACACCCGCGAAATAGAGGCTGACGATCCGGAGCAAACGATGACGGGGAAAGACAAGCGTCATGACCACGGCCGCGGATGTCAAAGTCGCTAAGGCAATAGAGCGATCCGCGCCGAAGCAGTCCGAGAAGACCCGCAACCACAAGGTGGGCACGTGCACCATCGAGAAGGTTAATGCCCCGGGCGCCCCCGTGAAGAAGAGCACGCCCAATTGAATCATCGCCCCCACAAGCCCTATTGCGCCGATGCACCGCTCCCAAACTCCCAGTCTTTCATCCGTCCACGGAGTAGGAACCAGCTTGAGGAACCAGAACGGGAGTAGGAGCACCGCGAAGGGCCCCGTCAACACGGCAAATCCCAAAAAAAGGAGCTGATTGACGCGCCATACTTTCGACCTTGGAGCGGGCGACACAATGATGACAGGCAACGCACACGCCATAATCCATTGAGAATTGACGAGGGTCATAAACACATTGCCATCGTCGTGGCGCGTCATAACCAGCGCAATCCCGAGCAGACAGCCGAGCGGGCGACTATGCACCGTCGTCGCGATGGTCACTGCTGTCCAGGACGCCACCACCGCCCCTCCAAGTGAGAAGAGAATGGGATGCGCCAAGTAGGGGGCCAAGGACAGCACCCACGCAAAAACACGCTGCGTGATAAGCAGATAGCCCGCATAGGGCGTCACCAGGGACTGTAGACCAGAGGTATAGTTCTCCAGCCAAAAAACTGTCCCATCCTCAGCCCAAAAGTGTGGATGAAGAAGCGCGTCAATTCCCCGAATACAGGTGATCACGAAGACTCCGATGGCGATCGCCCACGGCCCCGTCACCATGTCCAGCACCCAATTGCCTTCGAACGCAGGATCTGGCACACCTTCCGCTGCGCCCGTGCCGGTCCCTGTACGGGGGCTCTCCGTCATACCAAGCGGCCGAGACTTCGAACTCGCCGAATCAGAATCGCTGGGACCCGTCGTGCATAGCGATTCCGCTTACCTGGTCGTTGAAGCATCTAAGAGCACTCTCCATTCAGGCCTCTGAAGTCTTGGATCAGATTGATGGCTCGGATTGTACATCCACAGTCCCGCACAGAGTAACGACGAGCTGGTTGCGCCCAGCGCCGCAGAGTATTGTTGTCCGCCGCAAGTATTCGTACCCGTCCGGAACACTGAACTTGTAGCTTCGACTATATGATGACGCAGCGGATCGACCGTTGGGTGTCTATGGCTGCCTTGTTCTCATTCCGTGACGGCTGTGGGCGTCGTGTACTCCTTCTTCAATACGGCGACCGTCGTTGCCCCGATGCAGGCGGCCGCGATGGCGATGAGCGTCAGGACTGCGGTGGGCGCTGAAACGGCGAATTCCGCTTTGTACGCCGCGATCGCGGTCGCCTCGACGAGCGAGACAACGTTCGATCCGCCTCCCGGCAGCAGTGCATTTGCGTACTTTTCGATTGTGAGAAAGTCGGCGACCCCCGGTGCGAGCATGGCCATGCGCTGCCACAGAAAAATCAAGAGGATGCCGACGATGATCGGACGCCGAACGACCGCGCCGAGAAACATGCAGACGGCGCCGTAGCCCATCAACGACATGACCGCGACCCCTTCGTAGCGAATCAGCATGAGAAACCTGTCCATCGACGGGAATGAGAGTTGCAGAATGCTGCACGAGACGAAGCTAATCGTCAGTACGGCGAACATCAGCAACGAGGCCACTGCTAAATACGCGAGGAAGCGGCCGGCCACCCAGGCAGACCGCGGCACGGGGCGCGACAGAATGTAGGGGATGGTCTGCGATTCGATGCCTTCGCCAATGAGCATCGCGCCGAAAAACAGCGCCAACAACGGCGTGACGGCCCTGATGTAGAGCAGCTCGGCCATCTGAGTAAACACGAAGGTGTTCTCGCCGCCGAAATCCACGCCGGTAGGCAGGACGAGCAACAGCAAAGGGATGAACGCGGGGAGCGACACGATAAGAGCGACCACCTGGTTCCGTCTGCGTTGCAGCATGTCGAGTGACACGTGGCTGAAGGTCGTCGCAGCGAATCTGAAGTAGCCGGCCGTCATCATCGAAGTCATCATTTCACGAGGTAGTCGAACACGGATTGCAGGTTGTCATCGGCACACTGAATCGACGTGACCTCGATACCCTCATCGAGCACCACGGTATTGAGCTTCTCGTAAAAGGCAGTCGGATCGGCCGTCCGTACGCAGACCGTGGAGTCGGCGAATTCGAGGCCCAAGGTGGACGGGTCCTTCGCGAAATGGTCCGCAAGCCGATGGGGCTCCCCGCATTCGACGGTCACTGCGTGCGGGTGTTCGTCGATAAGCTCGCGAATGTCGCTGACGGACCCCTGGGCCAGAATGCTGCCGCCGTGGAGCAGGATAATATCCGTGGTGATGCGTTCAATTTCATAGAGGACGTGACTCGATACGATGACGGTGCGGCCCGAGTCGCCGAGTTCCCGGATGAGCGCGAACATCTCCTCGCGGCCCTCCGGGTCGAGTCCGGACATCGGCTCATCCAGGACCAGCAAATCGGGACCGTGCGCGATGGCCTGCGCGATGCGTATGCGCTGGCGCATCCCCTGGCTGTAGGTCGTGATGGGATCGTCCATGCGGTGCGCCATGCGCACGACTTCGCAGGCGCGGCGGGCCGCCCCGTCGGCTTCGAAGTGCGTCATCCCGTTGTAGCGGCACAGCCACCGGACGAACTGGAGGCCCGTCACGTTCTCAAAGAAACGGTCCAGCTCAGGGCAGTACCCGACGCGCCGCAGGACGTCGAGGCAATTCCGTGGCGCGCGGCCGTAGACGCGAATCTCTCCCCGGCTCGGCGCGTATAGGCCCAGGATGAGGCGCAGAAGCGTCGTCTTTCCGGCGCCGTTCGGACCGAGAAGGCCGGTGACGCCCTGTCCGACTTTGAGGTCGATATGATTGACCGCGACGATTTCGCCAAACCACTTCGAGAGTTCGACGGCCTCGATGACGGGCCCCGCGCTATCCAGCTTCTCGTTCACTGTCCGATCTCCTCCCGCCGGACCCTCTTGCAGATGATGGCCAGAGACACGCCGCACACGAGGAACACGAACAACGCCGGCCAGGGCCACGCGACGTCTATGGGGCTGGCATAGCGGGCCTCCCGGAACATCAGTTCGCCGAGACGATTGAGGCTTACAGGAAATGCGAGCGCCATATAGTTCACTTCGCGCGTAAGGCCAGCCAGGAGCCCCCCGATAGTGAAATCAACGAAGGCGAGCAAAAAGATCGCGATAGCCGCAAATCGAGAGCTGTTGATCAGGGATGAGCTGGCGAGAATGGCGAGGGAAAACGAGAGGACAAACATGAGCGAGTAACCGGCCGTGGGGAGCGCAAGCACAAGCGTATTGCCCAGCTCTTCGAGCGTCGGGACAAAGATGACGTGCAGCAGGCCCATGAATAGCGCGGGAAGCGCGGACAGGGCCATGCCGATCGTGACCAGCGTCATAACTTTCCCCATGACATAATCCCGCCAATTCAGCGGCTTCGAGAAGTAGACTTCCATCAGGTTGTTGCGGAAATCGTTGCAGATGAGGCCGGAACCCGCGTAGATCAGCGTGAGGAAGATGAGCGGACTCTGCACCCTCAGAAAATCGAAATAGATCCAGGCGCCGGTCTCCTCGAATCGCGCCCCAGCAAAAGCGCCACCGAAGGTGCCAGATTGCTGCTCAGAAAGCACGTCGATGACGAAGAGCTGCAGGATGCGCAGCACAACGTGAAAATTGCCGAGGAGCACGAGGAAGATGAACATCCTCCGGCTGAGGAGCACGCGCAACTCCTGCCCGACGATGGTGACCCAGCGAAAACGCGGACGCAAGGTCCCGTCGTAGCTGCGGTAGGTTTGCTCGTAGACGGGCATCGTCAGACTCCTCCGCCCGCGCCGGGCCACCCGCTCTTCTCGCCCGTCACGGGAAGGGGCGGCGGATGTGCCGCGGCGTCGGTCCCGGCGGTGCCCCTTCCAATCGCCTCCATGAAGGTTTCTTCGAGGCGCTGGCGGACGGGCATGAAATGGCGGACATGCGTGCGTTGTTCGCGGGCGGCCTCGAACACATCGCGCGCGCTCAGGCCGTTGGGCATCCGTACCAGCGCCGAGCCGTCGTACCGGTCCTTCCAAGTGAACCCAAGGCGCTCGAGGGCGGCGAGGAAGCCTTCGTGATTGTCGTTGACGCGCACTTCAAACAGTCCATCCCGCACGGTGGTGAGCGCCTTCAGCGCGCCTTCGCGGACAATGACGCCTTCGTTGATGATCACGAGATGGTCGCAGATGCTTTCCACGTCGGGCAGGAGGTGCGTGGACAAAACGATCGTGACTTTGCGCCGGTGCGCGAGGCCCCGGATCAGCTCAAGCATTTCGATGCGCCCGTCCGGGTCAAGACCGTTCGTGGGTTCGTCGAGTAGGAGAAGTTTGGGATCGTGGATGATCGCCTGGGCGAACTTCACGCGCTGGCACATCCCCTTCGAATAGGTCTCCATCTTTCGATAACGGCTCTCGCCGAGCCCGACGTAATTGAGCACGGCGTGCGTCCGCTCCATCGCATCGGGCCGCGTCATGCCGTAGAGCCTGCCGCAATACACGAGAAAAGACACCGCGCTGACCTTCGGACTCATCAGGTCGCGTTCGGGCATGTAGCCGAGCTGTTGGCGAATCTCGAGCGCCTGTTTCGGCAAACGCATCCCGAGTACCCCAACGCTTCCATTGTTCGGGCGCAAGAAGCCCAGCAGCGTCTTCATCAACGTGCTTTTTCCGGCCCCGTTGGGTCCAAGCAGACCGATGGCCCCGCTCTCAAGGGCCAGGTCGACCCCGTTGAGCGCCCTATGGGCGCCGTACGAGACCTCGACGCCTTCTAGCTCAATGACAGCCACAGTCGCTCCGCGATTCGCGTATCCATTGGACGCGTAAATGCCTGAAAAGTATCCAACTCATTCTGGCTGGCCATTCTCTGTGGGCCCATGCGCAAAGGGTATACCAACGGGGCCATCATCATAACATAGTTGTTTTCAATGATTTACATAAGGCGTCGATTCTGTTTCGCCGTTGACTATGGTCAACAGCGCCCAATGCTCGCCAAATAAACCAGGCGTGTCCTGTCGCCTTATCCGTTACGCCCTCGAAGAGGGCGGAGAACATAAGCTCTACGGGAGTTTCGCCGCTGGAGCCAAGGCTCCGCTCAACGAGGGGTATAATGCAATCTTCGACTTCCGCATATCACCGCAACGAAACGCGACGGGGCTTGTACTGTGAGCGACTCAGATTGTCCGAACTGCGGCCCCCTTAGGAAGATGCCATCCGAGAAGCCGGCACCCGATCCTAAACATCAACGCCGCATCGACAAACAAAAGGGCTTCGAGATCGCTGCTGTCATTGTGACGATCATCGTCGGCCTGGGCTACTTCGCGTTGAGCAATCGTGCCCCAGCGGGCCAGGGAGACGGATCGGACACCGTGGCAAACTTGCTGCACATCATCACGTCGAACGGCTACGCCTCGGAGGGCGAGTCGCTCATTCTTGGCAAGAAGTTTCACAGCTACCGGCGGCAGGACGGCGTGCTTCAGAACACAATCGATCTCATCGAGGACGTGGAGACAGAATCTGTCGAGGCTATTCTCATCATTGTGGGCCATCCCGGGGGAGAGACGTTCCCGCCCGACAAGGTCGCAGAAGCCGCCACTCAGGATGCGCTCGATACCATGGTGCAGTTTGGTGAAGCCCTGGTTCCCTCCTCGACACCGGCCCTGCGGAAGGCGGCCGCCACCATGTCCCCGGCCAAACGCGGTCTAATGCACAACAAAGGCGTCGCCCAAACGAGCGACGGGTGGAAGGTCACGTACATAGCGTACCGCGAGTACGAGGAAGACGGTGAAGCCGTCCCGCTGCTGCTGTTTCTCTACCAGCGCCTCAGCGCCGCGTCCAGCCCCGGCCTGGCCGGCTTCAACCGCGTCCTATATGACGCCATCAATGCCGGAGAGGACCCTAAGTCGCGCCTGCTGGCGCATGAAGCCGGGTTACAGGATCAATAACATCAACCCTCCCAGAAAGCACTCGCCGGGCCTGGAATTCCGAAGCTTCTTCGGTTGTTCTTAGTTACGTGGAATGTTACCTAAGTCAATGTGTGACAGCGCGTTAGTCGGTACGAGGGGCCGCAGTGGAATGCGAAATGAGAAACCAGATAGAATATAGGACTGTCTTCAGCGGAAGATTCATGTTCCGTGATCGATCTAACCAAAACTATTCCTGTTAATATGCTGAAATTAATGGACTTAGATAGGATCGCCGACAACCGGAGGGCCAGCTACATTGCCTCGGCTGCCGCCGTCATCTTATGCACCCTCGTATCCGTCGTTTCCCTCTACTACTGGCTGGCTTCCGATGTGACCACCCTCATGGCCGCCGAGGTCCCAGGCACTGACGGCGCTCCCAAGGGACTCGATGCCCTGGGAGAAAGGGTCGATTTGGAGGGTATTTTCGAGGCTTTCGAGGGATCTCCGGCCGATTTGCTGGGGTATTGGCCTTCTTTCAGGGGAGAGGGCTTCGACAATATTGCCCAAGCTGCGCCGCCCTTGGCGGGTTCCTGGAGCGAAGATGGTCCCGAGATACTGTGGTCCGTGGAAGTCGGCGAAGGGTATGCCGCGCCGGCGGTCCTAGATGGCGTAGTCTATTTGATGGATTACGACATGGAGGATAGGAAGGATCTCCTTCGAGCCTTCTCGCTTGAGGACGGCGAAGAGATCTGGCGCCGATCGTACAAGGTCATGATCAAACGGTTTCATGGGATGTCGCGGACGGTCCCGGCCGTTACGGAAAAGTACATCGTCACGATGGGACCCAAATGCCACGTCGTCTGTTTGGACACAGAGACAGGCGAGTTCCGTTGGGGGCTTGACCTGCAGGCCGATTACGGGACCGTAGAGCCGCAGTGGTATGCGGCGCAATGCCCAATTATCGTCAACGACCAGGCAATTATCGCGCCTGCCGGGGACGAGGTCCTCATGATGGCGGTCGATTGCGAAACGGGCGACGTCGTATGGGAAACGCCGAACGGGCGGGGTTGGGAGATGTCCCATTCATCCATTACCCCGATGACCGTCTTGGGGAAGAAGATGTATGTCTACGCCGCTCTAGGAGGGATCTCAGGCATTTCGGCGGAAGGGGACGACGCGGGTGAGTTGCTCTGGGACATGCCTTGGGGAAAAAAGATGGTTGCTCCGTCGCCGGTCCAGATTGAGGACGACCGGGTATTCATAACCACAGGTTGGGACGGCGGCAATATGATGCTTCAAATACGGAAAGCGAATGGTGAATACTCGGCAGAAGTCCTTTACAAGCAAGAGGCCGGTGAGGGCCTGTTGTGCTATCAACAGACCCCGATTTACAGCGATGGCCTGCTTTATGGCGTCATACCCAAGGAAGGTGGCGCCATGCAGCGCCAGTTCGTCTGTTACAGGCCGGACGGTACCTTGGAATGGTCGAGCGGAAGCGATAAGCGCTTCGGTAATAAGGGCTTCGGCCCGTTCCTGAAGGCCGATGACAAGTTTTTTATCATGGACGATCACGGTGTCTTGACGATGCTGGATGCGACCAAGTCCGGATACGTCCAACTTGGGCAGGCGCATCTTCTGGATGGACACGACCCCTGGGGCCCGATTGCCTTGGCGGGCTCCCGCATGTTCCTGCGCGATATGAACCGCCTAATCTGTGTCGAACTCGCCGCCGGCTAAAGACGAGAGTCTCATTTAATGAAAGAACCCGTTCGAAAAACGAAGCACCCGTGGCTGGTCGGGCTAAGTGTGGCCGCCATAGCGGCAGTGTATTTCGTCCTGCTTGGCAAGTCCGACTTTCCGGAACCAGGCCCCAATATTACTTACGACATCGAAACCTACGCGAAAGTGGACGAAGTCGAAACGCGTTTCGAAGAGACAGGCATTATCGAGCCGGATTTGGAGGACCTCGAAGCGTTGGCGGCCGGTCCCGGCGGCAGGCTGTACGTCGCCGGTTTTAACGCCGTGGCCGTCTTCGGGAAAGACGATACCGAGGTCGCACGATTTGATACCACCGGCATCGCGAAGTGCATTGCGGTGGCGGATGACGGCACACTCTTTCTGGGTTTCCCGAAACACGTCGAAGTCCTCAACAGCGACGGCGCGGTGCAAGCGGTATGGCCCGAGCTGGGCCCGCGCGCATACCTCACCTCGATTGCCGTACTCAAGGATGACGTTTACGTGGCCGACGCGGGCAACCGTGTCGTGTACCGATTCGACCGCGAAGGAAACCTCCTAGCGCGAATCGGCGAACCCAATCCCGAGAAGGACATACCCGGTATCGAAGCGCCGAGCCCCTATCTGGACCTGGCGCTGAACGACGAAGGCGACATATGGGTGGTGAATCCAGGCAAACTGGGGCTGGAACGATATCGCGGCGACGGCTCGTTTGTCGCGTCGTGGTATAAGCCGACCCTGAAATTGGAAGGCTTCTCCGGATGCTGCAATCCCACGCATATCGCTTTTCGTAATGACGGAAAACTCATTACCGCCGAGAAGGGCCTCGTCCGCATCAAAGTGTATGACGTGACATCCGGCGAATTCGAAGAGCTGGTCGCGGGATCGAAACTATTTCCGAGAGAACAGTCCCTGAAAGACCTTGTCGTGGATGCCGGCAACCGTATCCTTGTGCTCGATCCCAGGAAGAACGCTATACGGATATTTGAACAAAAGGAAGACGACCGTGGATAAACCAGTCAGCCGGCACGACTTCCTGCAAAAGCTTGGACGGAACGCGATGCTCCTAGGGCTGTCCGGCGTGGGCATCGCGGCGCTCAAAGGCACCAAGAGCGTCAGCGAGTGTTTCAATCATAACTACTGCGACGCGTGCTGGGGCTACACCGCGTGTGCGCTACCCGAGAAAAAGGAAACGAAGAGTGGGCGAGACGAAGAAATACGACCGGCGTGACTTCTTCCGGGGCGTAGCGGCGCTGGCCTTTACGGGTGCGGCGTGGGGCGTGGTCGGCGAGAAGAAGGAGGGCACGGTCTGGCAGCTCGACCCGAACAAGTGCGCCCAGTGCGGACGATGCGCAACGCACTGCGTGCTGAATCCCTCGTCGGTCAAGTGCATGAACCAGTTTAACATCTGCGGGTACTGCAACCTCTGTTTCGGATACCTCCAGCCGGGCTCGCGTAACTACGACAGCGGCGCGGAGAACCAGTTGTGCCCGACGGCCGCTATCAAACGGACCTACGTCGAACACCCCTACTACGAATACCTCATTGACGAAGACCAGTGTATCGGTTGTGCGAAGTGCGTGGACGCCTGCCTCGTATTCGGTAACGCCTCACTCTACTTGCAGAACAGACAAGACGTCTGCATTAACTGCAACGAGTGCTCGATCGCAAAGGCTTGTCCGTCAGACGCATGGAGCGAAGTGCCTGCTTCACAGCCCTACATCTATCTCACCGGGGACGAGTCGACGACAAAATGATGAAGTATAAGCCGTCCATACTCCTCGCTTGCGCCGTCCTCCTATCTGCGACCGGCGCCGGCGCCATAGAGCTCGCATTTCCGCCGCCCGAGTTCATCGAGACGCCCTACGTGTTTCCCGACCTCTACAATCCGCCCCCGGCGGCGGGTTTCGGCTGGTGGGACACGGTGATTCTGTTTGGCGCCCTGTCTCTGGCCACGTGGTTCGTATTCAAGTCGCGCTCACGGCGCGGGCTCTTTCTGCTCAGCATCTTTTCCGTCGCATTCTTCGGCTTCTACCGCCAAGGCTGCATCTGTCCCGTAGGGTCGACGCAGAACGTCATGGCCGCGACCTTCATTCCCGACGTCGGCGTGTCCGCCATAGTCGTCTCCTTCTTCCTATTGCCCCTTCTCTTCTCGCTATTTGCCGGCCGCGTTTTCTGCTCCTCCGTATGTCCCCTAGGCGCCATGCAAGAACTCGTCGCGATCGCCCCAATCCGCATATCGCACGCCCTAGAGCGCGTCCTGGGCCTCGGCAAGTACATCTACCTCGGGTTTGCGACCCTGGGCGTTGCAACAGGGGCCGGCTTCCTGATCTGCCGATACGACCCCTTCGTCGGGATCTGGCGCATGGGCCACAGTTTCAACATGCTCCTGGCCGGCGGCGCCATACTCCTTCTCGGGGTCTTCGTCGCCCGCCCATATTGCCGATTCCTCTGTCCCTACGGCGTACTCATGGGCTGGACGTCGCGCTTCTCGAAATGGCACCTTGACATCCCGCCGTCGCCCTGCGTTTCGTGCCGGCTCTGCGAAGATTCATGCCCCTACAACGCCATCGACATGCCGACGACCGAACACCAGGCCCAGGACCGGACGGCCGGCCTCAAGCGCATACGCCGCTTGGTCCTGCTTGCCCCCTGCATCGTCCTGGCAGGCGCCGCCGGCGGTTTTGGGATGCACGAGCTGTTCTCGCGCCTCCACCCGACCGTGCAATTGAGCGAGAGGATGGCGGCCGAAGATCTGGGCATCTACACGGAGCAGACCCTCGAAAGCGAAGCCTTTCGGGCCGGCGACAAGACGCCGGCGGAACTCCGCGAGGAGGTCGTAATCGTTCGGTCGGAGTTTCGATCGGCGAGCACGTGGCTGGGCGTCTTCCTCGGGCTTGTCGTTAGCCTCAAACTGATTGGACTTTCGGTAGTACGCAAGCGCACGATCTTCGAGCCCAACCGGGCCGCCTGCTTCAGTTGCGGCCGTTGTTACGCCTATTGCCCCGTCGAAAAGGAAGGAAGCGACATCTAATGCTGGAGAAAAGGGAGTTCGAGAAGAACGACTTCATGTGGCGCCTTTCCACAACCATAACGTTGGTGTCGGGCGTGTTTTCTGTCGTCGTCTTCATATTGCTGGCCGTCAACTACCTTCAAATCAGGTCCTCAGACCCCATCAACGACCTGCTCCTTACTCAACTGCGCGAGGACTATGCGGCCGCCCCCGAACGCGACGCGGTGCTGGCGCAACGTATTCGCGAACTCGACCTGATCAACCGCAAGGCCTTCTTCACCAGTCAGGGCCTTCTCCGGCTTGGCGGAACGCTGCTGCTCGTGGGAGTCATCGTCTTCTTGCTCGCCTTCAAGAACATGGCCCGGTGGCGGCCGGCGATTCAGGAACTGTCCGAGACCCCCGCCGCCGAAACCGAATGGCAGTCGCATGCTGTCTCCCGGAAGTTGATCTCGTGGACGTGTGTGGTGCTTCTTGGTATTGGCCTGGCGGCCTCCTTCCTCTCAGAGAGAGCGCTGGACGCCGTTGCACGGACGACTGTGCCCGATGGCGCGTCCGGGGCGGCGGTCCCCCTGGCCGCCCAGGAACACCCCACATGGGAGACGATGCAGCTGAACTGGCCCACGTTCCGTGGCCCGGGCGCCACCGGCGTGGCCCATTTCACCAACGCCCCCGTCGATTGGGACGTGGAAGAGGGGAGGGGCATTCGGTGGAAGACCGAAGTGCCGTTACCCGGAACGAATTCCCCCGTGGTCTGGGGCAGCAACCTTTTCATTTCCGGCGCGGATGACAAGACCCGTGAGGTCTACTGCTTCGATACGGAGACGGGCAAGCTGCGCTGGAAACGCACCCTAGCGCCCTTTGAAGGCACCCCGCCCGCCGAATCTATTATGGTGAACCCGGAAACGGGCTACGCCTCCCCCACCATGGTCGCGCACGGCGACCAAGTGTTCGCCATTTTCGCGAACAGGGACATCGTCTCATATGATTTCGACGGCAACCTGATCTGGGGCTTTAGCCTCGGTGCTCCGGACAATCACTACGGGCACTCCTCATCCTTGTTGGCGCATGGGGGCCTAATCTACGTGCAACTCGATCAAATGGAAGACGGAAAACTGCTCGCCCTTGACGCATCGACCGGTGAGGAGGCCTGGGTCAAGGAACGCGAATTCATATCCTGGTCCTCACCCATCCTCGCCCACACGCCCTACGGCGTCCAAGTGGTTTTGCTCTCCGAGGAGGACGTCGACGCCTACGATGCGGTGTCGGGCGAGCTGCTTTGGTCATACGACTTTCTGGGTGGCGAGGTCGCCCCGTCCGCCGCATACAGCGATGGCGTAGTCTTTGCCGCAAGCGACAGCGCCTATCCGGCATCCGCCATCCGACCGACTGGGTCCGCAGATGCGGCCAAGGCGGAGATCCTATGGGGGTACGAGGACGTGCTCCCGGACGTATCCAGTCCCGTCGGCGATGGGAAGCACTTCTATCTCGCCACGTCATATGGCGACTTGGTTTGCCTTGACGCCGCATCCGGCGAGGAGAAGTGGCTGGAGGAGGTGAGCGACGATGGGTTCTACTCATCGCCTGTGATCGCAGGCGATCGCCTCTACATCTTTGATAAGAAAGGTACAATGCACATCATCCGGGCGGGCGCTGAATACGAACTGATCGCCACGATGGCCATGGGCGAGGACACGTTTGCTACACCGGCGTTCATGGATGGCCGAATTTACGTGCGCACGATGACACAACTCTATTGCATTGAGCAGCCCGATGCCTGAAGTACTCGACATAGACGACATCGACCGGATCGTCGCCGGGAATGGTCACAGTCCTGACGCTGTTATACCCATTCTTCAAGCCATCCAGACCCGCTACCGTTACCTGCCGGACGCCGCCCTCCAGCGCGTTTGTGAACTGACCGAAATCACCCCGGCCTCCATCGAGGGTGTCGCCACCTTCTACTCCCAATTCCGCCGCACCCCCGTTGGCCGCCACATGATCAGCATCTGCGACGGCACGGCCTGCCACGTAAAGGGATCGCAGGGGGTCAACGAGGCCATCGTCAGGGAACTGCAGTTGCGCCCTGGGGAAGACACCGACGCCGACGGCCTATTCACGCTGCAA
>SDBV01007350.1_pt1 | contig 15087 bp, 34 predicted proteins | sample 2277081 | NCBI WGS metagenome assembly SDBV01 (sample SAMN10402039, study PRJNA504765) | marine sediment metagenome | isolation source: marine sediment core GS10_PC15, 223 cmbsf | place: Arctic Ocean: Southern Knipovich Ridge | collected 2010
GGTCAAACAGTTTGCCCTGCGGAAAAATGTTGGCAAGGGCTTTGGTATGTGCATCTAAGAGGAAGCGGTCAAATTTTGTCATACCAATCATGATAAATTAGGGAATTATATACTTAACTAGCCTAAAAATAATAAAAAAGACTTGACTAGCCATATATCCTTGGTTATATTGTAATTACAATTTAAAAAAGGATACAAATTATGCCTAATAAAATCAAGAAGAAAAAAGACCTTAGTCTTTATGAGCTTTTTTTAAAATTTCCCACCGAGGAAAAAGCACGTTTATATTTTGAGCAAGAACGCTGGACCAATGGAATAGAATGTCCACATTGTAGCAGCCATAATGTCCGTGAGTGTAAAAATCATAAACCTATGCCTTATCGTTGTCGTGATTGTCGTGAACATTTTAGCGTTAGGACCGGCACAGTATTAGCGGAATCACGCTTGCCATTACATAAATGGTTAATAGCTATGTACATGTTTACAACAGCACGTAAGGGCATTCCTTCAACACAATTAGCAAGGGAATTAAAAATCACGCAAAAGACAGCGTGGTTTTTAGGGCAGCGTATACGTGAAGCCTGGACCAGCAATAAAGATAAGGATATGGGAAATCATGTACAAATTGATGAGTGCTTTATTGGTGGGAAGGAAGCAAATAAACACGCTAGCAAAAAGTTGCATCAAGGGCGTGGCTCTGTAGGAAAAATCCCTGTTATCGGTGCTATTGATGAAAATGGTGCAGTGAGAGCAAACCCAATAAAAGATGTTAAGAAAAACACACTTCAAGATTTTATCAATCAAAATGTTAAAAAAGGCTCTGTTGTTGTTACTGATAGCTTCAATTCATATAATAATCTGTATGGCTATACTCATAAAAGAGTCAATCATTCTATTGGTGAATATGTCCGCAATCAAGCACATACCAACGGCATTGAGAGCTTTTGGGCTTTGTTGAAGCGTGGTTATTATGGCATCTATCATCACATGAGTGCCAAGCATTTACATCGCTACGTAACTGAGTTTTGCTTCCGTCATAACACTGTACAAGTTGATACAATAGACTTTATAGCAATGACAATTAATAAATCAGTAAATAAACGTTTAACATATAAGGAGTTAATCAAATGACTAAAAAAGAAAAAACTTTTGAACCTATAAACGCAAAGATTGGAGATTTAACAAAAGCCGTCACAGCTCCATTTACTAAAGAAAATGTTTTGCAAAAAGCTACTCATACAGGAAAATTACATATAGGTAATAAGGTAATACGCTGTGCGGTACTAAATAATGGAAAAAGAGTTGTGATCCAAAGAGAAGTAGTTTATTTACTCACAGGAAATAAAAAAGGAGGCTTAGATAGGTATTTTAAAGCAGCTAATTTATTGCCATATGTTCCAAATAAATTTAGAGATAAAGCCTTGGACCAAGCAATTATTAAATTTGATTTTGATGGATGTATAGCACAAGGATTTGAAGGTGAAGACTTAGTAGATATATGTTATATGTATATTGAAGCAAAAAGAGCTGGTGTCCTTTTGCCATCACAGGAACATTTAGCGGTCCAAGCAGAAATAATAGTAAAATCTTTTGCTAAACTTGGTATAATTGGATTAATTGATGAAGTTACTGGTTATCAAGATATTAGAAAAAGAGATGCTCTACAAAAAATATTAGATGCTTTTCTTAATAAAGAACTCGCTGCATGGATTAAAAGATTCCCAGATGAATTTTATAATGAAATGTTTAGATTAAAAGGATGGCAATGGAATTCAAAATTAAGACCAGGTGTTGTTGGTAAATATACGAATGATATAGTTTATGAAAGATTAGCACCTGCTCTTGTAGAGGAATTAAAAAAGAAAAATCCAAAAAATAAGAGTGGTAATCGTGTGAATAGACATCACCAATGGCTTACGGATGATATTGGACATCCTGCATTAGCTCAACACTTACACGCTGTTATAGGACTTATGAGAGCATCTACTAATTGGGGTAATTTTATGAGATTAATCAACAAATCATTTCCTAAAAAGGGAACTCAAATGGAATTATTTGACGATTAGAAAAAGACTGAAAATTAAGGATTGTTAATTCTTAGTTTTCAGTATAACCTAGGCTAGTTAAGTATATAGTTCCCATAAATTAATATGAAAAAAAATCAAGGTTTCTGTTGAGAGGGTTTCTTATGTTTTAATACATCCATAAAAGAAGCACAAGTTTTTCTTGCCTTTTGAAAATCATCAAAAGCAATGGTAATATCTTTGTTGATTTGATCATTTGCAGTCACCATAGTTCTATGGAAGGATTCATAGTCTTCATAGTCTTCTGAGGTAAAATAAGTTTCATAGCCTTTGTCATAATGAGCATAGCATCAGCCTCGTCAATAGCTTCATTTATCATAACAACTCACTAATTGACTATAATCATATCCTTTTATTTTTGGTGCCATCATAACATATCCCAATTCCAACACTTGCAATAAACATTTGTTGATTGTAATTTCCAAGAAATCACCACCAAACATGCTGTCTTTAGTCCTTTTAACGCTGATCAATGATTCATTTCGCAAGATTCCATCGCCCATACGAAAAGTCTTTGATTCAGATAAAGAGTTTAAATTTTTTCTTAATTTCTTTTTTTCTATGATAAGTCTCTTTTTAGTGTCTTTGTCATCAAGGTCTTTAAAAACATCTGGATACAAATTGCTTTCAGGAAGTGGTAATTGTAGTGGTAATTGTAAATTAGTTGCTATAAAAAGACTAGGAGGAATTTTTGCACATTCATTTAAAATTTCTAACAATACAACATAAGGAAATATACCCCATGCATGTCTAATATCTTCTGGGTCGTTATGAGGTATATCTATATCTATATTTATATTTGGATTTTCATCAGTCATTTTATCTCCTTTTGTTAAATATTGAGGGGGGACTTTAACAGCCAATTTATCATCTAACTTATTGTTTTTACTAGATATAGAGGGGGGGACTAAAAGTGCTTTTTTATTATAAATATTCCGTGGTATAGAATTCTATACCACGCTACAATAATATAACAATTGTTTACTTCCAAATCTCCACATCAATCCCATAAATAGCCTTGACCATCTTGCGTTTTAGCTTGGATACGGTGGTGTCCATGCCTTTACTGTCAACAACCCTCTGCCTAATCTCTTTCTTATCAAAGAATCTAAAATCCGCTTTATAATAACCAATTTTGACATCATTAATAATCAAGTCATATCTAGGCTGCAATTCAAGGTCTTTAATCTCACCTGCTCGTTCAAGTAACTTCAGTTGACTGTAATGCTTAGCTTCCAGCTTGCTATCAAAAGTAATATTATCAATCGTTACTTTCTTGTTGCGGTATTTTAACATTATTAACCTCAAGCCATTCTTTGAGCATGATTTGCATAATTTTTGAAATGGGCATGCGATAAAATTGAGATGATTTATCTTCCTTCATGTCATGCAGGACATCCAGCGTTGCGACGTCCCATGAGGTGCAGCGACTTTCTTTAATTCTTGCTCTTTTTGTGTAACTCATAGTGAAACTCCTATATATATTATATATAATATAGTATAATTATAATATACAGTCTGTCAATAAAAAATAAATATCTTTTTATTCACTTTTTAGTTGACATAGCATCTATTTAATGTATTATATAGTTAAAGCAGACGTAATCGTAGGTTATACACAAATCAATATATAGAATTAGAAAAATGGAGCATTGAAGCAAAGGAATCAATGAAAAAAATAGAAACCCTTAAGAAACTTATTCATATTCAATTAAATTCATAGGAGCAAAAATGACTGATATATTATACGATTACATCGATTATAAAACCTGTCTAGACGGAATGCTTACCTCTTCAAGTAGTTTTCATATAGATTATATTTCTTTTTTAAGAAAAAAAGCAATTACTGGTTATAAAATGAGTCCTAACTCATCTATCACTGAGGTATTTACAAACCTAGAAAGTATTTATAATAATCAAAAAGGAGACTAACCATGAATAAATTACTAATCATACTAATGCTATTAATTGCTAATAGTGCATATAATAAAGATAGCTACATCCCTAAAGAATTAAAGGATTACAGATGACACCATTTGCACTTCTAGATATTAACACTAATTCCACACCTCGTAAAGATTGTGAGACTTTTTTATGTTACGCAGAACAATTTGGGTTAATTAAGAATCAAGCATTAAAATATCATGATCCAGTTCTCAAGAATTTACAAGAAGCTAAAAAACGAATTGAGGCAAAATATGGTGTAATGATAGATGAATATAATAGACCTATTTTGTACGAATATCCTGAATTTTGGTATTATGAAAAAGATAAAATTATTAATTTTTTTAAACAACAAAAAAAGAGAAAAATATGACTTCTAAATTCCCAATTATATTAATACTATTATTTGCTAATAATGCATATGCTCAAAAATTTGATGTCAATTTCTACGATGTTGAATATGTAAGGAATTATGACGGCGATACTATTAATTTTGATATTATAGAAGGTATAGCCACCGAGTTTGATCTCCCAGCAGCACTTATAAAAAAGCTAGCAGTAATCCCTAACCAAATACGCCTTAAGAATATTGATACTGCTGAAATGAGACCAAAGGGAAGGGGACGCACGCAGCAAGATAAGAATTGCGAAAAACGAGTTGCGATAAAAGCAAAGGAATATGTCCGCTTGTCATTAAGCAGTGCTAAAGTCATAAATCTTATGTCCTGCTCCAAAGGTAAGTATTACAGGATGGTTTGCGATATTATATATGATGGTAAGAGCTTGTCACTTGAGCTATTAAACAAAGGCTATGGCTATGTGTATCAAGGAGGCACTAAAGAAAAATATAATTGGTGTGCCGTTGATTAAGGTTGACATTCTATATATATTATATATAATATAGTTATTATTAATGGGAGCTATTATGTGGGATTTGATTGCAATAGGTTTAGTGATATTTTTGGGTTGTGCAGTTAAAGGTATGCTTGATGATATAGCAGAAAAAGAAGCTTATAAAAAACGGAGGAGATAAATAATGAATAATATAAATGATCAAGACGTAAACGGCGATACACCTTTACATGCGGCAATCAAAGCTTTTGATCTAGATAATGTAAAATATTGCTTGCAGCAGGGAGCGGATATTACAATTAAAAATAATCTTAAGCAATCGCCCTTACATTTTGCATTTGTTGAGCAACGATGGACAGTGTATGATTGGCAGAATGAAAATATACAAAAAATTATAGAATTATTAAAAGAAAAAACCAATGTATGACATAATAAAATACGACACCACGGAGGAATGGCTCAAGATACGCCAGCAGGGCATAGGTGGGAGCGACGTGGCTGTATTGATGGGATTGTCTAGTTATAAATCACCTTTGGAGTTGTGGAAGGAAAAAGTCACAGGGGAAGCTGAATATACAACATCACTTGCAGCGGAGCGTGGCAAGGCTCTTGAACCTGTGGCATTACGTGAATATGAACGCATCACAGGTAATAAAGTAGATAAGATAGATGGCGGCGTGCTTAGAAGCAAAGAATATCCATTTATGCAAGCTAGCCTTGATGGTTATGTAAAAGATAAAAATATATTGATTGAGGCTAAATCTGCAAATACATTTGTAGCCAATCAATGGGGGGAATTAGATGCAGAGGGTATTTGTGAAACCGAAGAGATACCACCAAATTATTACTTACAGGTGCAGCATTATATGGTTGTAACAGGATTTAAGCAATGTGTGGTTGTAGTTTATTTTACTGCCATTGATAAAATAGGCAGGTATCCAATTCAAGCCGATCTGGAAACACAGCAGATAATAATCGATCGTGAAAAAGATTTTTGGTCTGACGTAAACAACGATAGACCACCAACCGCAGAGGCTAGGGATATTTCAATTACATATCCAAAGTCCAACGGCAAGGCATTTCAAATCAATCCAGTTATAAAATGCGTGTTAGAAAAATTGATAATTGCTGAAGCAAAAAGAAAGGAATTTGAAAAAGAGGAAACAGAATTAAAAGATAAGATTAAATTATTCCTTAAAAGTGATGAGATTTTGAAGGATGGAGATAAGACATTGCTCACTTGGAAATCTGCCAAACCGACTAATAGACTGGATACTAATGCTCTAAAAGAAGAGCATCCTGATATTTTCAAGGAGTTTACAGTAGAAAAAGAAGGCAGCAGGAGATTTTTGATTAAGGGGGTGAAAAATGAATGAGGATTTACAACAAGATTATGAAGAAGCATGCCAAGATTTGGAATCAACGATCGAGTATTTGGCTAAGCTTCATGCTCTCATTTATGAGGACACGGAGTTAGATGGCAATTCAATAAACCACGTAAATGACCTAGCTTCAGTTATAACAAATGCTATAAAAAGCACCTGGGGCGACTCGTATACATCGCTAAGAAATAAATAATATAATATTCACTTTTTAGTTGACACCAATATATATATTATATATAATATAGTTATTAATTTAATGGAGAACTCAGATGAGTATTAGCTTACAAGTATCGCAAAAAGATTTAAATACAAGAAAAGATATATATCTTAATTTGCTACCTAAAAATGTATCAGTAGACAAGTTTATTGGTACCGCAGTTAGTGCAGTTGCTACAAACTCTGATCTATCACGTTGTTCACAAAATTCAATATTAATAGCAATCAATAAGGCTGCTCAAGATGGATTAATGATTGATGGAAAACAGGCTGTAATTGTACCTTTTGGAAACTCCGCAACATACATGCCAATGCTTGCAGGTCTGCGGCTTATCGTTGATGACACTAAAAGATTTACAATCGGTAAAGTTGCCATAGTTTATGAGGGAGAACCTTTTGAGCATTATGTAGACAACGGCGATGTGATTTTGAAGCATATGCCTAATTCGGAAAATACAGACCAAGACAAAGCTATTGGAGCTTATGCCTATGTAAAAGATAAAGAGACAAATGAATTAATTTGTGAATACATGAATAAAGAAACAATTTTGAAAATTAAAAACGATTACAGCAAGAAACCCGAGGCGGCAATGTGGACAATACGCTGGACTGAGGGCTATAAAAAAACTGTATATCGGCAATTGGCTAAACAGCTTCCCTTAGCTAATAATGATCGTTTTCAATCTGCAATTAATCATGACAATGAAAACTATGATCTTAATAACGTAACGCCTCAACCTAAATCTGCAAAGGAAGCTGTAAAAGAATTACTTACAAAACCAACTACCAAAGAATCCTCGGTAGTTCAGAAAGAAGAACCAGAATTGGAAATTCCGATTAAATTTTCTGACGGCAAGACTTTAATATTTCCATTAGAAATAAACGCTCAACAATTAATTGATTTAACTCAAACATACCACACACGTGAGCAAGAAGAAGGAATGCTAACGGACTTTTTAACAGCTAACAAAGGTATTATGCCGAAGTTATGGGACGACATGTACAAAGAAAATCCAAACTGGACAGAACAATTAAAATCAAACTTAACAATAATTATGGAGAATAATCATGCCTAGACATTCAGATTTTATTATCCAAATAGATAGCCATATTGGTCAGCGTATACATGAATTACGTATCTCTATGGGTCTTTCTCGTCAGCAATTAGCCTCGCAAATAGGTGTAACTCACCAACAATTACAAAAATATGAAAAAGGGACTAATCGTATTTCTGTAGGGAGGTTAATATTTATAGCTAAAGTATTAAAAGAACCACTGACTTATTTCTTACAAGATTTGGGTAATATAGAAGAGGTCATACCACCAACACAACACCAACGCATGTGCATAGAAATAGCACGTAGTTTTATGAAAATTTCAAATCCTGCTCATCAAATAGCAGCCAATAATTTGGTGCGAGTTTTGGCAGATAAGGAGCAAAAAGATGACTAAAATAACAAATTTACCAGAATATAAAATTGAACATGCTATTGAGTTTTTGAACGACTATGCCCCCTCATTTATAAACGGATTAAAAGAGGATTATCTAAAAAGTAGGACAGCACGTGATTATCAAGATTTATATGGCTTGGATTATTTAATAGAATATATGGTTGAGCATTTAAATAGCACACTCTTGGAAATGAAAAAGGAGCAGAAAGATTAATAAAATGGAAGACAAACAAACGATTTTTAGAAAGAAAGTTGGTGTAAATATACGCAAGTACAGAAAAGATATACACATGCGTCAATGGCAACTGGCTGATTTAATAGGATGTACTTCTAACCGGATAAGCCAGTATGAAACTGGATACTTATGCATTCCAATTTACAGATTATATTTAATAGCGAATATATTAAATGTGCCAATTAACCATTTTTTTGAAGAATGCGATAAACTATAAATTATTATCCTTTTTACTACGCCCTCTATCTGCAAACCACCACGTAACAGTCATCATAAGCATTTCAAGAATTGATGCAATTATTAATTTTCGTGCATCAACAAAGTCGGCTGGCAAGGTAAACCATAATATCGTTACTAATGACAATGCGTAAAGCGTAATACCTGGACGCATTAACTGTTTTATATTAATCACCGCTTTGCTAGGCTTTCCCATATTTGTATCATGCACATAAGAGGCTGCCAACGAATCCGCTGCGGATTTTATTGATGCAACACTTATGTCTTTTTGTGCTGTAATATTTGCAATAGCTAATTGATGTTGATGGCGTTTTTCTTCAATAGTTATTTCCTGTTTTTTCTCAAAATAGGATACACCCCTATTGATCAAACTCCCAGCTAATCCAAATGCCGCACCTACTATCATGATTAATCCCCTATATACAATGAATTTGATATACTTAATTCAAAAGAATCATTTTCTAATAACTCTCTAAATTTACGCATCGTAGACTGAGAATTTACTATCATATATTCTAAGCCATTTAAATATACACCGTTGCCTACAAGAATGCATCCATTAGTATCTTTTTCATAATTACCAACGTGAAATAATATATACTCTCTATCTTTAACATCGCAGACTTGAAAACAATTTTTATGTTTAACTCCTGAAAATAGTTCGCATTTATATTCTCCAACAGGTATACAAGAAATATTACGCTCATTATTTTTCCACGGATTCTCTAATGTATAAATAGGCTTATGATTAATCCCCTCGATATGCAACGTACCTAATGTTACATCACTGTCGTTATAATATCTTATAAGGTGTACTGTCTTCATTTTCGTGCCTCTATTAATAGAGCTTTGATCATGTCTTCTATCTTTGATACTTGTTTCTGAATGTGCTGCGATTGAACTCTGAGCGTTGCAGTATCAATTGAAATTTTGTTTGCTAATATTGTTTGAGCGGCTATCAAATCAGAATTCTTTTTTATTTTTTCTCTGCTGTCGCTAAGTTTTTCATTAACCATCATGATTTGACCTTCAACAGTTTTTGCCATGCTGGACATATTCCAAATAAAAGTAAAGATTTGCAATGCAATAACCAGTAATAATGGCATTGTAATCTGCCAATTTATAAGTGGCTTTTTATCTTGTTTAGTCATTATACAATATATTTGATTTCTATATAAATTATTTTACTTGAGATAATCCATAAATACAACTATAATTTGAATTAAAATCATGGTATTAATATGACAACCTGCAAAAAGATCAGACGTGTTAAACGGAGTTATTGCATAGGCTCGCTTGATAAGAGGATAGATATACTAATTGATTCTCAACGAGGCTCTAAGATTGGCACAGCCGATCCCACAGTAGATAAAACTATATTAGCTACAGTCTTTGCGAATTTGACAAGTAACAATCCTGTTGAATTTATGGTCGGTACTAACCTACAACGGACTGAAACCCATCTTTTTGTAATCCAATTTACACCAACTGTTGCGGTTATAGGTCAAGACACAGTAAAACATTCTATTGATTTTAATAACAAGTTTTTTCACATAGATAATATTGAAAATCTTGATGAGGAAAATGAATGGCTGTTACTGTTTTGCAGCGTACGAGGTGATAATACCAAAACTGGAAATAGAAGATAATGATAAAAACCATAAAAAATATTTATCTCTCATATAAGAGTCTTGCTGGATTTATTAATCAACAAGCGGACACTTGGGAAGCACAAGTAACGTTGAACACAACCCTTCATGCTCGTATCGCAGCCCTAGAAGAAATAATTGTTAGAGAATTTGGCTGTAAAAAATTGCCTCCGCCAGAAGAAAAAAAGAAATATATAAATTGACATTCTATATATATTATATATAATATAGTTATTATAATAATGGAGATTATTATCACTGATAAATTAAAAATATTAGTAGATGCTGTAAATAGAACAGAAGCTGAACGCAACAAAGCATCACAGATGCATGCGAATTTGCTGGTTCAAAAAGCAAATAATGAGAATATCGCAGCTTATGAAATAAATACCGCACATGCTGCTTTTTTAAAACATCAAGGGGATTACGAAGGTGTCTTATACAAGTTATTTTTTCACTTGAAATTGGATGTATGCGTATTGCACGACGCTTTTGATTCTTGATACACCTTTTTAATAGGATAAATTATGTTTGCATTAATAGTAATATTGCTTGCAATTATAGCTACGTGCATGCAGCAGATTATGGGATATTTTTATCCTGAGCATTCAGTTCTAATAATTATAGTTATTGCAATATTTATGATATGGTGTTGCAAGAAGTTTAATAAGAGGCTTGATAAGAAAAATGAATAAAAAATCAGGGCGAAGAATATGACATTTTCATTTAAAATAGACGCTAAGAATAGAAAAGTTGAATTGCGAATTGCGAATTTAGGCAAGGCAACATCAAAAGGAATAAATCAGGCGTTTTATTCAATAGGAAAGGATTTAAAAGGAACAGCTCAACAAAGTATTATCGATCCTCCTAAAACAGGCAGAATATATCGAGTAAGAGGAAAAAGACACCAGGCATCCGCAGCAGGTGAAGCTCCAGCCAATCTAACAGGGGCTTTAAAAGATTCTATTGATTTTAAAGTAGGATCATCAAATAGCATGCGATTTGAAGCTGGCGACGGTAAAGTAAATTACGCAGGGTTCTTAGAAGATGGCACATCAAAAATGGCAGCACGTCCTTTTATGATACCTGCCATTAAGGCAAACGAACGTAATGCCATAGCTCATTTTGAGCGTGAGATTCTAAAAACTATAAAAAAGTGAGGATTTATGAGTAGAAATCTACATTATAAAACAAAACTGGTGATGGGCTTTCCCGGCGTAGGTAAAAGCTATTTTTGTAAGCATTCTACTTTAAATATTTTAGATGCTGAGAGCAGTGAGTTTGATAAAAAAAAATTTCCACAAAACTATATTGAATATATAAAAAGTAATTTGGGCAAAATTGCCATAATTTTGATAAGCTCTCATGACGTGGTAAGAAATGAATTAGTGAGACAAGGGATTCCTTTTACTTTGGTATATCCGAATAGACCGCTCAAAGAAGAATATCAAAGGAGATATAGAAAAAGAGGCGACCATAAAAGTTTTATTCAGTTATTTGAAGATAATTGGCATAAGTGGATAACGGAATTGCAAAATCAAAATAATTGTATAAAGATTGAATTAAATACAGGGCAATATTTAAGCGATATAAAAAATTTTAAGGAAGAAATTATTATAGTGGATAAAAAGAAGGAATTATTAGAATTATTTTCTCAAATTGAATCCCTTCCTAATGCAGAGGAGGCAATTGATGGCCTCTTAAGTGAGGCACAAGAGATAAAAGATTATTATTATAAATTAGCTAATGCCCTACCTCCCAAACCCCAACCTAAACCCAAAGAAAAACAAGAACCAAAAATCAAGCTCAAAAACTGCATGCACATAATTGCTACAGAGCCTCATATTCCTTATGATCCTGATGGTTGATAAAAATAACTAAAGAAATATTCACTTTTTAGTTGACATAGCATCTATTTAATGTATTATATAGTTAAAGCAGACGTAATCGTAGGTTATACACCTACAGTTTTACCAAGCTAAATTAAACTTTAACTTAACTTTTATTTGGAGACTTGCCATGCCTAAAATAAAAGTAAATAAGCCATTTAAAGTCGGTGAGCATTCTTTTTATGATGGCATTTATATAATTGGAGAGCAAACATTACAAGATATTTCTGAACAATATTATGAATGCTTTGAAGAAATCGAAGAGAGTCAAGAGTTGCGAACAAAGTTGGTAGAATTGCGAGAGAAATCACTTAGCTTTGGAGAGATGTTAGTAAAAGCATCGAGTAATTTAAGTCATTCTTTGAAATTGATAGACCATGTATCTGACAGAAATAAAGACATCTTAAATAAAATATCCAAATTAGAAGCTGGATATAATGGCTGGGAAGCTGGAGACGATAGGGATTATAATGTGATTAGAAAAATTGAGGAGGAAAGAGATGGGTAAAATTACAATAATTAAATTAATAGCTTTTATTGTCCTTATATTTCTGCTTGTACAAATAATTTCTTGTCATGCCAACGCAGAAGATAAGTATCCTTTGTTCTTGGGAAAGTCTGCTGAGGAAAAAAGACTAGAAGACCCTGTCTATAGGCATAAGCAGCTTATGGAGCAGTTAATGAGGATAGAGTGTGTTATATATGAAAATAGGCGTCATGAGGGAAGGGTGGTTAGTTTTAATTCTAAAAAAAGGAAGTATCATGAAAAACGTTATGAAAAAGCATGCAAGATAGGGAAATACTAAATGGAATTAATTTTTATACCTTTTGCTATTTGTTTTGTCGTGGGTGCAGCACTAACCATACTTTATTTATTAACCAAATAATTGAGGCTGAAAATGACTGATAACAAAGACATAGCCGCCTTCCTTGCGGAGAGCAACAAGATTGAGGGGTATCCTTGTCGTGTAAAGGATTATATAGACAATGACAAAAAAATAAGGCCTCCAACATTACGGTACAATCTTGTTGACGATAGCTTGAGAGCCTGGAAGCAGATGGAGGTAACAGTGTATTATTTAGAGATATATGGGTTTAAGGCAGCAAATATTACTCTTATACACAGTGAGCAAATGTTCAACCATTCAGATTTGAAAGGAAAAGACAAAGGAAACTTCCGCACATGCCCTGTATTCGTGGGTCAGCAAGAAGCACCAAAGCATATTGAAATACCAGAATTGATTGAGGAATATTGTAGGCTATTTAATGAAGGCACAGCACATCCATTAAAATTACATTACTTCTTTGAGTTCATACATCCCTTCGTAGACGGCAATGGACGAGTTGGTAGGCTATTGTATGCCATGGACATATTAAGGCGTGGTGAGAAGCTAAAGCTATTCCTAGATAATTATATAAGAGAGGGTGCATGCAGAGGAGATATACGTGACCATCCTGATAACACTTTTGACCAGAAACGATATAGATATTACAGAGCCATCAAAGACTTTAAAGAAGAATATCTGTTTGGCGCTAAACATGAAGAGTGGTGGGAAGAGTTTTGATGTGGAGATTTTGAGTAATTACCAAAGGACAATGAAAATGAGTTATTATAGTCTTGATAAAAATTGCGTTGAATTTTTCTGTAAAACTGACCCCCACTTTGAAATAGCATGTGAGATATTACATGAAGAAATAGGTAATTTTATAATTATAGATATGCATAAAACTAATAGTAAAATCACGGGGGATTTAAATTGGTTTATAACAACTAATAACATATTTTCTAAAAGTCTGATCACTGCTTGGATGTATATTGAAAGTAAATTGAAATATGGAACAGTAAAAATAAGAAAGAAAGAGGCTGAAAATGACTGATCAAAGAATACAAACTTCCATAGACATTGCAGGTGTTTATGTGAGACATGCGTTAATAATACATGGTTTAAATCCCAACGAAAAAACGCTTGATTTCTCTTACAGTTCTGAAGCTGGGGGTGTGAAAATCACTGATGAAATATTGAAACATATATTTGAAATGCTAAGAAGTTGCAAAGAAGATATAACAACTCTTGATTTTAGCCATAATGAGATTCAATTAGATAAGCTACAAATGAGTATAAGCTTTAGTGACACCTCTTTTTATTCATGCTTTTATAAAAATAAATTCTTGCAAAGAATAAAAACCTACGACTTTACAGGCAATCCTTTAGTTGAACAAAGTCAAAACTATTTAATGGAATTTCTAACCAGTGTAAATATGCCAGATAGGTCTGAGATAAAGGTTAAATTTGACCATGCATTGCAATTACCTTTTCAATATAAAGTAAGATTTATGTCTGATCTTCATTCAAGACCACCAGAGACACAAGTATTAAATTTGCATACACAACCATATATGATTCGGGATAGTTTTAAAAGTTTAACAGGGGGGGCGGATGGCTAATGAAACTTTCAATAACATATTTGTTAGAGTTGAAGAAGTTCAAAAAGAAATAGACTCTATGAATGATGAGGACAGAATTAAATTTAATAGGTTCAAAGATAACTTTTTCTTGAAGTCTGGTAAAGTACATTTAGATGTCATTGCTGATATTACAGATATTAAATATGAAATATGTAAAGAGTTTTTATGTCTTTATGAGGACTCTATTAATACTAAATTTATAAGGCATGATTCTAAACAATATACTTTAGACGAGGCTTGGGAAAAGAAGTTTTATAAAGATAATATTGAATACCCCTGGGGAAGAAGCAATTAAATATAATGTTTATGGGTTTAGGTGTATCTATGCTTGCATTATTATTTTTTGTATTGGCATTTTAATTTATAATTAAGGAAAAGTAATAGTTCCCAGCGTTGGAATCTCTGTAGTTTTCACAGGAATATCATCTGTGGGTGTATCTAAGGCAAATGTTTGCACAGCTTGACCCGATGTATCGGTTGTAGTTCTGATGGCTGAGCGATATGTATCTTGAGTTAAATCTTGACCTGGAGCAGTACCCTCAGAAAATAACGCCTCTAGTGTAGCCGTGATTGCCGCTCTCATATCTGTAGTATTTGGCGTTAATTCTGTAAAATCAAAACTGATTGGTAATGCGGTCGCTGCTATTATAATCACATCTCCATCTGAGGTATGAGCA
>SDBV01007351.1_pt1 | contig 15085 bp, 27 predicted proteins | sample 2277081 | NCBI WGS metagenome assembly SDBV01 (sample SAMN10402039, study PRJNA504765) | marine sediment metagenome | isolation source: marine sediment core GS10_PC15, 223 cmbsf | place: Arctic Ocean: Southern Knipovich Ridge | collected 2010
CAATAATCCTTGCAAGTTCCATCATAGAAAGGCTTTTTCCATTGCCTCTTTTTCCACAAAAAACACTAGTAACTATTCCATCATAGACATGAGTTTCAAGCCAAATTCTTCCAAGCAATTTACCATAACGGTGTTCCTTTATAATTTTTGGAATAGCTACATTTTCACTCATAGAACATCATCATCAGTGTCAAATTTCATTTTCATCTTAAGCTTTAAAACACCTGAATTGTAAGCAGTTAATATTAGAAGCTGGAACAAGTCTGAGATTGACATGAAGTAATTCATTTGTTTTGTAAAGTCCCCCCCCCAAGTTGATGAATAACTTGGCAAAGACTCTACAATCTTTTCTCTTTTATTATAGAATGTTTTATCTAACCAAGGCACAAGAAGCCCTTCAAGATGTATGATTTGTCTGTAATAGCCTACTAAGCTCTCTGTGTTTGGTTGTCCTACATCTATTCCGTTTTTTAGGCCATCACTCATAGACCTAATATGAGTCATTATTTCAAAGTAATAATCTGCTCCTTCTTTGTTAAGGGAGTACCCTTTCCCCATTGTCATCCACCTCCTTTAGCCTTTTTTCCTTTCCTTTACTTATTATCAGGTATTTAAACGGCAGGGTAAAGATTGGTGCATCTGATTCAAGGTATCCCCTGTCCCAGGCAAAAACCACCAGGTCTTCAAATATTTTTCCATCCCACCAAGCCCTTTGGAATCCAAGGTCAATGATTCTTTTCAAGACCTTGGTAGGCCGTCCACAAAGCTTTAATGAATTAAACTTTGTGAACTTTACCCAGTTAAAGGACGATTCCTCTATTACTGGAATATTTATCCTTCTTCCCCTGTGCATTTTATGCCCCCATAAACGAGTCCAGGAATCCAAGGCTTTTGATTACCATTATTGCATTCAGCATGAGAATTATTATCAGCATGATGAACATTGGATTCTGCATTGCAGGAGCCGTGAATTTTAGCATTTTGTTCATTACGTTCTTTGTTACAACTGCTGTGTTTGTTTCAAGCAATGCGTTGAACTCCACTGATTTCAAATCCGTTTTAGTCATGTTCACAAGGTCAATGTTTTCTCCCATTGTTTCACTTGTTATTAAAAAAGGCTTTCCTGTGCTTGCCTCAGTGTGCTTTGACAGCCTTGTGATGAATTTCTTTTGGGCACTTTCTCCCTTGCCATAAGTTATGTATCCCTTGCTTACGTCTTCCACAAGCAGTTCTATTACTCCTGACCTGTATATTCTAAGAGAGGGAATTCTTTTCTTGGAAGGCATGTACAGGAAGAACTTGATGAACCAAACTGCTATTGGAATTATTATCAGAATTGGAACGGCTCTTATCAATGCATTTTCAACAAGCCCAAGGAGTTCAACTACAAACAATGCAACGGCTGCCATTGCTCCTACAAGGTAGAAGATTATTTCGTATTTGAACAACGGCATGTCTTTGAATAAGTATTTTCCCATGATTTCAGATTCGTGGAAGAACTTTTTCTTTTCTTCTTTTGGTGGAACGTAGGTCTGTGGCTCTGGTTCCTTTTCTTGCACTGGCTCTGGTTTTTTCACAGGCTTTGGCTGTGGCTTGGCTTTTTTCTTAATCCACTTTTTTACCTGTCCTTTTAGAAAATCCTGTTGTTCTATTGTCAGGTCGTCAAAGTCTGGTTCCTTTGGTTCAAATTCTTCCGGCAAATCCAATTCATCTTCCATGCTTTTCATTCCTCCAATAACTCGTTTTTTATTATGTAGTTGTCAACTGCGTTCTTTTCACATCCTTCAATGTAAGACCTAAACTGAGGCAGCCACACCTGCAAGTCCTCTTCCTCAATTTGTTCAATTCCAACCCTGTCAACAAAGTATTCAAGCCATGAAAGCAAAGCATTGGTTTCCTCTGAGGCAACGCCCACAATTTCTTTTCTAAAGGTTCTATACATTTTCTTCCAGTGCTTTTCATCACGAGAAGTTGCCTTGCCTGCAATAGCCTTGTCAATGTGCCTGTACCAATCGTGGTTCAGGTGCTGTTTTATGATTTGTTTTCCCAACGGGTTTTCACCCATTAGCTTAATAAAAGCGGCTCCTTTCTTTTTTTGTTCAGCCAGCTTGCTTCTGGCAATTCCGGTAATCTTTTTCAGATTCAAATTCATTTAAAAATCACTTTTTTCCTTTCAATTGTTTCATTGTGTGGGCAAAATGCTGTCCCAAAACCCCTTTTTCTTTTTTGAAATTTGTCCAACCTGTTGCATGCTGGTGGCCCTGTAAGTTTGTTCCAACAGGTTTGTTTTAGCCAGGTTAACCCTTTTTCCCCTGAAGGCTCCGCTTGAAACCACTAGCATTAAATTTTCGTCCACAAAACTGTTGTGGTGCAGTGAAAGATTTAAGTCATACCTTTCTGCAAAAGACTTTATTGCATTGCTGTATGATGCACTTGAACGCCAAACTTCAAGGTCTCCTTCACTTAAGAAGGCTCTGGAAATGTCGTCAGTTATTTGCTCGTGGTATTTTGGCTGTACAAGGATTGGAAAGTCCCATTGCTTTTCTTCCCAGCCAGTAATGCATTCAACTTCTCGCTCCTTGCCCTTGTGCAGAATTGTTTTCTTGTCAATGATTGGAACCTTGCGCCTTACTTTTCTCATTACAATCATTGGAGGATCTGAAATTCTTGCAAATGTTCTTAGAATGTCTTGCCCAAGCTGTTGGTCGTTTGTTACGGGAATCATTTCGTCCTCGTATGGCTTTCGCTGCAATGGTTCCTCTGCAAGTATTTCGTCCTGTTGGCTCATTTCAAATTCCTCCATTCACTTTGTGTTTACGGTTATTTTTCCTTTGCCAAGCAATGCTTCTTCCTGCCTGTCAATTCTTATCTGTGCGGCTTCTGCAACTGATTCAATTCTTGCCTTTATTGCTTCATCCCTGTCTGCTGCAAGCTCGTTTGCTGTCTTGTTTCTCCAGGAAACGCATTCATTTTCAACAATGGCATCACATGCAATGCACTGAACTTTTACTGTTGTGTTGAACACCCCTTCCTGCTTTAAGGCTGCTGTTCCAACATTTGTGTCCCAATTGCATATAACTTCCCCTACATTTGGGCTAATTGTTGCCACACCATACCAGTCTTTTATTGCCATTTCCTCTGAAACCTTAATGGAAATTGTTGAGTCTGCGTCTGCAAGCTGCCCTGTGTTTATTACCACTCCTGCAATCACAGTGCTTGCAAGGAAAACTCCAAGAAAAACTGCCATGAAAATCCCCAACCTTTTCAAATCCATTTTTATCCCACCCTGTAAACTGATAAATTTGCATTAACAATTGTTATGTTTTTGTTTGCTGCTGTTGTATCCTCAACCCTTAAATCAACAACATCCCCTGTTATAAGCCTGTCAAGCCCTGAAATGCTTACACTTCCAAACCCTCCTGTGCCGCTGTTTCGCCTGTTGTGAGTGTGTGGCAATTCAACTCCGTTTGCAAAAATCTGAAAGTCAAAGTCTTGGTTTGCTGAACCAGTGAATGAAATTGAGGCAACTACCGCATATGCTCCTGGCTCTCCGATTATGATGCTGTTGTTGTCTGGATCATTTACATTTTTGTAGAAGTCCCCTCCATTCCAATCATTTATTGGAATGTACACGTTTGCTGTTGGAATTTGTATTACAAATGTAGAGTTTTTCTTCCAAAGCTCTCCGTAAGATCCATAGTTTATGTCAACGTCAAAGTTTCCTCCAACCTGTAATCCATTGTCAACGTAAACTATTCCTGTTCCAACTTCGTTTGGCACAATGTTTAAGTCAACGCCATTGTAGAAAAGGCTTGAGTCCTGTGCTTCCCCCAAAACAATGGGTTGATTATCAGCATCCAATATCCAGTTTGCTCCTGATTCGTCAAATATCGCCCAATTGTTTCCTGCTGCCCCTGATATTGATTTTATGTTTATTCCGTAGTTGCTTGTTACGTCCCCTGATGCGTTTGATGCCGTTAGTCGTAGTGCTGTGTTGGTTCTTATTAGTGTTCCGTCTGTTTCTGACCCCGTTGAATTTACTTGTGCAAGTATTCCTACATTGTTTATTGTGAGCGTTTCTCCTGAGAAGTTTTGATTCATTGCATCAAATATGGAAAAAGATAGTCCTGTGTTGTTAAATATTGTGCCTTGTCCAAACGTGTTTAGTGCATTGTTTCCTGTTAGTGTTAGTCCGCCTACAAATCCTTGGTTTAATTCTGTGAGCGATTCTCCCTGTGTTTGTCCTGTGTGTTCTGAACTTCTTAGGACAGTTAAAGTGAGTGCTTTTGCTTGTTGAGATGGAACTCCTCCAACTGTCCCTGTTAGGTCGTGGTTTTGTTGAACTGTAATGTTTCCTCCAGTAATGTTTCTTGTTTGATTGCTTCCTGCGTCTGCGTTTGTAACACTCACAAGCATTCCTATCGGTGCTACTGTTGAAGGGGCTGGAATCCAACTTACTGTTAGTCCTATTGTGTCTGTTGCGCTTGGAAAGGTGGCTAATGCTGATTCGTCCACTCTTACGTCTGATTGAAAGAAGCTTTTTCCACTTACTCCAAGCCTTGTCAAATTTGTGTCCCCTGTTGCATTTATTGTGTTTGCATAAAGCCCTGATGTAACGCTTACGCTTTCAAAGTTGCTGTCCTTGCTTGTCGTCAGCCCATTGTCCAAGAAAAGCTTTCCGCTTCCAACTTCGTTTGGAACAATGTTCAAATCAACTCCGTTGTAGAAAATGCCTGCGTCTTGTGCTTCTCCCAAGAACAGTTTCTGGTTGTCGTTGTCCAGGACAACATCTCCTGCCGACACAAAAATTCCGTGATTGACTGTTGCTCCTGATGCTGAAAAAAAGCCACCGACATTTGTGCCAGCGGTTCCTGTTACGTTGTTCCAAGTTCCATATTTAGTGCTTGAAGTAGAACCTGCAATATTTCCCCCTATATTGTTTTGCGTTCCATACATGGTGTAATTACTCCAATCGGTCATTGTTCCGCTAAAGCCTATTTCGTTTCTTGTTCCATAAAAGTTTGCAATACCTGTGCCGGTATTATATGTCCTTGTGTCATCAATGTCGTTGTAGTGTCCAAAATTTTCCAGTTGTGAAATGAAATTGTCCTGAGTTCCTGACAAATCCAAATCAATAAAATGCCCAACTGTTTGCAGTACTAGGAAACTGGCACCCACTCCGCTTTGTGCAAGCGTCTGATTGTGTCCGTAAATGTTTCCACTTGTTGCTGCTGAGGCAAGGCTACTAGTAAGCATTTGGTTTGCCACAGGCACTGTATTAATGCCATGAATGTCTGTCGTGTCATCTCCCAACTGGGCACTTCCAATTGTATGAATCCTGTTTGCATAGATTCCTTCAACTACTCCAATGTTCACAAAGTTTGCGTCTCCCAAAACATTAAAATCCCCAATCAAAAAAGTGTTTCCTGAAACATTAAAGTCTCCGGTTGTATTCAAATCCTCAACGGTTTCAAAAACCTTCACCGTCATCAAGTCAACTATAATTTCACTGGCAATAATTGCACCAACGTTTATGTCTTCACCGTTAACATCCATGTTCTTATTAATAATAAAAGGAGGCTGCGGATCCCAAAAGAAAGCAGAAGTCAAAGGAATCAACAAAATAAACACAAAAAACAATACCTTACCGTTCATCTATGATCTCTCCTGCTATTCCACGCTTTCTAACGCTTAACACAAAGGCAACCACAAGCCAAATAAAGCCCCCGTACAGCAGGACAAAATGCCACATGTTTACCTGATCAGAATTAAAAGTAAAATGAACATCATACTGTGGCCTTATTATCATAGAGTTTTCATCTCGTGCAGTTCCCTCAACATTCCATCCATCAGGATAAGAAATACCATCCCCAATTAACATTACTCCAGTCAAAATTGAGAACACTCCCGCCAAAGCAAACACGGCAGCAGACTTTGTCCAAATTGCATACCCAAGCAACACCAGGAAAACAAGAACCTGAAAATAAAACACAGCCTCAAGCAAAATCAAAACCACCCAACAGAAAATAAAAACGAATTAAATATAAGGAGCCTCTTTTTCAGAGGCAAAAGCCCTGGCAGGCTTTAGTTCCTTCTTGCTACTCCAACGAAGGCCAATATTGCAACTATTCCGATTACCAAAACGGCTGCAAGTAACAGATCTACCAGGTTCAACAGGTTAACTGCGGAAGTCGACACATTAGCTGTGTTCATACTTGCAAATACTTCTGCGAAGATTATGATGGAAATTATTCCAACAATTGCACCAATCGCAGCAGCAGCAATATTTACCTGCCCTTTATCTTTCATCGCTTTTACCTCCCATGGAATTTGATTTTCGTAATACAACTGTGATAATATAGTGTCCTAAGTTCCATACATGGTATGTTGTTTGAAATCCAAAATTAGAATGCCAATACAAGCCTTGTATTGCCATTGTGTGGGGGTCAGTCAACCTTATATATTAATCATATTGTTCTTTTGACTATGTTTTTTTTTAAGAAACGTACCCATATTTCTTGTAAGAATTTGTCCAGTTCACGGCAGGTGCAGTTTCCGAACACCATTACTTTTCCTGTGTAGAAAACGTTTGCGGTGAAGTGTCCCATCCTGAATGTTATTCTGTGGAACTGGTCGTCGTAAGTGCATTGGTCTATTGGAAACTTTTCGGTTATTTGGTCAAAGGCCTTGTATATGTTTATCCTCTGGTTTCCATTGAGCGGAAACTGTGTTTTCATCACCTTGTTGACTATTTTTATTTTCATCACGTTCCCCATGATTTTTTTTAATCACCCTAAATCTGTTCCTGTTGTGAGGCTGGCTTGTTTTCTACGTCATCTTTAACCACCCTCGTTACAAATGTTGGTGGTTCGCACCCCATATATGGGTTTCAGTTTTCCTATAGCTCGCATAAAGCGTATGGATTTCAAATTCGGCTTAGCTCGCACTGTGGTAGTGGGTTTCAAGTTGTATTTAGCAAGTGTCAAGGCCTCACCTTCTTACTGTGGTTCAAAATAGCCATTGCATATGGTTCACTAACTGGCAGCCCTTCTGCTTGTCTCCACTTCTGCCAGAAATGTGAAACAAACAATTTCACGGCCTTCCTGTTTGCCATTGCATGACTGTGCCCTGGTTTTTTGTTGAGCTTGAGTTTTGTGCATCGTTCACATTCTCCTGAAAGGTGCCTTGCAATCTGCCTTGCTTTCTCAGTGTCATAACGTTCACGATAGATTGGTGTCCTTTGTTTCACAAAGGAATCCGCAAGCACGCCAAGCAATTCCTTCTTAAGGTACGGGTTGCCGAACTTCTTTGCCTCGTCCTGGGAAATCTTGGAGGTTCTTTTGATGTGTGTTGCGTCAAGGCCACAGTATCTCCACAGTGCAGAAATGCTGGGGGAATTGTGGATGTCAATGTATGCAATCAACTTTGCGGCGGTAATAAAGGAAATGCCTTTCACGTCTTTCAGGAAACAATCCCATGCTTTATATTCTCCTGACTTCATCATTTCCTTCAACTGTTTCTCATAATCCTTTATAAATAAATCAAGTTCTTTCCTTTGCTTTGTCCACTCCTTTGGAACAACGTATTCAATTCTTCCAAAGCCACGAATCTGGTTGTCCATTGTATTCCGAATTCTGATTGCCCTGTCCCTGAAAATAACAACACGCTTCAGTTCAGACTTCTTTGGCTCAATGCCATGCAACCTTGAATGGCACAAGGTACAAAGCATCTGCAAGTTTTCTTTTGCGTCGTTCTTATGGTCTTCGTCCAAGTGGTGAACGTGTTCTGCTTCCTTCTCGTTACAATTTTGACATTTCATTTAATACTCCTCCAATTGTTTTTAATTGTCAACAACCCCTGAAAACAACAACAGGGTTGTGAAGGTGAACAAAGAAAAAGTGTTGAAGGCTATAAGCAACTGGTATCCAAACATTTCGTTCATTGAATGCAGGTTTGCAACCTGCATTCTGTACTCTGGTACAACAGTGTTTTGTGGAACCGTTCTTGCTCCTAACAATCCTACCTCAATTCTTGAATCAACCCCATGATTTAAAAAAATAGCCTGGTGTGTTTGCTCGTGGGTGTAAATGATTAAAGTGTTCCCAACAACCAGGAAAAGAACGCATAACAAAAACACAATTGCAAACTTTTTGTTCAAGAAAACCATCCCATTAAAGCACCTGCAATGGCACAAGCAATCTGCAAATAAATAAATGGGTTCATCTTTTTGGAACCCTCATGTAATCATCATAGCTTGTTACCTTGAAACCGTTTTCTTCCAGGGCCTTTTTTCTTCGCTGCATTAAAACGTGCATTGGAACCCTGAACGCATAAGACTTAGGAGTACTCACTTTCTTACCTTCCTGTTCTTGCATCGCTCTACTTGAAACAATATTTGTATATCATTGTTCTTTCCATCCAAAAACTTTTTAGCATGAGACTGCATGCCAACAATCAAAGCGTAATCGGAACAATAGTATTTCTTCAAGCAAGCCGAACAATTACAATGATCTGAAACAATTTTCATATTAATATCAAATCCCTTTTACTCATATTCATATCCTTCTCTTGGTTGAGGGTTATTACATCCACAATTGCATTTCTGTGTATAGTCATGTGGCCTATTTTTGTGCATCCACCAAAGCACCATTGGCCTAGCTTGTACTTCAAGCTTGTGTCCACAATTAACACAAAGAGCATACTTTGTTATTTTCTCAATTTTCTTTATTTCATCAACTGTGAAATATTTTTCCATGTATTTTTTTCCTCCTACAATTTTTGAATAACCGCCTGAGTGTCAAACAATTTTAAAACAACCTCTGGCTTGTTAGAAAAGAACCCGTCAACAGCTTTCCTTACCTCTTCAAAAAACTTGTAATCGTGAACAACAAAAAAGCCACCAAGAGAAAGTCTGCTGTAAAAAAACTCCAATGATTGCCTTGTAACAATTCCAACGTCTGAATCTATATGAACCAAACAAAACTTTACGCCCTTAATCTTTTCACCAGTTTCAGGAAACACACCCTTATAAAAAAAAACTTCTTTAAAAGGTTTTAGAAGTTCCTTTGCCTTTGATTCAGGTGCAGCCATTTTGCCATTGTCAAACTTTTTATTCCATGCCTTTCCATAAGGAAAACCGTCAAAGGTGTCAAACAAATGAAGCTGTTTTGAACCCTTTGCCTCTGCAAGAACTCTGGCAGTAAAGCCCTCAAACACTCCAACCTCTGCAATGTGGCCGTCAACCTTTGAAAGCCTTTTGCACAAGCTGTACAAAAACCATGCCTCTGCCCTTGATTGCAAAACTATTCTTTTATTTGAAAGAAAACTCCAAAGCTCTGCAAACTCTTCAATGCCTTCTTCTCCTGCAAAAGACTGCCAAACCGAAAAGTTCTTTCTCCAAAAATGATTCCATATAAAATTCATTTCAACACCAAAACTATCTATTTAATCCTTCTTCCATTACAAACCATCTCCTTTCTTTCTTTTTTGAGGAGAAAGGAAAGCAGGAAAAGCTCAGATCCTACTCCCCCCCTCCCTCAAAAACTGATGCCTTCGTTATTTCAGCGTTCGTTCCAACTTTGAGCCATTGGCTTCATTCTCCGGCTCTTTCACAAAGACCTGGAAATCCTTATACGTTCGGCCCTTGCGCTTCTCGGATTGCTTCTCGCCCAAAAAAACAATGCGAACAGACTCCCCGATATTCACTCTCTTCATCTTTCCATCCAGGACAGTGCTGCCCCAAACAGACCAAAGCTCATGAGTGCCCTGTAGGTCATACATGGTGCTGTTGTTCTCACCAACACCTGAACGGACATCAACAAGCTTTCCTTCAAGAGCATCGCCTTCTTTTTCAAAGAAAAAGACTTTACCACCACCCTTGATTTCACTCCATTCACTTTCTTTATTTTCATCAGTCATATCACACACACGTCCCCTTACCAGTGTGGTAAGTATTCAAATCTTTTTGGCTATCATCAATTGCCAAAAACCGTTTAACTTTCTTTAATAATTTGGGAATATCTTTTTCTTCCCCTTCCCAAATAACTAAATAATCAAATCCTTCCTTAGAAAACAAAGCTGTTCTATTTTCAATGTCCTCTTTTGTATGCCAATAAGTTCCACAATAATCAACAATCTTTTTTTTATTACCAGTAATCCAATCAGGAATCTTTCCAGCAATTTTAATTCCCTGAGAGCCATCACCAATGTAAAACAACGGAAGGTTATGTTCTACAAAAAGAGAAGTTAAAAGCTTTTCTGGTTTATTCATCATTCTTCTACGAACAGGATTAAGGTTTTTTGCCTGAACTACATCCAAATCAACGCTTTCATACATTTGTTGTTGATTGAAAATACCAATCTTGTCTTTATATTTTATTTGAACTACGCTAGGATCTATTTCATAAGCTGTATCAATACTCTTAACATAAAGAACTAGTTGCCATCCTTTCTTTATAGCATTATCAACAACAATTTTGTTGAGTGAAGCTGTCTTATGTTTATAAAGACGATTGCGGCACAATACAATATATTTTCTCTTTAAATGATTCTGCATTAAAATAGCAATTCGTCCAATAGAATCTTTCTCAGAACCTAATAGTTTTAATTTAAATTTATCATTGAGCCGTTGAATAGCAAAATCCAAAACCTTATCTTTATTGATTGGTGCATCCAACTTACTCAATTTGAATCCCCACCTTTTCCTCAATCAATACCTTAAACTTTTCCTGCTTCTCATAACCAATTCCCTTTCGTTGTAATTGTTTTGCGGCCTTTAATGTTGTGCCACTTCCCAAAAATGGATCAAGTACGGTGTCTCCAACAAAGGAAAACATTTTAATCAAACGCAGTGGTAGTTCCAAAGGAAACTCTGCACAATGTGATTCCTGTTTCTGTCCAGGAAAATTCCAATGGCCCTGAAAGTATTTGCTCCATTCAGTTACATTCATTTTGCTTAATTCCTTTTCATCATCTGACGGTTTCCTTCCATTCTTCCCAGGCTTTTTAAAAATCAAAATGTATTCATAGTCAGGCGTAATCATTCCGTCTCGAGGAAAAGGATAGCTTCCCATAAAGGTTCCTCCACCACTTGGCATTGCAGTTGCAACCTTCTGCCAAATAATTAAACCCATATACATAAAGCCAATGTCTATGCATTGTGAAATAAAGTCTGCATGGATTGGAACTGTTTGATGAGGCTTTTCTTTTGTTGTTGGCAAATAGACATCGCCAACATTAATGCACAGCCTGCAGCCATCCTGCAATACCCTCAAACTTTCACGCCATACCCTCTTCATTGTAATCAAATAATCTGAATACAACCAAACCTCTTCCCCTCCACCATACTCTTTTAAATTCCAATAAGGAGGCGAGGTAACAACAAGCTGAATGGAAGCATCCAATTCCTTCATCTTCTCAGAAGAATCAAAATGCACAACGAAATCGGAGGAATCTTCCTTCACTTTATCTTTGCGTCTTTTGTTAGCGTCCTTTTTTGCAGCTAATGAACGCTTCTGTAATTCCTTTTGAACCTTTTTCTTAACAGTCTTTGTAGTCTTTCCTTTCTTCCTTTCCTCTTTCTCTTCATCATCATCAACTTCAATTGCAATAACTTTATTTTTCAATGTATTTTTAGTTATCCCAAACTTTTTAGCAATGATATCAATACTCTTTCCTTCCTCTTTCAAGGTGTCAAAACTGACCCCTTGAAATTCCTTGGACTTTCTATCGCCTCCATGACGTCCTTCATAAATTTTCTTCAAAAAACCATAGGCATTAGCAATTTGAAAATCATTCAACTGCCTGCGTAAAACATTATCCAAAACAAGCTCCTCAACAACCTTATCCTCATCATCTTCAATATCTGTTCTAATTCTAATTAGGTCGTGAGGTATGATATAGTCTTCACCATACAATTCCTTTAGCGCCTTCCAACGTTGGTGTCCAGTAATAATCGTGCCATCAGACTTAATCTCCAAAGGCTGCTGCAAACCACGCTCATCAATATCATTCATCAATTGTTTCAAATGTCTTGGATTCAAATCATCAAAAACGTCTGCATTCAATTTATGTGGCTTTAAATTAGAAATCTTCCAGCTCACTTAAACACCCCACATTCACCTAAACATTCTCTCCTAAGACTTTTATTTTTAGCAAACTTTCTTCCAACTTCACTATCAAAGTGTTGCATACAATAAGGACACCTTACAATTTCACCCGTCATTTCAATCCACCTTTGGCTTTCTGACAATATTAAACACGAGGCCATTTTCGGAAGAAAGGAAGCCGAATGCCTGCAGTTCCCTGCGGTATGTTTTCAGTGTTTGTTTGTCGCTTCCGGCATACGTTCTTATTATTCCAACCAGGTCAGGCCATGCGATTTGTGTTTCATAGCCTCTGGAACGTATTTCTTCCATGATTTTAACGCATCTTTGGTATGTGCTTATTCCCATTTCAACCATCCCCTGTATATGTATATATCCCTATTCTGGACTTTTGATAATTAATAATATCATATATATCATATACATAACATATTCAATATAGTTTATTATCTATTTTAGACATATAAACATATATACACATCTTATTTTAAATGTTATCCTTCTTTCCATAATGTCCCAATCTGTTCCTTCTGTCGTCCTTTGCATACTTGATTGTTTTGGCAGTATAACCGTGTATTGCACAAAAGGTTTTCAAGGCCTTAAAGTTTCCAAACAGCCTTTTGGCTTCCGGGTCTTCCATGTATACTGCCAGTAATGAAAATTCTGGCCTTATTCTGTGATCCGGTTCCTGAATTACCATTGGCCTTTCTTTGAATACTGTGCCATATCTGGACATTCTTATTGATTCTGGTGAAAAGTATCCGGTGCATGGTTCACATAGCCATCCTGTTTTCCATCCTGTTGTGTGCTTGTGGTGTTTTAGGCTTGCTCTTTTTCTTGTTTCTGAGAACCAGTTGTTGCATTGCATGCATTTTTTTTCTTCATGTGTTTGTTGGTTGATTGTCATTTGCCGGCCTCCTTTTTTGCAGCAGAAAGCAACTCGCTTATCCAAACAAAACTATAACCTTCAGCTATGAAATTTTCTTTGCACCATTTTTCCAGCCATTCAAGGGAAACAACAGGCACTTTCCATTTTTCAAGATTCTCCAATTCTATGCGGGTATCTCCACGAGGAGAATAACCAAATTTTAATCCAATCCAATTCTTTTTAGGAAATCCTAAAACTTTTTCATTCACTTCAACCACGCTAACCTGGTTATTTCTGTGTGGTTTCCTATGTATGTGGTTTCTTTGACCAGGCGTTTGCTTGGTGTCCATATCATTGTTTCTATTTTTCCTCCGCCTAATACATATTGCATTCATTCGCCTCCTTTTTTATTCCAATTCAACATTCCCCTTTATAATTTCTGCTTTTTTATGACAATTTAAACACAACACAAGAGCATATTCTAAATCATTAGGATAAAGTTTTTTATCAAAATGATGAATTGTTAAAACTCTTATGTCATCTTCTGGACACCTTTCGCATTTTCTATTAGCTCTTTTAAAGATAGCTTTCCTAAAAGTCTTTTTCTCACTTATAGGAATATTCACAAAACATTTTTCACAATACTCTGCTTTTCTCACACCACATCGTTTACAATTCAAAATATTACCTCCTCCGAGGTATTCATTCATTTTTTTGCCTCCTTGCCATGTTTGTATCCGTGAATGAATGCCTGGATGTAAACCCATTTGAAAAATTCCTCGCACCATTCAGCATGGTCTGTTGCCAATTCAATTGGAGATTTTTCCATACTCATTCAGTTGCCTCCTTTGGTTGTTTGTTGAAATACTATTGGATCTAAATAGAATCTGCATTTGGGTGTTTCACACAGGGCCTGTATTTTGTTCATTTTGCCGAGGTAGTTTAGGAACAGGACTCCGAATTTCATTTTTCCGCCACAGGCAGGGCACAGTATCTCTTCTGGGTGTTTGTGCATCCATTGGTATAAGTCCATGAATGTTCTGCATTCTGTTTTTTGTCCATCCCATATATGAAAAGCCATTCATATCACCTCTTCCTTTTCTTTTTCCAGCAGCTCTTTTAAGTCTGCTATGCGTAGGTATTTGCATCTTGGCTTGTGGTGGCATAGCATCCATAGTATTCTTTCAAGCCTGTTTACTCTGGCCTTTAGTTGTTTGATTTCCTTTGCAGTCATTTGTTTACGCCTTTTAGCTGCCAGTTTAAGACCAACAAGCTGAATGTTATCATGGCCAGCAGCAATGCGATTATTACCAACACGATTTCAACAAACATCTTCATTCCACCTTTTGCCGTATTTTTCCTTTTTATGCCATATCTCAACGTCTAAGGTTCTTCTATTTCTCCCATTTTTCTTAATTTGCAATTATGGTAAATTGAAAACCAATGGTCATTATGACAATGAACTTTATGGTATTTTGGATTACAATTACACTTCCAACATTCATATTTCTTTGTCCATTCTTTTTGGCATTTTGAACAGTAATAAGCAACTGTTAAATTCTTTTTATCGTCTTCCTTTGTTCTTACATTGGATTTTCTTAAACAATTTGGACATTGTTCGGTCATCATTTATTATCTCCTTTTGCGTTATAACTTGTACTATACGTAAAAATTACCTCTAAGATTTATTTTTTTGACCAATTAAAATTATGATTATTGCTGTTAAAATAATATAAATTGCAAAAAGCCACGGTTCAAAAATAAAGGCAAAAACAAGGCTTATGATTACCCAACATAAGATAATCATTTCAAAACTTTTTTCACTCATTCACTCAGCTCTTTTTTACAATCGTAAGGTTCTATATTCCTAAGTTCCCATTTGAGCTTTCGCCATTTTATTTCGTTTATTAGATTTTTGATGAATCTTCTTACAAAATCAACCATTTCCATCACTATTTTTGATGTATAACCTGCATTTGGTCTGTTCTCGCCCTTTAGGATTTTCCTTTTCTTCTTTCAGCATCTATTGTCCCATAAATAAAACCTTCGACAAAAGAATATTCATCAAGGTCATTTTTCTTATTCCCCAAACCTTCAAATTGTTCTTTTCCTC
>SDBV01007352.1_pt1 | contig 15084 bp, 10 predicted proteins | sample 2277081 | NCBI WGS metagenome assembly SDBV01 (sample SAMN10402039, study PRJNA504765) | marine sediment metagenome | isolation source: marine sediment core GS10_PC15, 223 cmbsf | place: Arctic Ocean: Southern Knipovich Ridge | collected 2010
GCAGTGCTTACATTCTTCAAGCCTGTCAAGCCCCTGGGGAGGGGACGATGCACCGTCTGGAGCGTTGCACCCGGGGACGGCCCGGCCTGCACAACCAGTTTCCCGTGGCCGGTCCCAAAGCCACACGGCAATACCTTCCGGGCCTCAGTCCGATGGCCTCCGGCGGTCACGTGCAACTTCTGCCGCGGCGGACCGGAGGAATCGAGCGGGTTCACCGGCGGGGCGGGCCAGGGTCCTGGCGATACCCGGACATAAGAGGAGTAAGCGTCGGCAATACGAAGAAAGGGGCAGCAAGCTTCCGTACGCAGCGCCCCGGGGGGCGTTCCGGCCGGAGGTTTGTGTCCCCTTCCTGTGATTCACCTACAGTGGGCGGCGCCAGACTCGAACTGGCGACTTCTACCGTGTGAGGATAGCGCTCTAACCGACTGAGCTAGCCGCCCGAAAATCATACGCGGTCTTGCGTCCATTGCTGTGATCCGGTATCGGACGCCCAATGTGCCCACGGCAGCCAGTGTGCCCACGGCAAACTGGCAAGTCAGTCTTCAACGGTTTCGGCCTGCGGCCCTTCGCGCCACTCTCTTGCCGGGGGCTCGAACTTCGGGACCGTGGCCTCCTGGGAGTCGTCCGGCTCGTTGTGGGCAGAGTTCGTACTCGACGAGCTGGTGGCCGAGTCGAGCTCATCTTCGATCCCGTGGATCCCCTTCTTGAATTCGACAATGCCCTTGCCCAGCGAACGGCCCACCTCGGGCAGTCGTTTGCCGAACAGCAAGACGGCGATGGCGCCGATGATCAACATCTCCATCGGCCCCGGAGAAAAAAAGGCAAACATCGGATCCATTTCATCACCTTGTCGTTTGGCGTGAAGCACGCTGATTGTCGTTTGGCGTGAAGCACGCTGATGAGTATTTTGCCACCTGGGATTGTGGTGCGCCGCCCCGGAGCCTTCTGGCTTTTCCAGTGCCGCCGGCAGCGAGGAACGCTGTGCCGCCGACCAGGCTTCCCCCTCTCGGCCCCTGCTCTTCAACTTCTACCCGATTCACGGGTCGACCCAATCTGCCGTGGGCACACTGGCGGGCTGGGCCGGCCGTTGCGTTACTTCTTGAACGCCTCCCTCTCTATTTTTCCCTTAATCTCGCCCGCGTCTTCAAGCTTGCCCGCCTCTTCAACGTCGTCTTCAATTCCCTTGACCCCCTTCTTGAATTCGACGATCCCTCGCCCCATGGAGCGCATCACACCGGGCAGCCGGTTGCCGAACAAGAGCAGAACGATCATCCCGATGATCAGCAATTCTATGGGCCCAGGCATGCCTGTGAGAAAACCAAACAGAGAAAACATCGGAGATCCTCGGGGGGGACTTAAGTCAAGGTTGTGGCGGGGAGTTCGAATCCCAACATGAACGGGCGCCACAGATGCCACCGTTCTGGTCGGCGCATTCGGCGCGACACTCTCCGCACACAACCCAAGCTCTACCGCTCAATTGTACCCGGACCCGCCCGCATGTCAAACGAGCCCCCACAACTGGGTAAACCCGTATCGTAGCCGAGGGTTCTGGAGCCGTCAACTGCCCAATCTGCCGTGGGCAGACTGGCCCCGTACTGGGGACTGGCGCCTGCCTCCAGGGAGTGCAGTCCCTTGAGTTCAGGAGGTCACCGGTCGGCTTCTATTTTCCGCGGGCGACTGCCGCGGAGGCGTTTTCGTACAGGGGCAGGAATCGATAATAGACCTCCAAACAGAGTGTCGCCAGGGCCGTGCTGTAGACGCGTCCACCGTAACTGCCCCAGACGGTGTCCGGGTCCCACGATCCGGCCAGTGGTCCGGTTTTTCGCTGGCGGTCGACCAGCGTGGTCTGGAGGCGGTCGTTCCATCGCCGCCAATGGACGCCCTGTAACTGGTACATCGCCAACGTGGCGTAGTACCAGTAGTAGAGGTTGGTCTTGTCGTCTCCCGGCAACTCTTTCAACAGGTAATCGCCCGCCTCGTTCCCGGCCGGATGTTCCCGCGGCATCCCCAGGAACTGCCAGCAGACCAGGGCCTCGGCGGTCATGGGACGGCTGATCGGCTCATTGGGACGATAGGAAGCCAGTCCCCCGTGCGATCCGGCCGAAACGGTTCGCAGGAAGCGGATCAATCCATTGCGGGTCTCGATGGGGATCGGAATGCCGGCGAGGTCCGCGCTCTTCAGGGCCATCAACTGCCAACCGCACTGGCTCGTGTCGCCGCGGTCGCCGGGTTGGTAGCGGAAACCGCCTCCAGTGTGCCCACGGCCGCCAGGGTGCCCACGGCCGCCGGAGGAGTCCTGGGCGGCGATCGTGTATCCGATGGCTCGGCGAACCGGCCGGTACAACCGCTCGTCACCCGTCATCCCGTAGGCCTCGCTCACCGCGCAGGCGGCCATGGCGTGACAGTACATGACGGCAAAGGGCGTAGCCCCGCCGCCCAGATTGCCGTCGGCTGACTGCACCCTCAACAGATACTCCAGTCCCCGGCGGACGTTCTCGCGATAAGCGCCTGCGCGGTGAGTGTGGCCGGAGGCAAGAAAGGCCAACAGCGCCAAGCCGGTCATGCCGGTGTCGGACCGGATCCCCGCGCTGTGGCGATTTTGGCTGGCGACCAACATTTCCCTGCCCGCTCCGTGGCGGGCGGCGTCCCATCGTCCGTCGGGTTCCTGGTTGTCGGCCAACCACGCAAGCGCGGCCTTGACGGCCTTTTCGGTCGCCGGAGTAGCCCCGTGACGTTCGGCCAGCCGGGAACGGTCCAGGGCCGTCCGTAGACTGTAGATATTGGGCGGAGGTCGCTCGGCGCGGCCGGGCCGGTCGCGGGGAGTTTGCGGCAAGGCAACCGCACCGGCGTCGCGTCGGGGTAGCCCGGGATCATCCTCGCCGCCGGCGTGGTTCCCGCCCGGCAAGGCCAGTGACGACGGCCAAAGCTGTCGGTCGGCGCCGCGTGCAGAGCTTCGTGCCGCCTTGTCGGGCATGTAGGTTGCCGGCGTGGAACGGTCGACGTCGGCCGGGGTCGAACGTGCCGGCTGCGATAACCGATCTCTCAGCGCGCTGAGCGAAGCTGCCGGATCGGGAGTTGTGGCGGCGGCCGCCAATCGGGGCAAGGGCGCCGGTTGCTCGAGCAGCCCGTTGGGCAGCCCGGCACTAGAGGCCCGGTCGCGAGAAGGCTGAGCGTGGTTGGCGGTAGAGGGCCGGCCCGGGCCCGTTCGGCCCGGCAGACTCGGTGGGTCCACGTCTCGCCGCTGGGCCGCCGGTACCTCGATCTTTTCGGCCGATTTTCCGGGCGACGAGCGGCCCGTCGCTACGGTCACCGCCGGCTGCTGGGGCTCCGGCTGCTGGGGCTGGGCCACCTGGAGGTTGTCCAGAGAAAGATCGCCGGCCAGGTTGGCCGGTTGCGGCCGGCTCGGGCGTTTCGGGTCGGCTGGCTCGTCCGGCAGGGGGCGCTTCGGATCGATCTGCTCCGGTTGCGGGACCGCCTGCTGGGGGAACTCTTCCCAGGGCTTTTCCTCCAGGTTTTCTTCCACTGCGGGATTCTGCACCAGGGCTCTCCGTTGGGAACGGCTATCAACGAACGAAACGCGGATCACCGGCTCGAAAGGTTGGGGCCGGGCGGCCACGATCTGCACGGTCGTGGCGTAGCCGGCCAGCAACAGGTGGGCCAGCAAGGAAAGCACGATGCACTTGCGCAGCGGCCGCGACTGGCCCCAACGGGTCCGTGTCAGAATCAGCAGCGTGACCGTGAGCACCGCAAGCCCCAGCCAGAGCAAACCCACCAACAGTTCCATGCTGGTGAAGAACTCCAACAGGCGATCCAGTGGAAAGGCACGCATGGGCTACTTCTCTTGCCGCACCAACCGGACCGAGATACCCAACTCACGAATGCCTGCCTGTTTGCAGGCGTTGAGCACTGAAGCCACGAGCTGGAATTCTCCCTGGGCATCGCCGCGGACCAGCACGCCCAGATCGCTATACTGGCTCCGGGCGGTGGCCAGCCGGCTGGTCAGTTCGCTGAGAGTCACCGGCACTCGATCCAGGGTGACCGTGCCGTCTCGGAAGACATTGATGGTCTTCCACTGCGGGGCCGCAGTCAGGGCCCCTTTGTCGGCGACCTCCGGCACGCGCAGTGCGATCTTCCGTTCCAGCTCAGTGAACTTGGTGCCCACCATGAAGAAGATGATCAACAAGAACACGATGTCGATCATCGGCGTCAGGTTCAGCGTGGGCTCTTCGTCGAGATGGGTCTTCAGCGGCATGATTGGCCGGGGGTTGGCGGATTCCGGTTTGGATTCGGTTCGCAGCGGCGTTTGATGGTGGTGTAGGTTGTCCGACGGAGTCTGTCACGCGGCCGCCCCGCGGCGGCCGTCGCGGCGCGGCTTGGGCGTGCGATGCTGCTCATCCGGTAGCTGTTCGGCGGAAATCGCGTTGACCACTTCCTGCCCCATGGCGTCGATGTCGATGATCAGGCGATCCACACGGCTGACGAAGAACAGGTAGCAGATCAGGGCGGGAATGGCCACCGTCAGACCGGCCGCCGTGGTGAGCAAGGCCTCGCTGATACCCTTGGCCAATAACTCGGGACGCCCCAGGGCATCGGCCGTGGCAATATTGTTGAACGCCCGAATCATACCCACCACGGTTCCCAGCAGACCCAGCAAGGGAGTGACCGTGGCCACCCCGTTGATTACCCGCAGGTAGCGTCGCAGACCGTTGGTTACCCGTTCGCCGCTGTCGATGATGGCCTGTTCGACTTCCACGGCGGGCCGGCCCCACTTGCGCACGGCGCCGGCAAAGACCTCGGCCACGGGGCTGCGGCTGTCTTGGCAGAGTGCCAGTGCCTTTTCGCGGTCCAACTCGCGCTGGCGCAACTGTTTGAGGAACCGCTTGACGAACGGCCTGGGTATCACCCGTCCACGCCGAAGGCTGATCGTCCGCTCGAACACAAACGCCACCAGCAGCAACGAGCAGAACCCGATCGGAATCATCAAGGGACCACCTTCCTTGACGATACTGAACATGTCCTTGGTGGGGATGGGTTCTTGATCCGCAACCGGCCCGCTGTGGGTCGGGCCCTGCGGGTTAGTGCCGTCGGCAGCGGGAGACGCTGTGCCGCCGGCCGGCTCAGCGGCAGGACCGGTCTGGGCAAACACCGCCGATGTGGCGGCCCACAGTCTGCCGTGGGCACACTGGCCGATCAGTATCCAGCCCGCCAGAAGACAACCGGCGGCCATCCTGCAATCCCGTGTGGTTACTGTCATTATCAATGGCTCCGAGCTATCAGCCTTTCGAGACACCGTGGGGGGCAATTACCCAAACGTGGCCGCCGTACCGGCGGCCGCAAACAGCCCGTTGAAAAAGTTGGATTCCCAGGATCTGGGTGCCACTGCTGGCTTGTCCAGCAGTGTTTTCCCGGAGAACGCGTTCCACACTGCTGGACAAGCCAGCAGTGCCACCCTTTTTCAACAGGTTATTAAAACCGATACTCCTCTATAGTCTTTTCGTGTCGTCCATGTCCCCGCGATGAATCAATCTGGCTGACCAAGCCCCCCCCTTTCGCTAGGAGGGATCCCCATCCGTCGAGCGGCTTCTTCGGCGAACCTGGTACGAGGGTACTGCTTCATCAGTCGGGCGTACAAGTTGTCGGCCTCTTTCGACTCCCCCAGAAGATCGCGACATTTGCCGGCCTGTAACAAGGCAGCGGCCTGCCAGGTGGGAAAGGCGTAGAGGATCTCCACTTTCAGATATTCCCTCAGTGCCGCCGCGTGGTTGTCCTGGTGGAAATACGTCTCCCCGATCATCCATTGGGCCATGGCCGCAGTTTCGGTCTTCGCTCCGGCGGGTGAGCGGATCACCTTCAGATATGCATCGCGGGCCCCCTGGAAATCGGCCCCGCTGGCCAGGCACCGCCCGATCAGGTAGTCGGCCTCGTACTGCTGCTGGAAATCCGGAAACTCCGCCTCGATCTTGGAAGCAAGAACGTACGCCTCTTTCCATTTGTCGAGCTGGGCCAGGACCTGTGCCCGCCGCAGGGGGATCATGGCCAGCCACGCGTCGCGGCGGCCCTGGGTCCGTTGGGCGAGTCGATTGAACAGCCTGCCGGCCGTCCGGTAGTCGCCAAGTCGATAGGCCGTCTCGGCCACCCAATACTCGGCCACCAGGCGGCTGGGACTGTCGGGGAACTCCTTGGCCAAGGTCTCGAAGGCCTGCCGGACCTGGTGCCAGTCCTGCTGGGTCACGGCAATCTGGCCCTGCAAATAGAGGGCGTGCTCCCGGATTCCGCCATCGGGTTTGTCGCTCAGTAGCTGGGACGCCAGTTCGCTCGCCCGCGAGTAGTCTTTCGCCGCAAGCGCCCGCTGGGCCAGCCGATAGGTGGCGTCGGCCCTGTAGCGGCTCTGAGGATGTTCCTTGCGCAGCCGCTGGAGCATCGCACTGGAGGCCGCGGTCTTGCCCATATCGCTGAGCACCCAGGCCCATTCGTAGAGCACGGCGTCGATCTGGGGAAGATCTGGATAGTCGGTAGCCAGGCGCTCGTACAGTGCCGCCGATTGGGGTTCCTGTTGGAGCTTGTCTCGGAGTCGAGCGGCGGCCAACAGTGCCTTGGGGTGGTCCGCGCTGTGGGGATACTTGTCGATCACGATGTCGTACATCGCCAGGGCCGGGTCGGACTGGTCGAGTTGCTCGAAGATCCGGCCACGGACCATGGCCGCCTCGGTGGCGATCGCGGCGGGAGGACTGCTCTGCAACAGCTTCTCGAACGTCAGGGCGGCCTCGGCCAACTGGCCCCCCTTCAACTGGCTCCATCCCAGGCCGGCCATGCCTTTGAGCTCATACTCCTTCGATCTGCCGTGGGCATACTGGCCGCTGTCGGTCATCAGCCGGCGAAACAGCCGCGCCGACCACTTGTTGTCACCTGCCTCGTAGGCCACCTCGGCGAGCTGTTCGGTCACGGGCAAAACCAGCTTGTGCCGAGGATGTCGTTGCAGCAGGTCGGCGTAGGCTGCCTTTGCCTTGTCGAGTCGGCCGGATCGAGCGTAACAGATTGCCAGTTCCCCGCGTCCCTTGACCTGCTGGTCGTCGGTGCCGCCGGCAGCAGGGGACGCTGCGCCGCCGGCAGCAGGGGACGCTGCGCCGCCGGCAGCAGGGGACGCTGCGCCGCCGGCAGCAGGGGGCGATGTGGGGTTGCTGGCCAGGAAGGCCTCCAGCGGTTCCACGGCATCTTCGTAGCGGCGCAAAGCCATAAGCAGCGAGCCCTGCACAAGCTGGGCGTCGGACTTCAACGGCCCCACAGCGTCCCCCGCTGCCGGCGGAACAGCGTCCCCCGCTGCCGGTGGCACAGCGTCCCCCGCTGCCGGCGGCACTGCCGAGTCCACTACGGGCAACAGCGCAGCTAGGGCATCTTCGTAGCGACCCAGGCCCTGGTAGGCCAAAGCCAACAGGTACCTGGCCTCCAGGTCGGGCTCGGCACGGCGTCCCCCCGCTGCCGGCGGCACAGCGTCCCCGGCCATCAGCCGCTCCAGCAGCTTGACCGCAGGGCCGTGCTGCTTCCGCTGAACCAGCGACCGGGCGCGGATCCGTTGTACGTCTCTTCTGAGAGGGCTCTGGGGAAACCGCCTGTCAAACTCGGCGGCCACCCGATCGAGCGTCTGGTGGTCGCCAGTTTGCAGAGCAGCCTGGAGCTTGCCGCGTAAGGCGTCGTCGACCCACCGGTTGCCGGTCGCCACAGTGCCGCCGTCAGCAGGGGACGCTGTGCCGCCGGCAGCGGGGGACGCTGAGGCGATCACGCGGTCGAACTGCTCCGAAGCCGCCGCCGCGTTTCCGGCCCGCATCAAGGCGTCGCCCGCCTGGAACCGTACGGCCGCAATCAGTTCGTGCTGGGGGGCAGCCTCGGCAACCGCCAGAAGTGTCTCGGCCGCTGCCGCCCACTGCTTCTGAGCCCGTTGGGCCAGGCCGAGCCAATAGCGGGCCTCGAGGCCGACCTTGGGATCTGAACTGATGCTCTGAAACACCGGCTGGGCCCGCTCGGGCTGCTTCAGCTTCAGCAGGGCCCAACCGCGTCCCAGCCGGGCGTTTGGCTTCCAGGGGCTATCAGACAACCGATTCTCGAAGGCTGTAAACGTCTGGTTCGCCTGGGCGTATTTCCCGGTGGCATACTGCAAGGCCCCCAGGTGGAACTGGGCGTCGTCGGCCAACGGATTTCCCGCTTTCGCAGCCACCGCCAGATAGAGCCGCTCGGCCTCCTCGCCAAGGTTTTGTCTCTCCAGCGCTCGGGCCAGCCCGAAGCGGCAATCGTCCTGCAACCGCCCTTGCGGAAACCGGTTCAAACCGGCGCGGAACTGTCTGGCCGCCGCTGCCGGCTGGCCTTGGCCCAGCGCGATCTCGCCCAGGTAGGGCAGCACGTAGGCGTTCAGTTTGTCCTGGGGATAAGTGGATCGGAATTTCTCCAGATCGGCCCGGGCCCGCTCGGGCTTGCCGGACAGGTAGGCCGCTTCGCCTGCCCGGAAAAGCGCCGCACGCGCGAGTTTCCCGTCCGGCTCCCCCTCGAGGTACTCTCGGAAACGGGCCTCGGCCTCAGTCAGGTTCTCCATCTGCAATTGGGCTTCGGCCAGAAAAAACACGCCCTGGTAGGTATTGGCGTGGTTCGGGTGTTTCTCCAGAAATGCCTGGAACTCTTCGACGGCCAGCTTCCAGCGCTGCTGTGCGTAGTGTCCGGCTGCCACGGCAAACTGATCGTCTGCCTCGTCGGCCCGTATCGGGGCGGCAAACAGCGCGCCGGCCATCAGGAAAAGGGCCGTCAGGGGGCTTCGCCGCGGAGCAATCGCCGTGATCAAGGTTAACATCCCTGCACCTTGCGCTTTGCCGCTGGGATCGGCTGGCCTCGGGATTCCCTTCCAACCGACCCGGCCACCCCCGCTCCAATCAGACGTTCCGGGCGTCCCGGCAATCGCCCCCGAAGGCCCAGGAGTGCTCTCGGGACGGGCCTGCCACTGATTGAGAGGGCATTGGGGGCGTTCTGCCGCCGTCCAATTCCCAAAACGTCTCACTTTCATGGTACTCGCAGATTGCCAGCCAAAACAAGCCCGACTGGTGTGTGGCAGACCTTTCTGGCAACTCCGCCCCGCCGAAAAGCCGACAGGTCCAATTCGCCCCCAACGGCCCGCAGCGTGCTTCGTTCGAATTGGATCTGTTCTCTCTTAGGCGACCGGCGCATACCAAAACCCCAGTGGCCGCGGCTCGCCGACCACGGTCCCTGGGGCATGCTTTCGAAGTCGTGTGTTCAGGCCGCCGCCTGCGGGGGGTCAGTAATTGCTGCCTGGGCCGCCGGATACGTTCCCCACCATGTGCAGATGGTCGTGGTCGATGTAAACGACCTCCTGGGTGTCCTCATCGACAGTCTTGTAGGGAATCGGCCAGCCAATCCACGTCACTTCCGTGAAGTAGATGATGCACTTGTAATGGGCATGGTGTAGTTGAGCCGGACCTATCAGCGGATAGACTCGCGGCGGATCCACGTATTCGCCGATCGGCTCGACTACGATCCGGACGTTGTTGCGTTGCGTCTCGTACATCAGCGGCAGCCCCCCCTCGATCGGCCTGGCGGCCTCCAAAGCCCGCATGATCTCGTCTTCCGAGGGCGGATCTAGCGCCACGGGGGAGCCACCCGCGGTGATTGGGCCCATGATCGGCACCCGCTTGTACCGCTCCTGCTCGTAAAAATTGTCTTCCAGGCGGTCCTGGACGTAGGGTGAAACCGGGAGCGGAATGCTGAAGAGTCCGATGTCGACTGGCGGTCCAATACCCGAGACACACCCCGTGGCCGATACCAGCGATAGCAGCGCCAGGACGCAGAAGGCGGCGGAAGCGGTTTTTCTGGACATCGGTGGTTCCTCGACTGATCGGTCTGGTTTTGGTCTTTCGCAGACGTCACGTGCTGGCCTGGGCGGGTCGCGTTCGCACCCTCTGCAAGGTGCGGACGGCAGCACGGTCCACGCCGTGGTTACCGTTACTTATCGTGTGAATCTGCGTCGAACTTGCGGGTTTTTCCGGTCGTATTGAATGGTCGGGCTTCAGCGCGGCGGGAATCGGATCTCCCTTCCACAATCAACCGCCGCACGGCTGGCCACCAGATTGACGCATCAGGCCACTCCTGCCAAAAAAGAGCCCCCACTCCGGCGCGTCCGGATGGGGGCTTTTCGTACGGGTGTATGTTGCTCGCTCGTTCCTCTTGGGCCCGGCAGCCGCGAAGGAGCGTATCGGGCCACGTCCCCTGTCAGCGGCAGCAACTCGGGGAATCGCGGAAGTCGAGCATCCACCATCCGTCGTCCCATTCCAGCGTGACCTTCCGCCAGCCCAGCGGGACCTGTGGATAGGGATAGAACGGACCGATGTAGGGCCAGGCAGTCGGCGAGTACTGCCTCGGATACGTCAGCCCCGCGTAGTTCGGATACGAAGCGTAGGACGGCCAGGAGTGATTCGGCAGGCGGGGCTGATCGTAACGGGCCGGGGCCACGCCACCACCGGTGCCGGCTACATAGGCGGGAATCGGGCCGCCCTGCTGCATCCGTGGCCCGGGCATCCCGCCAGCCGCCTGCGTGTAGGCGATTGGGATGGGCCGGCCGGCCGGCCGCATAACCATCGCTCTGGGCATGCCCTGCACGGCAGCCTGGGGAGGCATGGCTACCTGGATCTGCGTCGCCGGCTGCGCCGCTGGCTGCGTCTGCGTCACCGCGACCTGGCGTGCCGGTGCCTGTTTGAAGGAAGTGGGGACTCGCTGGGCACGACCGGCGGTGCCCGTATTCGACCGCTGAACTCGGCCTTGAAGGCTGTGCCGTGGGTCTATGCCGGCGACGACCTTTTTCAGCAACGCAATGGCGCTGATCGGCTGCGGCCGGAGCTTTTCGGGCACGGGCGTTCCTGTTGCGGCTGGCCGTTTCGAGTTTACGGGTGCGGGGCCGGAGGACCGCGACGCGGCCAATCGGGCCGAGCCCATCGTCAACTCGTTGACCACGCGGCTGACCCCCTCTATCTGAAACGCCAGTTTTAGGGCCGTGTTCATCTGCGTTTGGTCCCGGACGTGTCCCTTCAGCCGCGCTGTACCCTGCTGGTACCTCACTTCGATTCTGTAGTTGCTCAGTTTACCGCTGTCTCGCAGGGCCGCGGCAATCTGGTTGGCAACCTCCTGGTTGTCGGCCAGTGCCGGGGTGGAGAATACTGTCGCCATTGCGGCGACCACCAAAACCGTCAACAAACGTTGCATGTTTTCCCTCCTCTTTGGATCCCCACCCGTGGTGACTTACCATCGGCGGCACGTGTTTCGAGACGCGTTCGGCCGTCTCCCTAGGTCGTTGGCGCCGACGGCGTCTGGTGTGTGCGCGAACGGTTGCGCAACAGGTCGTCCTGGTTGGCGTTGTCCGTGCAGCAATGGGACCGGCAGGATGCCGAAAGGAGAGCCCGTGGCACTTCTGTCGCAGAAGCAGACGGGAATTCGCGGTGTCGCCCCCCTTAGCAACGCCCATTTCCGATTGACTGCTGCCTGACTATAGGTTTCGGTTGATGGTTATGCGGAAAGGGAGCTTTTTTTCGATTTTGGCGGTCTTCGCGGTCGTGCCGCGGAAACGGACGCCGGGGATTTCTCCGTAACCTGTTCTTCAGCAATTACTTAAGACGGTTCTCGCCTACCACGTGGCCCCCTGCCGAGATCGGCCGAAATCGCAGGTCACGGTCAAGATCATCAGCGAGAGTGTGATGCTGGAGACCAGCCAGCAGCTCGGCCCCAGGCTGACCGAGACGAGTGCGGTTGCTCCGACAAGGGCAAGGCATCCGAAGAACAGGCAATGGCAAGAGGACTGGCAACGAGATCCGGCGCTCAGCCGGGCGACCCAGCCACTGGCCAGACCAACCACTTGTACAACGCCGAACAGCCAACAGATAGTGTGAACTTCGCAGAACATTGGCGATCTTCCGTGGGTTGTGCGAACCGTTTCCTTCCTCACGACACACACTACCTAGCCAGTTGCGTGCCAAAGCTCCAACTTTCCAGCAGACCAGTGGCGTGGCCGAGGCGTAACTCTCTATGGACAAGCACCTTATGGAGTTCTGCACGCCACGGCCCAATCTTCGTGCCCCCTCGGAGATTCACCGCCGGCCGCTCCGCTTTTGTAGATTCTACAAACGCGGCAACCCGCAGCGTACGCGATTCGCGACAGACAGAGTGGATCTCAGCAGACCGAAGTAGGGTGGGCACTGCCCACCAAATCCCGAGTGGAGGACGGCAAGCAGTTCTTGGTGGGCAGTGCCCACCCTACTTCGGGCTGTCAGAGGGTCAATCAGCACGCCACGATCCGGATCCCAGCGTGGCAGATGACAGGTGCTTTGGCGGCCGGGCCTCAGCGGATCAGCTTCTTCAACTCGCTCTCGAGCTCGGCCGTCTGCACGCTGCGGTTGACCACTTTCCCTTGTTTGTCGACGAGGATCATCGTCGGCAGAGTGAGGATCCCCAACTGGTTGGCCGGGCCGCTATCCAACCCACCCTCCTCGAAGATCTGCGCCCAAGGCAGCCGGTTCTCGGCCAGGTAGGCCAGCAGATCCTTGCGACTGCGGTCGAGACTGATACCGATAACCGTGAATGAGCGGCCATACTTCGTCACGAGTTGCTTCAGGGTCGACATGTCGCGTTTGGCCGGTTCGCACCAGGTGGCCCAGTACTGCAACAGCACCACCCGCCCACGATACTTCGCCAGGTCGACGGCCTTTCCATCGGGGCTTTTGCCCTTCAGCGCGATGCTCTTGCCGACCGAGTCGAGCCGGATTCGCGCACCGGCTGCCTTCTTGCCCGCAGAAGAACCGGAGAAACGTTGTACCACGCGGGCGTACCACTGTTTTGCCTTGTCATCCTGGCCGGCAAACTCCTGGGCGATCGCGATCTGTAGCATCGCCTCGGCCGCGTCCGGGCTGGTCGGGTAGTCGCCCGTGTACTGCTGTAGATCTTTCAGCCACTGGGTCTGAATCTTGGCGAAATCGGCCTTAGGTGCCTGCAGACTCAGACCGTACGCGGCCGTCAACCTGCGGAACTTGACGTAGGCCGCCAGGTCCTTGTCGGCCTCCTGGCCCTGCAACTCTTCGAGCAAGGCATCTAACTGGGTCACGCCGTCCGGAAACGTGCCCGACTGGACCGCCGCACTGACCATGTCGGCCAACTGCCGCAGCCACATGGCCCGGTCTTGCCGGCTGCGGGTCGCCTTGGCAATCTTTTTCAGCAGTTCCACGCGGCGTGCGTTCAGGTCGGCCTGCTGTTCGGGGGTGGTGGCCTGATCGGCGGCTTGATCGAGCTTTTCCAGCTCCGTCAGCAGCTCTTGACTTTGCTCGCCGGTGCCAATGTCCGTGGCGGAGTTGCGACGGACCATCGAGGCCTGGAAGAAGAAGCCCGAGGCGGACAGCTCAGCCTGCCCAGCGGGGTCCACCTGGGGCAGATCGATCAACCGCCACGCCTCGCCGGCCCGTACCAGCGTGCCGATCTGCACCTGGCCGTGTGACTCTCCGGTCCGCACGATGGCCACCGCGTTCTCGTAAACCCGCAGATCCTTGCTCGAACCGTCGGTGCCGGCAGGGACGATTCCAGGCATGGTCCCGCTGAACTGGACCCACTTCGTTTTGGCCGTGACCGTTTTCTGTCGGGGGGCCAGGGCCTTGAACCCCGCGTCCAGCCGGGCGATATTGGCTGCCACCTTCTCGGCCTTCTCCTTGCCGAGGCCCAGGGAACCGAGTTCGTCGGGCGTCAGCGCCAGTCTGGCGAATCGGTGGGCATCGCGGTCGGCCAGGGCCGCCACGACCTCGGCGGTGACCTCCTCGGCCGAGATCATCTTCCAGGTGTCGATTTCTCCGTTCTCGTCCTGGTCCACGCCCCAGCGGCTGCCGCCCGTGTGGAACCAACGGTACTGGTCGGCCTTGCCGTTGAAGTCGGCGTCGATATCCCGGTAGACCTCCAGTCCGTCCTTATAGTAGCTCCATTGATCCACCACGTTGTCGCCGTTGGTGTCCACGAACTTCCGCAACACCAGGCCGTCGGGGTCCTCAACCACCCAGCCGCCGTGGCCGTTGATCTTTCGGGCCTGGATCGTGCATTTCTCAGCCTCCTGGGTGGTCGGCTGGGAATAATCGACTTCCTTCTGCATGGGAAGCAACTTCAATGCCTGCACGGGCGAGGGCGACGCCCCCTCCGCCACCCCAGCCAGACAAACGCCCACGATCAGACACCAGGCAGCCAGACCGCGGATAATCGTGAGTTGCATCGGACGGTTCGCTCCTTGAATTTCGTGCGGTATGAAGTACTGGACAGACAAATCGACACACCTTCACCTGTTTCGGCCAGGCCCGCCTCAAACATGACTGGTTTGTGCCGATATTTCCGATTGTAGCGGTTGTATTGGTGGGGAGACAGACACTGCTTAGTGTGGTCTCCGTGGAGTGCCGGCAATTGCCGGTGGCTTTGTCGGTGCGAGAGCTTCCGCCGCCAGAGGACCGAATCGGACGAACCTGGGACACCCGGCAGGTGTCGGAAGTTATTGCCAGCAAGTTGTTTGTGGCGAGGATGATCGCCAGGCAGGTGGCTCCGACCATCGATCCCAGCCTGCAAACGGCCCGCAGCTAGCCCAACGGCAACCTCGACCGGGCCGGGTTTGACAGGCCAGAGATGGCTGGTAGAATACGCGGTCCCAACAGCATCGCGGTTACCGCCGGGATCGGGGCCATCCCTCCAATGACCAGCGGACCGCACGGTTGGGAATTCGGTTGGGAATTGGGCGCATAGCTCAGTTGGTTTAGAGCGCGTCCCTGATAAGGACGAGGTCCGAGGTTCGAATCCTCGTGCGCCCACTGGATGTAAACCACGCCGAATCCTGGGGTTAGGATACCTGTCGGCGGTCGGCAGCGCGGCCTGTTTTCTCCCTGAAATCCGGTATACTACCGGATCTGGGGTCAAAAGGAGGTCGCTATGCCGAACGATTCTGCCGCTCCCCGAGTTCCCTCTTACCGCCGCCACAAGCCGTGGTCACTCTCAACGGCTGCGACATCTATCTGGGCAAGTGGAACACCA